>Ga0334882_1003599_pt1 | contig 14028 bp, 8 predicted proteins | sample GraSluR1_MG_5_FD_207226 | JGI IMG/M metagenome (GOLD analysis project Ga0334882, IMG submission 207226) | Sludge microbial communities from methane-producing bioreactor in Wageningen University, Netherlands - Granular Sludge_15_04-R1 | ecosystem: Engineered > Bioreactor > Anaerobic > Unclassified... | reverse complement strand
AATACACTCTTAAGCTGATTCCGGAAGCAACTGCGGAACTCAGTCCGGAAGAAAAAGCACTGTCTTCGGTTCTCTTTTCAAACAGGCAGGAAATAGTGCTTGATAACAAAAACCACCTTTTGTTCCGGAAAGCAAGAAGTGAGTCCGATAATATCCTCAAAGAAAAAATGATACCTGAATATTTTAACCTCAACACTAAACAGTTATTGCCAGGCATTATTTTTTCTGTGGTCTGGGTGATTCTTGCCTTTATTGTGTCTCCCTCGCCGGTTGTCCCTGTAATACTGCTTATTCTTCTTGTTGCACTAGCTGTTTTTTTCACGTGGCTTATAAAAGCCCCCACTGAACGGGGGAGGGCATTTATGGATGAAACAGAGGGCTTCAGGATGTATCTTTCCGTAGCGGAGAAGGATCAACTCAATGCAGTTCATGAGCCGGATCTCACCGTTGAACGGTTTGAAAAACTGCTGCCGTACGCCATTGCGCTCGGAGTGGAGAATCAATGGGGCAGGAAATTCGAAAATGCTCTGAGGCAATCAACAGGGAAGACCAGAACCTACCGGCCCTCCTGGTATGCCGGAACCGCGCCGGCAATGTACTCACCACAGAAATTTACATCAGCGATGGGAAAAAGCTTTTCATCAGCAATCTCCTCAGCATCAACACCTCCTGGGTCATCCTCGGGCAGCGGAGGCGGAGGACGGTCAGGCGGAGGCGGCGGAGGCGGAGGAGGCGGAGGCTGGTGAAGCGCCATGAGCCAAAAGGTAAGCCGTTAATCTGACCTGTAACACCTTTCCAACACTAATATTATACCTGACGCCTTCATTTGCTTAAGGGCAGAAGCTTTCCTGAAAATCTCATAATAATGGCCAGCAACAGGAACAGACCTATATTACCGATAAGATATGCACTATTATTCAGAGAAAGCAGTACAAAAATGAAGGAGTATAAAATCACAAGCATGCCCGTTAAAATTAGTGCTGCTTTCCTTTCTCTGAACAGAGTCCCCGTAAATGCTGATATCAAAGAAATGGTGGCCACAGAGGAAATAAGATAAGCGAAATTAAACCCTGTGTGTTCACTAATAGAATTCAGAAGCGAGAAAAATAACACAAGCCCCAGTGAGACAAGAAAATAATGAAAAATACTGATTGATTCCTTCCTTGTGATTTCAAGAAAAACAAGAACAAAAAATGTCAGAGCAATAAACAGTATCCCGTATCGGGAACTTCTCCAGGATTTCTGGTAGTGATCAACCGGCTGGAAAAGATCAACTCCGAATGCACTTTCCAATGGACGGAATGCACTTCCTGTCCAGTTTTGGGGAAAATTCCTGTTCAGATGTGTCACTTCCCAGTCTGCCGTAAATCCTTTTTCATTTACATCTCTCCGAAAAGGCAGATATCTCCCGTTAAAGGCCGGCGAAGCCCATGTTGAATTAAGATTGATAGTTGTTACTTTTCCGAGGGGTGTAAACTGCATCCCTTCAGATCCCGATATGCTGATGCTCATATCAAAACCGACCTTGCTGCCCGGAATGAGAGCAGGGCTGATGAATGAAATACCTGAATTGAAAATATCTTTATCCCTTACTCCCGGCTCAGCTTCAGTTTCTGTGGAATCTGTTATGAGTATTACTTTTTCCTTAATACCCCGGTTATCTGAAATGCCGACAGTATAATACGCTTCGTTCCATAAAATGTCATGACTTTTTAAGAAATCTTTGTCCGGTATTATGAAAGATCCTTTGACTTTCAGCTCTGAATCATATACAACAGATTGATATATTCCTCTGTATCTGGTTTCCGGTTTAATGATCCCGGCGATATCGAGAGTCTCAGGCAAAATATGCAATACGCTGACTGCCTGTAATTCATCTTTGCCTGATGGTATGGTCCGAACCGGGATATTGAGAACAGGACCCGAGAAACATTGTTTTGATGCCCATTGATCCGATATTTCCTTTTTCACATTCTCAGCATTTTCCTGTCTTTCCCTGATAATCTCCTTGATCATCTGCAGAGGTATAAGGAGCAATAATCCAAGGATTGCCAGTAATATTAGCTTCACGGTCAGTGAATGGTGCCATTTGTTCAGGTTGGAGATTTCAATTTTCATGATGACATAATCAGTTTAATTAAAAGAACTTTGAGATACAAAGTGTTATTTGAAAAAATTTTATTCTTTTATCAGTTTTTCAAGAGCTTTCAGATGTTCTCTGAATTCAGCAATTCCCTTTTCAGTTACTGAGTAACTTGTATTTGGTTTACGTCCGAGAAACTGTTTGTTAACTTTTATCATACCTCTTTCTTCCAGAGCTTTCAGATGACTGGCAAGATTTCCGTCAGTCACATCCAGTGTCTCTTTAAGACTGTTAAAGGAACAGGTTTCGTTTACCATAAGGATTGCCATTATCCCCAGTCTCACCCTGTTTTCAAAGACCTTCTTTATGTCTGAAATGGGATTCTTCATGCCTCGTATTTTCGGTACATAGCCAGTCCATATACGATATGAAGGATTCCAAAACCGAATACCCAGAAAAGGAGGTCCTGACCCGGAACAAAAACGGATACAAGTCCGGTAATCACTTCAAGTAAGCCCAGGTAAAAAATCTCACCAAAGGTAAATTTACCTGCATTGATCAGTGCCAGGCCGTAAAAGATTAAAAAAGATGGAACTATCAGATCCATATGATCCTGCAAAAGGAGCGCAATAACGAGAAGACCTCCCGCAACGAGCGGAATGAGGAGGTTTATAAGAAGCCTTCTGGATACCGGAGTCCAGAACTTTTTTCCGTCTTTTCTGGCCTTTCTTATTGAAAGGAATACAGCGAACAAAAGGGCAAACACAAGCACCATGAATGCGGTTGCAATGAGCTGGTACCTGAGAGAAAGGGCCTCCTTACCCGTGTTGATCCTGAAATATTCATCATAGTGGATGCTTCCATTGTCCAGGATAAAAAAATATGCAAAAAGCGCTCCGGCTATGGCTGTCAATCCTGCAAATACCCCTGACAGACCACTGAGAGACAGAAATCTGGATGATTCCTCCATCATTTTTCTGATTGCTTTTATATCATCGATGGATTTTATGTCGATTTTCATGATAAAGTACTTTGAAATACAAAGTAAATATAAGGAAAAATATATTCCAAATATTTTCAGAGATTTTTTTTGTGAATGGCAAATCCGTTTTTACTCACATTACAGACCCGGAATGGGCTGACCGTTGATAATCCGGGTTAAGGGAATTATTTTCAAATAAGCAGAAAAACCTGGCCTCAACAATTATCGGGAATGTTAATCACAGACAATCACTGCAAAGACACCGTTTTCATTAACAGTAAAAGATCTGATTGTCAGTCCCGAAGCAGTTGTAAACCATTTGATGCCTCCTCTTGAATTGTAGTTTCTGAAGTTGCGGAAATGATCTCCTCCGGCGATCCTCTCAATGCCATAAGCTATTGACTTATATATACCGCGCGGCATTGGGTAATTATAATCGGCAATGATAGCTTTATCTGCTATTCGTTTCATTTCTCTCAGGATCTTTAACGCCGTTTCTTCCTGGAACTGGTGTATTGCCATTGATATCAGTGCAATATCAAATTCTTTGTCAGGGTAAGATGACAGATCTGCAGCGTCACGCAGTTCAAAAGAAAGGTTGGCTGCATCCTTTTTTGTCGCTCTGGCGGAAGCAAAGGAGATCAGCCTTTCATCCAGATCAACGGCTGTGACATGTCTTGCTGTTACAGCCGTTTCAATCGCAAGAGTTCCCGTACCGCAGGCAATATCGATCACCTTTGCATTGGCGATGATTTTTGAGGTAACCGTCTTCCGGAGTCCCGAAAGAAGCGGATCAATAAATATTCTGTAGCTAAATGCGTTAAGATTCAGTTTCATATCTTATTTTCTACAGGTCTCTTTTCCGGCTGCAAAAGCAGGGTATGCAGGAATTATCCCTGCTGATCATCATTGGAAAGCAAAAATATGATTTTTGCAGCACTGTTTTAATTTTCCGGTCTTTATACCGTAAAAACAATAGATCTCTTCTGCTGATTTTTATGTGATATTTTTTACAACTATCAAAATTTTCTCACAACATGTTTAATAACCTTCTGAAGCACAGTATCAGGTCTTTTAAAAGACAGCGGTCATATATAATAATAAATATCCTTGGCCTTGCTATCGGGATAGCATGCAGCCTGCTTATTGCTCTATATGTAATAAATGAAGCCGGCTATGACAGGTTCAACGTAAAAAGAGACAGGATATTCAGGGTTATCCTGACCGGTAAGATCGGCGGGCAGGAGATAACCGGCGCATACACTCCGGCCGTAATGGGGCCGACCCTGCCGTCGGAATTTCCTGAGGTTGAAGATTTTTTACGGATGAATGATGTCGGGCCTACGGTTGTAGAATATGAACAGCAGATCTTTACCGATAATAATATTATACAGGCTGATTCATCCTTTTTTAATTTTTTCACAATCCCTGTGGTGAAGGGCGATCCGGATAACCTTCTTAACGGTCCTCACAAAGTTGTATTGTCGGAAACCACAGCAAGGAAATTTTTTGGCAATGATAATCCGATTGACAAATCGATAAAAATAGGATCCGATACCACAAGGTACGTTATTACGGGTATAATGGCAGACATTCCGTCAAATTCTCATTTTGAAGCCAGCATGGTGACATCCTTCATGACAAATCCAAGGTCGCGGGAGCAGGTATGGATGAACAACAGTTTCAGTCTGTATCTTCTTTTAAAACCCAATTCGAGTTTCACAACAGTAAACGACAAATTCACCGATCTGATAGTAAAATATGTTGGGCCGGAATTGCAGAAATACATGGGAACGACCATTGAGGAGTTTATCAGCCGGGGCAACATTTACAGGTATTATCTTCAGAAGCTTACCCATATTCATCTTGACAATACAGTGCAGGGAGGATTCAAAGCTCCCAGCGACCCTAAATATCTTGTGATATTCGGCAGCGTAGCAATTCTGATTGTGATAATAGCAGCCATAAATTTTATGAATCTGGCAACCGCACAGGCATCCAGAAGGGCAAAGGAAGTAGGAATCAAGAAGATCGGCGGCTCAACACGCGGGATGCTTGTTGCCCAGTTCCTTACCGAATCATTTATCCTTGCATTCGTATCGCTGATTCTTGCGCTTATAATAATTAAGATTAGTTTACCTTATTTCAACAATCTGCTCGGAGTAAGACTTGGCCTCAACCTTTTCGCTGTATGGTATACGATTCCGGCTCTTCTTCTGTTCACGGTAATTGCAGGTATTATGTCGGGCGGCTACCCGGCATTCTTCCTTTCATCCTTCAATCCGTATGAAGTGCTTAAAGGCAGGGCCGGAAACAGTGCGACCAACGGAAAGCTCAGAAGAATTCTGGTTGTCTTTCAGTTTGCAGTTTCCATACTTCTGATTGTTGGTACACTGATCATGAACAAGCAGATAAAATTTATGCTTAATAAAGATGTGGGTTTTAACAGGGAACAACTCATTGTCATAGAAAGAGCACATATCATAGGGAACAGGATGAAGTCCTTCAAGGAGAGCGTGAAAATGCTGCCCGGTGTGATAAACATAGCGGGCGCTACAGCAATTCCGGGACGAACAAACAACAATAACGGTTATATGATCGAGGGCAGAAAGGATGAAACGTATCTGATGGCTACAAGCTGGGTCGATAATGATTTTCTTGATACATACGGGATGAAGCTTGAATCCGGCAGGGTCTTCAACGAATCATTCAGCACCGACAGGCAAGCCTGCATCCTTAACGAAAGCGCGGTGAAGAATTTCAGCATAACCGACGTTGAAAAAACAAGGATACTAAGGCCTGGAGAAAACGGTCCTGAGGCTTTATCGATAATCGGGATGGTAAAGAATTTTAATTTCGAATCTCTCCGTAATCCTATCCAGCCTTACATACTCCTGCTCCAGGGTGAAAACAATTACTGGGGGTACATTACAGTGAGACTGTCTCCGGCTGATTATTCAGCCACTATCAGTGCTATTGAAGGAATATGGAAAGAATATACTTCAAATAATCCGCTTCAATATTATTTTCTCGACGCTGATTTTGAGAAAATGTACAGTCAGGAAAAGCAGAACGCACAAATGGCTGTGATCTTTTCGCTCCTTGCAATTTTTATCGCGGCGCTGGGGCTCTTCGGTCTGACATCCTATACCGTGGAACAGAAAACAAAGGAGATAGGGGTAAGAAAAGCCATGGGATCGTCCATTGCCGGCATATACATCATAATATCGAAAGAGATAATCATTCTGGTCTCAATTGCAGCACTTATTGCGTGGCCTGTCATTTATTACTATGCAGGAAATTGGCTTGAAAATTTCTATTATAAGATAAATCTGGGATTCTTCAGTTTTATTGCGGGACTTGCCATTGCGCTGGGCATAGCCCTGATCACTATAAGTTACCGCGTAATAAAGGCTGCCAGGATTAATCCTGCCCGCTCACTCAAATATGAATGATTGTACTCACCTTTTAAATGGATCTGCAAGGTTTGAAAAGAATATCATGCAAGACCATATTCTTTCACTGCTTTATAACTCTCCCACAAGAGATCCCTTCGGTTAGTTAATACAGGCGTCTTTGATTTTAACGGATCCTCCGGATGATCAGCAATTGCAGTCGGGACACAAACCCGGACCTTGTCAGCAGCTCTCAGATCAATGCTGATCCAAATGGTGTTAATCTGATATAATTTATTAATATTTATTTACTTATATTCACCATAAAAAATCTTGAAAACAATATGGCAGATTATCCGGGGTATGCCTGCACTCCGGAATTATTTGAAATGTTTTCATTATCCAATAACTTTAGTGCTTTGTTTCTTTAAATTGCCTGCTATTGCTCAAATTACAGATTAAATCATCTCAACTATGAAAAAGACCCTTAAGATAATTTTGTTCATCCTTGCAGGATTAATATTACTGATAATACTGGGTTCATACATATGTTATAAAACTTACCGGGCAAAAGATCCTGTCACGGAAACGAACACTACCCTTTTGAAATACTATCATTCAACCTATGATGAATGCCGGAAAGTATTTATTCAAAACATTGAAAGGGTCTCAGCTGATTTTGACAGCGTCCTGACAGGTAAATTTAGTGTGCCCAGCCAGATTGACAATGATCTGACTGTTGACTGGTGCTATATTCCTGCCCGGGGTACAAAGGAGAAGCTTCTGATGGTCAACTCAGGCTTGCATGGGATTGAAGGCTTCACGGGTAGTGCAATACAAAACATGTTTATTGATAGGATCCTGGAACAACACCTCCATGAAAATATGGGAGTCTTGTTAATACATGGTCTGAATCCCTTTGGGTTCAAATATCACAGAAAAGTGACTGAAAATAATATTGATCTTAACAGAAATTGCGTCAGGGGAGATCAGATGTTTGACATAAGGAACGAAGGATTTGCTGCTCTGACAGATATGCTGATGCCTTCAGGTCCGGTGAATATCAACAGCCTCAGGAATCAATTTTTCCATCTTGTGTCAATTTACAGGATCATCAGAGAGTCTATGCCTGTTTTGCGTCAGGCAGCCCTTCAGGGGCAGTATGATTTTGAAAAGGGTTTTTACTACGGCGGCAAAGACTATGAACCCCAGATTGATTCACTTAAGCCTTTTCTGATAGACATTATCAGGAGATACAAAACTCTTCTTAATGTTGACCTGCATACAGCATATGGTGAAAGAGGCACGATGCATTTGTTTATTGATGAGCCTGAAGATGAAGCTGTCCGGAAAGGAATAGAAAAAATATTTGCTGGGGCAGATATTGACTGGGGAAGCAGTGATGATTTTTACACTATCACGGGCGAGTACACCGTATGGGTTAACGACCTGGTACCTGAGGTTCTTTGCATTCCCATGGTTTTCGAATTCGGCACCCTGAACAGTCAGGAGACATTTGGCTCTTTAAAATCAATACAGATCATGATTCTTGAGAACCAGGGAGCCCATTACGGATACAGGAACATAAAACATGAGGAGAAGACGAAGCATTTATTTGATGAAATGTATTTCCCGTCATCGGCTGTCTGGAGATCAAAGGTAATTGCAGATTCATTTGAGATGATGAGCAAAATGATGAAAAATTTTGAGGAATTTGAGTCGGAATAATACATACATAACATTAAAAGTCCGACACATAACCATTTTTAGTCATTTGATTCAGATCAGAGCCCTGATTCATATTTCTGTTACTTTCATGACATTACAGGTTGAAAAAGGCAAGCTCTTATCCGAAGGCTTGCGTTCGAATCCGGGATCATATCCGGGGTTTGCCTGAATCCCTGCATACGCGCTGTCTTCGACGAGCCCGTAAATCAGTTACCCTGCAATTTGCTGTGAGAAAAAGAACCTTCTATATCGAAAAAATTTGGAAAATCAGATTTTTATTTTAATATTGCTTTTTAAGAACGACGTTAAATTGAGTCGCGGGGACTGGATTGGTTAAGAAGTATTTCGATTTGTTCTTTATATATGAAAAAAACAATCCCCTTGTTTATCTGGATGTGTTTATTGCACATCAATCTTCACGCCAATCCTGATCCGGAGCTTTCGGAATTGTTGGATAAAATCAAGGCTGGCCGGATAATCATTCAGAATACTTCAGCTGCTTTCCTTATGACCTCCAAACAACTTGGATCAGTAAGTCCTTCCGGGGGACAAAGCATAAGGGTGATCATCCCAACGGCATCTATACGGGAATCCGATCTGATAACCGCAGAGGTACTGGTCAGATTGCAGGAAGGTACTGTTTTGCCTGTTCTGAAAAAGGAACGGGAATGGTTTCAGGTCAGACTTCCTGATTTAAGAGATGGCTGGATACATCAGGATGACGTTCAGCAGGTGTATGATGAAGAAGACAGGGAAATCAGGACCCAGGAAACAAAGCCTGAAGAATATTATCAGACCAGGTTGCTGGCTGAAAATTTTTTCCGGAAATTTTCTGAAGCTTATCAGGAAACCGGGCAACTCATAAGCGCTTTCGAGAAAAAGTATCATTCCTTATCTTCCAGTGAGCAGCGTAACGCAGATAAGCTGGTGGAAGAGCTGAACCGGGAACGTGAAATAGTAAACCTTGCAAGGGCTTACATCAGTCACTATTATCAGAAACTTCCTCCTGTACAGGTAATTGAAACCGGAAAAACAGGCAGCTCAAAAGCAATCAGCTATGATGGTACAGCGACAGTAAGGTTCGGATCTTCAGCTTACGAATCAGGCGGACAGATATCTGAAACCACAAGAGACATCAGCCTTGCCGGAAACATAATTTTCAATCCTCAGTCCAGGATTGCATTGCAGATGAACCATAACAAAGACGTTATTAGGACACCGTATACTACCAGCAATGTCAATGCAACCTATTATCATGAGGCTTCAGGAGGTACCCGCCTGAGTACTTCAGTTAATTTTCAGGATTACGGGGATGTAATGACAAGCCGGAACAGTTACAGAAACCTAGGAGCAAAGCTGAACGTTGAACAACCTTTGAATGAAAACATCCGGTTCCAGGGTGATGTGCAGGCTCAGTCAAAAAGTTACTATGATACGGAGGACGGAAACGATCTTCAGGGAGTTCAGTTCAATACACATATTGATTACAGTGGTAAAAAAACCATGGTCAATGCAGGAATCCGGGGACGGTTTCAATCGAGCGACATCCCGTTTCTCGATTATCACCGGATCATCCCGAATCTCAGGGTATTGTACAAGACAGGACAAAAACAGAGATCGGTAAATGGTGAAGCCGAACAGATGGTCTACGGCTCTGCTGCCGAATCCGGTAATTTCAACCGTGTACGGGTTGATCTTGAAAGCGGTAACCCAAAGAACCGGACCCAATTAACAGTGATCAACAGATCCTTCCCGAATAATGAAGGTTACAACAACCTGAAAATCCGGATGATGAATCAAAGAAATTACAGATCCACCGATCGTTACGGAAGATCAACAGGTTATATTGAGTATACTCTTCACACAAATGATGCCAGCACTTCAAGCAACTATGTGGATCTTCGTTTCGACAGAAATATAAGCGCAAAAACCAGTTACTTTGATATCGGTGCTTTCGGGAGGTACTGGGAGGATGCAGGCATACCGCACCGCTTAAGTGCTTACAGCCGCTTCGGGTTCAAATTTTCAGGGCTTCAGATAGGGCCCGTGGTTGGAGCTGATATGATGATTGATCCGAACGACCCTGACCTGAAACGGGCAGGTAACAGCTTCAGGGCAGGTGTTGATGGCAGGGGTAATTTTGTTATACGTCAGGCATCAATTTACAGTTCGGTCCGGTATCAACAGAATTTTGCATACAGTGGTTTTAATATCGGTGGAGACGCAGAAGCACGAAAACCCGCCACACTGGAGATCACAACAGGTGCCCGCATTCCTGTTGTACGCATGTTCGAGCTGCAGCTGGACCTCAGGTACTATTCACTGAATTTCGATTTGCCCGAAACCGACGATCCTATACCTGTCAGGACTCAATCAGGCCTTCGCTACCTGGCGGGATTAAGCTACCGGTTTTAAACACTAAAACAAACAGGATGTGAGATGAAAAATAACAATACCCCCGGCCTCGGATCTTATCTTATTCTTTTTCTTCTCTTATTGATAAACTCATCTGCAATTGCACAGGATCTGGATAAAGTATATGAACGCTACAGAGCGGAAATTGAAAAGATCCAGGGAGAAGAAGCCTCCAGGAACTTTATTTTCACTCATGCAAAAAGTGAATTCGGACTAACCGAAAATATAATGTCTTTTCTGGTCGATCTTAACGGAGGAGCATTTACAAAGCAGATAGATTTTTTAATGAATGTCCCTGTCCAGAAGTGGAACCCAAATATCGGTTACGGAGGATCGGGAGCGTATGAATTACGTAACGTTCAACGACTGGTAAACAAGAATGTTACCACTGCATTTCATAATGTGGCAACCTATGCCGACAAGATCAGTAAAGGATTAAAATACTACAGTTTGTGCTCCAGTATCATTGAAGCAATCAATGGCGACGACAGGGCAAAGCTCAAATCTCTTCACACGACATTTGAGATAGTTATGGGTTGGATGACCTCCGATTTCCCGAATATGAACGTTGCAATGTTAAGTGTGGGTTTCATCAATTACGCACTGGATAAGTTTATCAGTACCACTCTTGATGAGTATAATGAATATTGGTGGAATAAATACAGCGAATATCTGAGTACCAGGTATCCGGGATTTTTGCAGAATTGGGCCTACCCGTCAATGCAGGGCGACGTGGGAGCATTTCTTGAGAGCAGGTTATCAGAATTTTGGGATTCAGCCGAACAGTTTGAACAAGGAGCTCCGTTTATGTACAGAGGTTCTGAGTATGCCAAAAATATATTCGGGCCTTCATTTGCAGCCCGTTATTACAAAGAATATCTGCATAAGAATCTGTTGGCATGGGCGCAACGGAATGCAGAGCTGGAGGAGGCTATTGCATGGAGAGAATCAGAGCGCAACACCCGAGAGCTTAATGAATTGATCGAGGAGATAAAAATATTAATGGCAGCAATCGAAGCTGCAGGAAAACAAATTGAAGAAAAAACACCTATCGGCCTGATCGTCATTCCGGATAAGGCTAATCTCAAAGCAGGGGAAAGCGTCACCTTCAAGGCATTGGCTGTTTATGAAGATCAAAGCTCACAGGATGTTACAGCACGTGAGACTACCTCCTGGAGTTCCGGCACCAACAGTTTCACAGCCACGGAAAGTACCGAAGCGAAGGAACATACCATCTCAGTTGCATATATGAACCTGGAGGCCAGAGCCATTGTCACTGTTGAGGGCAGTAAGAAGCCTTGCGGAGATAATCAGGAATGGAGCGATGAGAAAAATGATTGTGTTTGTAAAGAGGGTTACGAAATGATAGAGGAGCTTGGCAAATGTGTGAGCATTGACGACGCAATAAAAGGTGTTACTGAAGAAAAGCCGGATACTCTCTGTAATGAGAAATCGATGGCCGAAAGGCTGGCACGCCTGCGGGAGATTGTGGCGGAAAGCCAGTTCAAGGCAGCACAGTTCAATAACATTATGAGCCAGTTCATGAAGTCCGTCAACGAAAAAAGCGGAAGTATATGCAATGATCAGATAATTGCCACAGCTTACGCCGGCGCAGTACAGCTGGAGCAGGAATTTCAGGGCTTTGAGGAAGAAGCCACCAGGTTGAGCAGCGAGTTGATACTTGAAGCTGCAATATGCGGATTAAATAATCCTGATTATGATATTGCGTCGATAATCAGTCTGGCAGGGCAATTGGGATCACCGCTAAGGAGGATAAGCCAGGGTATATCAGGAATGGAATCCGAACTCATGATAAACGGTTGCGATAAGCAGGCGGTTGTTGACAGGGGAATTGCCATTGCGGAGACAACAGCCGATCCTGAGGTTATAGGCGGAATGGGATCAGGTGGTATAATTCAGCCTCCGGACCAGATACCGGGTGGAACACTAGGGGTTGTCGCTGCATATTACGACGGCTATAATGCTCCTATGTCATCAATTTCAATGACGGTAAGCTTTAGTTTCAGGACATTCAATTTTACTCTGGGCAGTGGCGCCCAGGAAATTGTAAATTTTGAAAACGCCCAGTTGAAAGAAGGGGACAGGATGCAAATTACTGTACGGGGCACCTCTCTTAATCCGTCAATTACACTTCTCCCTTCAGATTTCATATGGATTGATCCTGAAACACAACAGCAGACCAGTCCGGGTAACGGGATGTGCCTTTTTACCGTTATAGTTGCCGTATTTTTTAACGATGATGAGGATGTAAACCGGTACGAAATGATTGTTGGAATAGGTACATTTGGCGCCGGAATACCGGGCTTCCCCGAAGGTTACGGCAGGGAGTTAAGGTTTTGATCCCCGGAATTTCTTTACAATCTTCATAAAAATGGCAGATTAATACAATACCATACGGAGAACATCAATATTCTTTAAGGGCTGTTTCAAGAGTGCAGGCAATCTCCGGGATTGCCTGCATATTCTTCATATTAATCCCGGTAAAGTAAAAGATGATCCCTGTATTCAGATCAGGCGAAAACAATGCATCGGTATAAATTCCTCCTGAGAAACCGTTCATTTCATAATACTTGTTGCCATTAAGGTCAACGATCTGCCATGTAAGGCCTCTGTCAATCAGCTTGTACGATTTTGAAGAGATATTTTTCATATTCTGCGGATACAAAATCATATTGACTGTTTCCGGTTTAAGCAGCCGGGTACTCTGGTATTCGCCCCTGTTGAGCAATGTTATTATGAATTTTGAAAAATCATCCATTGAAGTCCGCAGCATCCCGGCCGGGTAGCCCGGTTCCCCGAAGTGCCTAATTTTTCTGTAAACAGGTATGGTATCGTCGGGTGAGAATCTGTAACTGAATATTACCCTGCCGGTGTCAAGATCCCTCAGGTGCCAGGCAATGTTTTTCAGGTCCAGCGGGCCGAAAATATTCTTTTCTGTGAACAGTGCAAAGTCCTCGCCTGATATCCTCTCAACCAGATAGCCCAGAAGGGAATAACCGATATTGGAATAGCTGTAAACAGTTCCGGGTTCGTTTCCGCTGAAATATTCCCGGGAGTAATACTTTCCTCCGGGCACAAGGAGCTGAGAGATGTATTCATCAAGTGTCATGTCAGAATCGCCGATGGAGCTCTGAGGACGGCCGACACCGGAAGGCACAACCAGTCCGGTTGCGGTGACATCTGCCAACCCTGATGTATGGTTGAGCAACATTCTGAAGGTTATTTCATTGTCAGGAAAGTAAGGACTTCTGAAGCTGAAAGGAAGATATTTGTTTATATCATCATCCAGCCTGATCTTTCCGTCCTCATAAAGCTTCATCAGTGCAAATGCTGTCACCGTTTTGGAGAGGGATGACAACTGGAAAATATTTTCTCTGTTCAGCATCAGGCCGCGTTCCAGGTCT
>Ga0334882_1003598_pt1 | contig 14037 bp, 13 predicted proteins | sample GraSluR1_MG_5_FD_207226 | JGI IMG/M metagenome (GOLD analysis project Ga0334882, IMG submission 207226) | Sludge microbial communities from methane-producing bioreactor in Wageningen University, Netherlands - Granular Sludge_15_04-R1 | ecosystem: Engineered > Bioreactor > Anaerobic >... | reverse complement strand
TCTTAAAAAATTTTTGTGTACCAAATTATCGGCATCGAATATGGCAACTGCAGAATACTTTTTATTCATCTTAAATAATTTATTGAACATCCATTCCAGTGCATATCCTTTTCCTCTTTTATCTTTATTAAAGCGTTCATATACTAGAGCACCTTTTTCCCTTGCCTTTTTGGCAGTTGCATCATTACAATTGTCTGCAATGACAAATATATCATACAACTCCTTAGGATAATCCAGTGCCTTTAAACTTTCAACAATATCGCCAATTACTATTTCCTCGTTGTGAGCTGCAACAACAAGTGCAAAACTCATCTGATTTTTTACCTCTTTATCATCCTTTTTTCTCCATAAACCAAAAAACGATATGCACAGGTAGTATATCGATATTATATAAACAGTATAAGTTAAAATGCGAGAGGCACCATGAATTATTTGCCGAAAAACGTCCAATTTAATCCCCCCTAATTTAAGGTTATTTTAACACAAATATTAATTAATTACTATAGTAGTTATATATAATTAACTAATATTTTGCACAAATTCCTTAACCTCTATATGGAGGTAAAAACCTTTAAAGTCCTCATTTAAAGTTCTATTATTCTCCTTGTCATTTCTCTATCTGTTGCATAAGCAAGTGCCGATTCCACTGATATCACATTTTTTTTACACAACTCGGATAATGACATATCCATAGTCTTCATTCCATATTTAACTCCGGTCTGCATGGAAGATTCAATCTGGTGAGTTTTTCCTTCCCTTATCATGTTCTTTATAGCTTCTGTGGCTATCATTATTTCAAAGGCGGCTACTCGCTTTTTACCATCTATACTAGCTATTAATTGCTGTGATATTATTCCCTGCATAACTGATGCCAATTGTATCTTGACCTGCTGCTGCTGATATGGCGGAAATACATCTATAATTCTATCTATGGTTTTCGCAGCACCTATAGTATGTAGTGTTGAAAATACCAGATGCCCTGTTTCCGCAGCAGTAAGAGCAATTGATATTGTATCCAGATCTCTCATTTCTCCAACCAGAATTACATCAGGATCCTCCCTGAGTACAGATTTTAGTGCAGTTGAATAACTTTTAGTATCTTTCCCTATTTCTCTTTGATTTATAATCGATTTATTATGTTTGTGAAGATATTCTATTGGATCTTCAAGGGTTATTATATGTGCTGCTCTCGTTGAATTAATCTCATTTATCATTGCAGCCAAAGTAGTACTTTTGCCACATCCCGTAGGTCCTGTTATCAAAATCATACCTCTCGTATACGAAACAAGTTGTCTTACTACGGAAGGAAGTTTAAGCTCATTTAAATTCGGCACCTTGAGTCCTACTACCCTTATGGCAATTGCAGTACTTCCTCTCTGCTTGAATACATTTACCCTAAACCTTCCAAGGCCCGATACTGAAAATGAGCTGTCAATTTCTCCTCTCTCAATATATTTTCCATAATCATTTTTAAGTATTTCTTTTGCATATATTTCTGTATCACCTGGCTTTAACTTTTCCTTTTCAATTTCACTTAATATCCCATTTTTTCTTATAACCGGCGGGATACCTACAGTTAGATGTAAATCAGATGCTTTTTCCTTAACAGTTATTTCTAATAAATCTTCTAGTAACCTCACTGTGTTTCTCCTTTCGTTGATGTTCACCTTAAACAAGTTCCTATATTTATTATTCGTATCATATTTAAAAGTATTTAATTGTGTATGTTTAAATTCGACGAAATATATGAGTTACTTGTTTTTACCATAATTCATCTCTTTATATAGTTTCTTTAAGGCCTTTTTTTCAATTCGTGAAACATAGGATCTTGATATTCCAAGAAATTTTGCTATTTCCCTTTGAGTCCGCGGCTTGCCTTCAGACAGCCCATATCTCATTTCAACTACACATTTTTCCCTTGTTGTAAGACACGTATTTATTTTTGAATACAGTCTTTTTACCTGCATTTTATGTTCCACAATTTCAACTATAGAATCTTCATCACTTCCCAGTACATCCATAAGCGATATTTCATTGCCTTCCTTGTCAATTCCTATAGGATCCTGCAGATACACTTCACCCTTTATTTTTTTATTATTTCTTATAAGCATAAGTATCTCATTTTCAATACACTTTGCAGCATAAGTGGCAAGTCTTGTACCCTTGGATGAATCAAAAGAATCTATAGCTTTTATTAATCCAACTGTTCCAATCGAAATAAGATCATCTATATCTTTTCCTGGATAAGAGTACTTTTTCACAATATGTGCTACCAATCTTAAATTTCTTTCAACCAAAATACTTTTAGCCAGTTGATCTCCCTCTTGTAGTTTATTTAAATAACATTTTTCTTCCTCGTCATTTAGAGGTTGTGGAAATGAACTGTTATTCGTAACATATGCTGTCATAAACAACATGTTACTGATAATATCTAATAAGCAATTTGTTAAAAACACAGCTGCTCCTCCTAATAGTGCTTATTAATATACTATGAAATTCATTAATAAAAAGTGCCTATATATTCTGATTTAATTTTTTGTTGAATCCTGTTTAAGATTTGACACTATATCTTTAAAAATTGGTGCAGCTGTATTACCTCCACTTTCATTATCTTTATCTATATCCTGAACAAATACTATCATTGAATAATTTTTGCCATTTAAATTGAAGAAACCCGCAAACCAACCGTCAGAATGTTCTTCTATGGACTTGCTCTTTGAGGAAAGTTCCATTCTCTGGGTAGTTCCTGTCTTTCCTCCTATCTCTACATCATCCATATAAGCTGCTATACCAGTACCCTTTTTTACTACATCTATCATCTGACTTTTCATTTCATTGGCAGTAGATTCTTTTAAAATCTGTTTGCTGCTGTATTCTGCCTTTTCTATAACATTGTTGTCATTATCCACATAGGCGTCAATTATGTGTGGCTTTACATATACACCTGAATTCACCACAGTATTAGGTATACTTATAGCTTCAACTGGAGTTATCCTGATATTCTGACCTATGGATGTCAGTCCAAGACTTCCATCTGAAATTTTGGGATCTGTGGTTTCAAAAGCTCCATTTTTTTCCTCATCAAAATTCAGTACTTTTTCAAGAAGCCCCTGTTCACTGGAATTTTTATAAAGACTTTCATATCCAACTTTGCTGGCTATCTGTGAAAATACATCATTACTTGATGCAACAAAAGCTTCTGCTGGAGTATACGTGCCGTGATCAAGCTCTTTTTCATGTTCATCTTCCTTTTCATACAATCCCGTTGACGTAAATTTGTCAGATAAAAATATCTTATTTTCATCAAGCCCGGCTTCCTCCACTATTACTTTAAATATGGAACCAGGAAAAAATCCATGATTTGTAGATACTCCAAGATTTACATTTGGATTTGTATCGTCTTTCTGAACTATTGCCCGGATGTCACCTGTGTTTGCCTCCATCAAGACTGCACCTATCTGGCTGAATTTTTTATATTTATAATTGTTCAATATACTTTTTATATTGTCTTCCATATTCTTGTTCAATGTAAGTCTTAAATTAACATTATTTTTCCCTGTTTTTTTAGTTTCGCTTATTATATTGTTATTCACGTCTTTTTGAAACACAACTTGTGATGTTTTATTATTCTTCGTCTTCTCACTCAGCTGCATTTCTATGGAATTCTTTGATTTTGTGGAATCATCCACGGTTCTCCTTGGATTTATAAGCAAATTTTCAATTTTCCATACACCGTTTCTGTCCACCGGCATATATTCATAAGCGTAAAACCCCTTTATTCCTTTAAGCTTTTTTAATTTTTCGTAAGTGCTCTCATCTACCTCAAAGTACATTTTCTGACTGCTTTTCAATACTCCGATTTTTGAAATATCATAATCCTTATTATAATTTCTAAGTATGTATATCAAAGTGAGAATTTCTTCGGATTTTATATTTTCATTGTCCCTTATAAATACATCAGGACATATTACAGCATAATATTTCTTGTTGTAATTCAGCAGCTGATTGCCATCGCAATCAAATAGAAGGAAATTAACGTCAGTTGTATTTTCTGCATAGGCGTACTGTGAGTTTGCCATAACACTTAATTTGTTATATTCAAAATGCTGTATTCCAAATATCTTGAAACCCAATATCAAAAATAATACAATGAATATTAAGAAAACACAATTCTGCCTTTTCCCAATTTTATTTCTATCTATCTCCAACATATAAAACACCTCATCTAGACTAATTTTTGTCCAAAATAAGGTGTTTTATACACAATATACTATAATTTTTCAACCAATTTGTTTATAGTATTGCTTTAGGTTTTATAAGCATGTCATCTGCCTTCAAATCAACATCAGACTGCACCGTAAATATCATCTGGGCTCTTGGTGCGCATGATATCTTCCTGCCATCATCATCCTTCATATAATCCAGATTCAAGTACACATTGTCATCTTTTGGGCTGAGCACTTCAACTCTGTCACCATCATAGACCTTGTTTCTCTGTTCTATAGTTGCAATCCTCTTTTGCCTGTCATAATACCTCACTATTCCCACTATATCATAATCCCTTATATATGACGAAGTTTCATATATCTGGGAATCCGGCCTTCCAAAATAAAATCCAGTAGAATAGATTCTATGACTTACCTTCAACAAATTGTCAAGCCACTTCTGCTGAAATACATAACTTTGAGAATTCTCAAAATAAGAATCGATTGCCTGCCTGTAAGATTTAACAACAGCCGCTACATAGTAGGAACTTTTCATCCTGCCTTCTATTTTAAACGAGTCAACACCAGAATCCACAAGTTCAGGAATATGTTCTATCATGCATAAATCCTTTGAATTCAATATATATGCACCTCTGTCATCCTCAAATACGGGGAAATATTCACCAGGTCTTTTTTCTTCCATAAGATAATACTTGTATCTGCAGGGCTGTGCACACTCACCTCTGTTTGCATCCCTGCCCGTCATATAATTTGATATAACACATCTTCCAGAGTAGGACATGCACATTGAGCCATGTATGAACACTTCCATCTCACATTCACCTGGAAGATGATTTCTTATATATTTTATATCTTCAAGAGATATTTCTCTTGCCATTACTATTCTCTTAACACCCTGATTATACCAAAATTCAGATGATTTCAAGTTTACAGTATTTGCCTGGGTGCTCAAATGAAGTTCCAGCTCTGGAACAACTTCTTTTGCAGTCATTATTATTCCCGGATCGGATACAATTATTGCATCTACTCCCATTTCATACAAATCCTCCAGGTAATCGGAAAGCCCCTTCAAGTCATCATTGTGGGGAAACACGTTCACTGTTACATAAACCTTTCTGTTTTTGCCATGTGCATACTTTATTCCATCTCTAATATCTTCGTCTGTAAAATTATCTGCAAAGGCCCTCAAATTAAGCTTGCTTCCGCCCAAATAAACTGCATCCGCGCCAAAATTTACGGCGGTCTTCAATTTTTCAATATTTCCTGCCGGTGCCAGAAGTTCTGGTTTTTTCATATTAACTCCTCCTGATCGTAATAGATATCCCATCACCCATGGGTATAACAGAAGTTATAAATTTTTTGTCGTCAGATATCATCTCTAGATATTTTCTCATTCTCTTGACTATCGTTATTTTTCTCCTGTCAATCAGTTCGTCGCATGCTATCATGCCCCTAAAAAGTACATTATCCGCCACTATTATGCCATCCTTTTCAAGAAGTTCCAGACATTTAGGCAAAAAATGATTATAATGACCTTTTCCTGCATCTATAAATATAAGATCATACTTGCAGTCCAATTGTGAAATCTGCTCCATACAATCTCCTTCTATTACATCTATATTATTTTCCAGTCCACATTTCTCTATATTCTTCCTTGCAGTCCTGACCATATTGGCATCTCTTTCAATAGTAGTTATATGATGTCCTTTATTTTTGCAGCCAAGACTCATGAGAATTGAAGAATATCCTATGGCAGTACCTAATTCCAGTATTCTGTCAGGTTTCTTTATATCAATCAACAGTTCCAAAAATCTTGCAACCTCTCTTTGAACTATGGGAATCGAATTCTCCTCTGCATAATCCTCAAGATGTTTCAATATGCTGGAATGTTCTCCAATCAATGACCTTATGTAATCCTCTATATAGCCAACGCTAACACCTTTGCTCATTTCTTCCTCCAAAATCAATCTCCCTGTGTAACTTTTTTAACTTCCAAAAATTTTTTCTCATCATCAGTAAAAAAATGTGTACCATCATTATTGGACACAAAATACAGATAGTTCGTGTTATCCGGATTTATGGCCGATTCAATACATCCCCTGCCGGGATTTGATATAGGCCCTTCTGGAAGTCCATTTACAATATAAGTGTTAAAAGGTGATTTAACCTCCAGATCCTTATAATAAAGTTTGTCTTTGTGCACATTCAGGGCATAGAGTACTGTAGCGCATGACTGCAGTTTCATACCCTTTCTGAGTCTGTTGTAAAATACAGAAGCTGCCTTTGGCCTCTCATCAGGTTTTTCAACTTCCTTTTCTATAATGGATGCCATTGTCACTACCCTGTCCAATTCCTTGTTTGAAAATTCCTTGTTGTTCTCCTTTTCAATTTCCGACATAACCTGTGAAAATCTGTTCAACATTGTTTCTATTATAATATCTCCACTGGTTCCTTTCAAAAATTTATAAGTATCTGGAAACAAATACCCTTCCAGCACATATCTTCTCTTCATATCTGCAGTTATAAATTCAGGATATCTATAATTTCTACAACTCGACAAGAATTCCTTTCTGCCTATAATTCCCTTTTTATCAAGTTCTCCAGCTATATGTTCCACATCGTATCCTTCCGGTATTGTAACTTTAACAGGCCGATCATCCTTGATACCATCCTTTAAATAATCCACAAAACTATTCAATGTAATATCCCTTGAAAAAGAATACCCACCTGCTTTTGCTGACACATCTGCATAATTACGATTCAAATACCATTTCAGCAAGCTGTTCTTCCTGATAATATTGCTGTGTTCAAGCTCATCAACAACTTTATCTATATTCTTGTCCTTATCTACAGTAAAATTAATTCTACCACTGTTATTTTGAAGGGGATGAATTATCCCCTCATATTCATAATAAACCATGCCGACGATAAAAACAATTAAGGCAAAACCACAGATTAGAAAAATTCTTGTCAAATTATTTTTCAACACAAACAATCCTTTCTATTTTCTTCTCATGGCTTTCTTTCTCAGATCTGTCTTCAATATTTTCTTTCTCATCCTTATATTTTCAGGCGTAACCTCAACCAATTCATCAGATGCTATGAACTCAAGTGATTTTTCAAGACTCATAGGTGTAACAGGAACCAGCTTTAACGCTTCGTCTGCTCCAGAAGATCTTGTATTTGAAAGATGCTTTTTCTTGCATACATTTACCTCTATATCCTCAGGACGTGAACATTCTCCAGCTATCATTCCCTCATAGACTTCCACTCCCGGTCCTATAAAAAGCGTTCCCCTTTCCTGGGCATTGAACAGTCCGTATGTTATTGATGTACCAGGTTCAAATACCACAAGTGAACCCTTGGTCCTCTCAGATATATCACCCTTATACGGCTCATATCCATCAAGCACATGATTCATTATCCCATTACCTTTTGTATCGGTCATAAATTCACTTCTAAACCCGATAAGTCCTCTTGCAGGTACTCTAAATTCAAGCCTTGTATATCCATTAACTGCTGAAGTCATATTTACCATTTCAGCTTTTCTGGGACCAAGCTTCTCCATTACTACTCCCATAAATTCTTCCGGAACATCTATTGTAAGATATTCAATAGGCTCCAGCTTGTGTCCATTTTCCTCCCTGAATATAACCGTCGGTTTTGAAACCTGAAATTCATAGCCTTCTCTTCTCATAGTCTCTATCAATATGGAAAGGTGAAGTTCACCTCTTCCGCTTACTTTAAAACAGTCCGGTGAATCTGTTTCTTCAATTTTAAGAGAAACATTTGTCTCCAGTTCTTTAAAAAGTCTGTCTCTCAGATGTCGTGAAGTTACATATTCACCTTCCTTTCCTGCAAAGGGTGAATCATTTGTCATAAAATACATGCTAAGTGTAGGTTCATCTATGTCTACAAAAGGAAGTGCCTCCGGATTGGATGTATCAGCTATGGTCTCACCTATATTTACATCCGGGATTCCAGATATGGCTACTATATCTCCAAGTTTGGCTTCATCCGTCTCCTCCTTTTTGAGGCCGGTATATACAAACAAGTTGGAAACTCTTACATTTTCTACACTTCCATCCCTCTTTATATGTGCAACCTGCTGATTTTTCTTTATAGTTCCCCTTGTTATTTTTCCTACTCCTATTCTCCCAACATATTCATTGTGATCTATTGTTGTAATAAGCATTTGAAAAGGCATATCCATGTATCCTTCGGGTGCAGGTACATTTTTAACTATTGTATCGAACAGCGGGTCCATATTAGTGGAATCGTCCCCGACATCCAATTTTGCGACTCCTGTTTTTGCAGAACAGTATACCACAGGGAAATCAAGCTGTTCGTCATTGGCTCCAAGTTCCACAAACAGGTCAAACACTTCATCCAAAACCTCGTTTGGCCTTGCATTTGGCTTATCTATCTTATTTATGACAACTATCGGATTTAATTTTAATTCCAGTGCCTTTTTCAATACAAACTTTGTCTGAGGCATAGGTCCTTCATAGGCATCTACCAAAAGCAGAACGCTGTCTACCATCTCAAGCACACGCTCTACTTCGCCGCCAAAATCAGCATGTCCCGGTGTATCTACAATATTTATCTTTATTCCATCATGCACAACGGAAGTATTTTTCGAAAGTATAGTTATACCTCTTTCTTTTTCAAGAGCATTTGAATCCATAACTCTTTCTTCAACTTTTTCATTTGCCCTAAACACATGACTTTGTTTAAGCAATGCATCAACCAATGTGGTTTTACCATGATCTACATGCGCTATTATCGCCACATTTCTTATATCGTTTCTTGTAAATAAATTCATTATTATTCCTCCAATTTATACTTAAACTCATCAAATGCATTAATTATGATAAGCGCTCAAAAAAATTGGATACTTTTTAGTATCCAATTAAGTTAACATATCTATTTTAATATCATAGTCTAAAAAAGTCAACGTGCTTCAATCAGTTTTTGAAATTTTAACATCAGTTATCTCTTGTCTTTATTTATACCAAAGGAAAAATCAATACCTATGGCATCATTCAATATTTTCAATATATCCTGCCACATAACAGTAAACTTCTGCTCCGACTGTATATATTCATTTACAGAAGAATTACCCATTATCACAGTTCCAATATCATTAAACCTTTTCCTTGTACCATCCGATATCTTACCATTTTTCATCTGTTCTGCATATGCATTCATCTGTATAGTTCTAAAATCATCCAGAACTTTTTTATTGGAATCACTATTCTCTATATCTTTGCTTGCCTTTCGCAGATTAATGACTTCCTCACAACTCTCAAGCTCTTTTGCGAACTCCCTTGCCTTGTCATATATACTCATTTCAAATTGAATCCCCTTTATAAAAATTCTATATTTCCATAATTATAGGAAGTATCATAGGTTTTCTCTTGGTTTTTTCATATAGAAATGTTCTCAAAACTTCCTTGACGTTAGACTTAATATTTGCCCACTCTGTTATATGCTTTTCTTCACAATCTTTAAGCACATCACGTACAAGTTCTTTTGCTTCTTCCATGAGGTCTTCCGATTCTCTTACATACACAAAACCTCTTGAAATTATATCAGGCCCTGCAATAACACTTCCACTTTCCTTTTCAATAGTGACGACTACTGTAAGTATTCCATCCTGTGAAAGATGCTTTCTGTCCCTCAATACTATATTTCCTACATCTCCAACACCAAGGCCGTCTACAAATACCTGACCTGAAACCACGGTACCATTTTTCCTTATAGAATCCCTTGAAAGTTCTACTACATCACCATTATCTGCTATAAGTATATGCTTTGAAGGCATACCAAGCTTCATTGCCAAATCTGCATGCTGTTTCAAATGTCTGTATTCACCATGAACCGGCATAAAGAATTTTGGCTTTACCAGTGTATGCATGAGTTTCAATTCTTCCTGGCAGGCATGACCTGAAACGTGTACATCTGCAAGCGCCTCATATATAACTTCTGCACCTTTTTTAAACAGCTGATTTATAACTCCGGATATCAATTTTTCATTTCCCGGTATTGCACTTGCTGAAATTATTATCCTGTCGCCAGGTATTATATTTACCTTTTTATGCTCGGAAGCCGCCATCCTTGAAAGTGCAGACATTGGTTCTCCTTGTGTACCCGTGGTTATTATTACCAACCTGTCATTTGGATATCTGTTTATAGCGTCTATACTTATAATCGTATTCTTGTCTGCCTCAATATATCCAAGATTTACGGCTACCTCCATTATATTTTCCATGCTTCTTCCAGATATGGCAACTTTTCTATTATACATCTGTGCTGCTGTTATTATCTGCTGTATCCTGTGTATATTAGAAGCAAAGGTTGCCACTATTATTCTATTTTTAGCACTTGCAAAGTACTTCTGAAAAGTTTCCCCAACAGTACTTTCGGACATTGTATATCCGGGTCTTTCAACATTTGTACTATCTGCCAGCATAAGAAGCACACCTTTTTTGCCGAGTTCGGCAAACCTTGCTAAATCAATCGGACTTCCATCAATGGGAGTATAATCCACTTTGAAATCTCCTGTATGAAGTATTACTCCAATGGGGGTGTGTACTGCTATAGCAGTTGAGTCAGCAATACTATGGCTGGTTCTTATGAACTCAACTGACATATTATTAAGCTTTATAATATCCTTTGGTTTTACAGTAATGAGTTTAACCTTATCCGAAAGTCTATGCTCCTTCAATTTTGTCTCAACTATGCCAAGAGTCAATTTTGTACCATATACAGGTATATTCACCTCCTTAAGTACATATGGAAGAGCTCCTATATGGTCCTCATGACCGTGGGTGAGAAACACACCTCTCACTCTGTCAATATTCTTTTTAATATAAGTGATATCGGGTATGACTAAATCTATTCCCAGCATCTCTTCATCCGGAAATTTAAGTCCACAGTCAATTATTATGATGTCATTCTTGTATTCTATGGCTGTCATATTCTTCCCTATTTCACCTAATCCACCTAGTGGAATAATTTTTACCTTATCTTTTTCTTTACGCAAAAAAATCCTCCTTTCCTCTATTTATCCTTTTTCTTCTTTTTCTGATTTCTTTAAACAATCACTGCATATTCCGTAAAACTTTAGACTATGATTTAAAATTTTAAAATTATATTTACTCTCTATTTGTGATTCCAGACCTTCCAGAAGATGATCCGGAACTTCAATTATCTTTGAACACTTCGTACAGATAAGATGATGATGATGATGTATTTCCTTTTCATGAACTATTTCATACCTGCCACATCCATCGTCTAAATCCAACTTACATATGACACCTATATCCTCCAGCAATTGGACTGTTCTATAAACTGTTGCCAGTCCTATTTCAGGACAGTCTTTTTTCACCATGTCATATATCTGCTCTGTTGTCAAATGTCTACCTTCATTTCTTATTATTATATCAACTATAGCCCGTCTCTGCGGCGTAAGTTTATACCCCTTTTCCTTTAAACTGTTTTTCAATCTTTCTATTTCACCAGATGAAAGTCTTGACATTATAATACCTCATTTCAACTATAATTTTATAGGTTAACTACATCTTAGTTTGATGCTCAAAAAGATAATAGTCAATTGAAAATCAATTAATATCAAAATTAAAAGCTATGATGAAATCATAGCTTTTAATTTTGATATTAATACCTTGTAAAAATTATACTATATATCATCTTCAAAAAGCATCTCATATGCACTAACTACATCGGAAAATTCACTATCATCTTCCACAGTACTAAGTACACTATTTCCGTTTTCATCTTCATCTATTCTAAGAGCTATTGCTTCTTCATTATTGCCATCATGTGGGATTGCAATTATATATTCTCTGTCTTCTATGTCAAATTTAGTAACAAGTTCGAATTTTACTTTATTTCCATTTTCGTCTTCAAGGACTATATCCTTCAAATCATTTTCCATAAAGGCACAACTCCGTTTTTTACAAAATTCATTTTTATAGAAGATTACTTTTTATAAATGCTGTCCAAATATCCCTGTAATATATATGTAGATGCTATTTTATCCACTAGCTTTTTTCTCTTCCTTCTGGACATGTCCGCCTCAAGCATAGCTCTGTTGGCCGCTACCGTAGTCAATCTTTCATCCCACATCTTTATTGGAATATCTATTTTCCCTTTTATAAGATTACAAAATTCAATTACTTTTTCACTTTGGGGGCCAAGAGTACCGTTCATATTCTTTGGAAGCCCCGACACAATCAATTCTATATTATAACTATTACATATTTTTGTCAATTGTTCTATATCTTCATCTGAATTTTTTCTTCTTATAGTTGTAATTCCCTGGGCTGTGATCCTAAGTGGGTCGCTTACCGACACTCCTATAGTCCTATCTCCAATATCCAGGCCCAATATTCTCATCTGCATTCTCCTAAATAAAATATTATATAAATAAAAGTGCCTTAGAGGCCACTTTTATTTTATATTCAAATAAGCCTTCAATACTTCTTCAAGTATTTCATCTCTCTCAAGCTTCTTAATCAAAGATCTTGCACCATTATAATTGGTTATATAGGTTGGATCATCGGAAATCAAATATCCAACAAGCTGGTTTACCGGATTATATCCCTTTTTAATTAGCGAATCATAGACTTCAGTCAATATTTCTTTCGTAAGAACCTTTTTACTTTCAGATATATCAAACTGAATAGTATTGTCTTCACTCATTTATATCACCCCGCTAACAATTGTAATACTTATATTATAGAACATATTTTATAAAATGTATACTACTTGACTATGTTTTCCACAATTGACAGTGAACTGCCTACAGCTTCTTCCAGTTTATCCGGCAATTTTCCACCTGCCTGCGCCATGTCAGGTCTTCCGCCGCCACCGCCGCCGCACAAAGCTGCTACTTCTTTTATTATTTTTCCACAGTGGACTCCTTTCTTTACTGCAGCCTTGGATGCCATAGCAATCAGCTTCACTTTTCCATCAACATTGCTTCCCAAAACCACAACTGTTTTTTCATTCCTATCTCTTATCTTGTCTGCCAGATTCCTCAGTGCATCTCCGTCAACGTCCTTCAATACTCCAGTATATATCTTAATATCACCTATGCTCTTTTCACTCTTTATTATTGCATCTTCAGAATCTCCTGCGAGTTTCAGCTTCAGATTATTTATTTCCCTTTCCCTATCCTTCAGCCCGGCTGCAATATTATCTATCTTGTGGATTATTTCCTTATCGGAGCATTTGAGCATGCTCGATATATTTCTTAGTATATCATCTTTTTCCTGGATATATTCAAGGGCATATTTTCCTGTAACTGCCTCTATTCTTCTTATACCCGCAGCTATTCCCGTTTCATACACTATTTTGAAAAGTCCTATTTCCCCTGAATTTGTGGCATGAGTTCCTCCACAGAGTTCTCTACTGAAATCTCCTACCGAAACAACTCTTACTTTATCTTCATATTTACTGTCAAACAGTGCAACAGCACCACTTTGCTTTGCCTCTTCCAGATTCATTATTTCCGTTTTGACATCTGATGCACTCATTACAACCTCATTAACCATTTTCTCTATTTTAACAAGCTGCTCATGGTTTACAGACTCAAAGTGATTAAAATCAAATCTCAATCTTCTGTCATCAACATAGGAACCCGACTGATGAACATGTTTCCCAAGTACTCTTCTAAGTGCCTCATCAAGAATGTGGGTTGCGGTATGATTCTTTCTTATATTGTCCCTTCTAGTCTTATCTACATTTAAATTAACCCTGCCATTCACACGGACCTCACCTGATA
>Ga0334882_1003597_pt1 | contig 14041 bp, 11 predicted proteins | sample GraSluR1_MG_5_FD_207226 | JGI IMG/M metagenome (GOLD analysis project Ga0334882, IMG submission 207226) | Sludge microbial communities from methane-producing bioreactor in Wageningen University, Netherlands - Granular Sludge_15_04-R1 | ecosystem: Engineered > Bioreactor > Anaerobic >... | reverse complement strand
ACTACAAACAACGGAACCTACAACTGGACAATCCCTGGTACAAAAACATCCGGGTGGAATTACAAGGTCCGTATCACCCATAACAATGTATCCGCCTACGATGACAGCGATACGAATTTTATCGTCAGCCACTGGACCTACCTGGGAAAACCGACGACAAGCAAGTCCGACTCACCGGAGATTGTCGTGGACAGCAGCAACACTCCTATACTGCTCTACAGGGATTATGCCTATCCCGGTACAACTCAAGCTCGACCCGTTGTAAAGAAATGGTCCTCCGGAACAACCTGGACCGACATGGGGGTTGCTTTTCTGGGTGTCCCGGAATACCTGCAGCTGGCCCTGCGAACCGACGGAAGCCCCGTGGTGGCAGGACGGAACACCAACGTCAACTACCCCGTGTGTTACCGCTGGACAGGAGGCACCTCCTGGACCTACGATGGATTGCCCATGGGCAACAGCGCCGATGCTCATTATCTGGCGTTAGCAGTTGGGTCTGATAACAAGCCGATCCTCGCCTTAACCGAGTCTTCGACCTATCGAACGAAAGTGATATCGGGGTTTGCTTACCCCTGGGCATCCTGGGGGTACCTCTCAGCCGCCGGCAATATGGGAGCTTTTCATTCCATGGCCATGGGCAGTGACAATAAACCCTTTGTGATATTTATTGAGTACTCGCCAGCAGATCCTCCTACTTACTGGTATGTTCGTACGAAGAAGTACGCTTCAGAGACAACTTGGACAGACTATGGGATATTAGCCAATCATGGATTCTATCCCTCCGCCGCCATAAATCCCTCAGACGGGAAACCGGTGGTGATTTATGCCGATTTTCCAACAGGAACAACCCCCGGAAACCTGATTGTAAAGAAGTGGTCTACCGGAACAACCTGGGTTAATTATGGTACCCTATATACCGGTTCTGTATCCTATACCGACATCATCGTTGCAGGTGACGGATTGGTGATGGCTGCCTATCGTGATGACACCTATGAAATCAAGGTAAAGGTATGGCAGGGAGGCACAAGCTGGGCGGATCTGGGGTACATCAGTAACAACAACTCGGTAGAACCAAAACTGGCGGTCGGCTCGGATAATCTCCCGGTTCTCACTTTTACAGATAACCTTATTAACGACCAGGATAACGTGGTAGTCTATAAGTGGAAATAAAGGAGTCGGGGTACTTTAACCTGGGGGCTCCTCAATCCCCAAAGCCCGGGCGATGAATGACAGCACCTGCCGGCGTATCTCTTCATCCCGCTCCGGCGCCCCGTCGTCGATGTAGATCTTCATCCGCTCCCGGTAGTAGAGGGTGCCGTAGGAAAACTGGAGGGTGAGAAACAGGTTGTCCAGGCAGAAGGCCGCCACCCCCTCGTTCAGGTCGTCCCTGACCAGACCCTGTTTTTTGGCTTCGCCGATCACCTGACGGTAGTACCGGGCCGACACCGATTCCATCTCCCAGGAGAGCTTCCGGGCCAGTTCGGGGTTACCTTGGCTGGTCATTTCGTTATAGACATTGATGATATCCGGATTGTGCCGGGAGTGTTCCTGGATGCTGATGAGGATCTGGTCGATTTTTTCAAGCAGGCTGGCGTCGGAGGAGGTAACCTGCCGGAGCACCGCATCCAGGGTTTCCACCCCCCGGCCCACCACGGTCAGGTACAGCCCCTCCTTGGTGTTGAAGTACTTGTAGAGAGACCCCACGCTGACCCCGGCCTTCTCGGCGATCACGTTGATGTTGGCGGCGTTGTATCCCCGGGCGGCGAACTCGGCGGTGGCGATGTCGAGGATCTTCTGCTGCTTTTCCGGTTTGATGCGGTTAAATAAGGAATTATGGTAGACCCGGCTCATGGGGGTATTTTAGCCGGGCCATGGCGGTTAGACAAGCCGATGACGCCCCGGTTAGACAAGCCTGGGACCGCGGCAGCTTTCGGGACCGATCGGGGCCTTGTAACTTTCGGCCCCCCGGGCTAAACTTCCGTTCATGCGAATATCCGACAAACCTCTTCCTCTTTCGCCGCTCTACCGGCGGCTTCCTTTTTTTTACGGCTGGCTGGTCCTGGCGGTGGCCACCATGGCGGTGATCCTCAGCATCCCCGGCCAGACCATGGGGGTTTCGGTCTTCACCAACGACCTCTCCGCCGCCATGGGCCTCTCGCCGTTGAACCTCTCCCTCACCTACCTGATCGGTACCGTGGCCAGCGCCTTCATCCTGACGCCGGCGGGCAAACTTCTGGACAAGTGGGGGGCCCGGAAGGTGGGAACGGGGGTGATGATCCTGCTGGGGCTCCATTTGGTGGGACTTTCGGTGATGGAGAAGGCGGTGCCGGCCCTCAACCGGATCCTGCCGGGAAACGCCGCCGGGGGGTTTGTCCTCATGGTTCTGGGATTCTTCCTTCTCCGGTTCCTGGGCCAGGGACTCCTGACCCTGGTGGGCCGGACCATGTTCGCCCGCTGGTTCGACCACCACCGGGGCCGGGCCAACGCCATCCACGGCACCTTCACCTCCTTCGGATTCTCCTACGCTCCCCGGTTTCTCAACCAGCTCAGGGATGTCCACGGCTGGACCGGGGCGTGGCGGCTTATGGGCCTCCTGACCGCCTCCCTCTTCGCGGGAATCTTCTATCTCTTCGCCCGGGACAACCCCAAAGAGTGCGGGCTGGAGCCCGACGGCGGTGAAGTGAAAGGAAAGGTCATTAAAAAGCAGCTGCCCTCGGGGCCGGAAACCGATTTCACCCTGGCCGAAGCCCGCCGCACCTTCGCCTTCTGGATCGCCGCCCTGTCCCTGGGGATGCACAGCCTCTTCGGCACCGCCATGACCTTTCACCTGGTGGATATCTTCGCCGAAGCGGATCTGACCCGCAGCCAGGCGGTGGCCCTCTTCCTGCCCGCCTCGTTCATCTCCGTGGGGGTCAACTTCGTGGCCAGCTGGCTCAGCGATTACGTGAAGATGCGCACCCTCCTGCAGGGCCAGCTGGTGGCCATGGGGCTGTCCATGGCGGCCCTGGCAGCCCTGGGATCGGGAGAATCACTGCTTCCCCTGATCATCGCCTACGGCCTGTCGGGAGGATTCTTCAGCGTCTCCACCACCCTCATCTGGCCCCGGTACTTCGGCACCACCCATCTGGGCGCCATCATGGGCCTGGTGATGGGCTTCATGGTGGCCGGCTCGGCCCTGGGCCCCTACTTCTTCAGCCTGATCATGAGCCTCAGCGGCGCCTACCGGAGCGCCAGCCTCACCTGCCTGGCGGTGACGGTGATTCTGCTGGTGCTGAGCCTCAAGGTACGTAAACCCAAAGCGCCGGTCAGATAATCAGGGCTTCCAGGGTCTCCCGCCAGGGGGCCGGAAGGGGGCTGGGCCGCCCCGCCGCCACATCGATGTAGGCCAGACGGATATCGATCTTAACCAGAAGATCATCCCCCCGAAAAACCTCCTGAATCAGTTCCAGGGTGAACCGGCTCATCTTGACCCCCCGGGTCCTGACCTCCACCAGGTTATCCAGCACCGCAGGCTTCTGGAAATCCAGGGTCACCTTGCGAACCACAAAGGCGGTGCCCTTCTCTTCGATCACCGCCTGATGGCTCAAACCCAGACAACGAAGCATCTCGGTGCGGGCGTGCTCCGCCATGTCCAGATAGCGGCTGTGGTAGACAATGCCCCCCGCATCGGTGTCGGAGAAGTAGATTCTCACGGGGAAATGGTGGATGTGTTCTTTCATGCATCCTGACATTTGGTTGTTCATAGGGGCAAGGATATCCCGGATGGGGAGGACGGGGCAAGGGTGGAGAAGCGCCAAACGAGAGATCCTGAGGGGACAGGCCTTTACCTGGTTCCTTTGACATTTCTGATAAACAGTCTTTTCCTGGTCTTATGAAGACCATTTCTGTCTCTGATTTGAAGACCCACCTCAGTGCCGAACTCAAAAAAGTTAAAGCCGGAGAAACCGTGGTTGTCCTGGATCACCGTCATCCCGATAAGGAAACGATGATCAGAACGTTTTTGTCGGCGGCCTTATATGTACAACGGAAGTTCGTTTGAGTGGAACCTCGGATCCTCGACAAGGTGACCGGAGAGCAACAAGGATCTGGCTATGTTTCCACATCCTGTTTGCCTTCTAAGCTTTCTACATCTGCCAGATCCTGGTGGCGCCCTGATGCCCGCTTGTTCTTGATTAAGTCTTCTTTTGATATGATTGAAATTGATATTCCATCAATCGTAATTATCTTCCTTCGCGGGTAGCACTCCTTTATGTCTATACCATTTGCTTCATTGATAATATCGATCTGCACAGGGGTGCTTCCCATCCTGAAAACGTTCCCAATTTCCTTGAAATGAGACATGTCGATACTGGGTGCTCCAAATTCATTCAAGGTTTTTTTAAGTTTTTCCAGGTTGTCATTATCTATGGCAACAAGAAAATCAATATCCTTCGTCGCCCGGGGATTGCCGTAAAAACCAACTGCCCATCCACCTACAAGAAGATATTCAACCTCATTTTTGTTTAAAAAATCGATAAACTCCTTGAAGTCTACCGGTAGTTGCTTCCGGGCCATAAAAACACTCCCTCAAGAAGGTGATAGTCTCGAATTTTTCTTCATCGCCGGCTGTTTCCCAATAATTCCTGTCCTTTTCTGCCAGCTCCTGATTGCTCCCAAAATAGACATGACTTCTGTCCATTCTTTCTTCCTTTGATACCTGCCCCATGGAAAAAGAGTACTACACCGATTGTTCTAGTTCAACCGTTTTAAAAAGGGTGTGGAGATGGTTTTTATAGGTAAAAAAGGCACCATAAAAGGAACCGGGACTTATTACCCCTGTGGATCCTGCTTCTTAGTGGATATTGCGGCAATCTGAAGGATCCTCCCAGTAGGGTATAGAAGAACTGATCTGATTTTCACACAAATTCATACAATCGGTTGATAGTAGAATTTCTCCTTAGTGATATCATTGTATAGATAAAAAGTATTCCGTGCCCCGTACTCGTCCGGCGAATATGAAAGAAACCAGAGGGTTGCGTGGGGGGAGATAAAAATGAAAAGAAACTGCCTGTCTGTTTTTATATTCCTGCTGGTCCTGTCGGCCCTGTCTGGTCAAACCCCGCATCAGATATCCGTATTTACCCAGCCCCAGGGGTACATCCCCCTGGGTTCCAGCGCCGACTCGTTCACCTTCGGGGCGGGGGCCGAAGTCTCCGCCGCCTTCATTCCGGGAAGCCTGAAACTCTTCGGCCTCAAAGGAGGCCTTTCCTACCTCAGCCTGCCCCTAAACTCTCCCGCCGATGACCATGGAGTCTGGACCCTGGCGGCCTTTGCCGGCCCCTTTGTGAGGGTTCCCCTGGGAGACCGCCTGTCAGCCTTCGCCGAAGGCCGGGGGGGATTCTACCTCTGGGACGCCGCCGGGTGGGACGCCGGGGATGCCGCCGGGGGAAGCTTTCAGTTCGGCGGCGGCGCCGGGGCCCTCTACCGCATCAGCGGCCCCTTCACCCTGGGGGCGGGAGTTTCCTACGGATACTACTCCCAGCTCCACAACGGCATGGCCGTCACCCTGGCGCTGAGCCTCGATTTTCCCGGCCTGGAAAAGGAAACCGGCACCCTGGATCTCAGGCAGATCCAGACCCTGCCCCTCTTTCCCGTGCTCTACAGCTACTACGCCGGCAACACCGTGGGTACCGTTCGGGTGACCAACACCGGGGCCAAACCGGCCCGGGATATCACGGTGCAGTTCTACGTGGACCGGTATATGGATAACCCCATGACGGTGGGTGAAACCTTCACCCTGGCCCCCGGGGAAGAGAAGATCGTTGATCTTTACGCCCTTTTCAACGAAAACCTCATGGAGATCACCGAAGGAACCAAGACCTCCGCCCGGGTCACCGTGAGCTATCCCGGCAGGAATGATGTCTACACTTCCTCGGCCACCGGCATTTTGGAGTTCTACAACCGCAACGCCATGATGTGGGACGACGACCGGAAGGTGGCCTCCTTCATGACCGCCAAGGATCCGGAGATAATGAACTTTGCCAAGAACGTGGTCACTTGGATGCAGGAGGTGGAAAACCCGGCCTTAGACGGCAACCTGCAGCGGGCCATGGCCCTCTTCGAAGCAGTAAAGGCCTACGGCATCCGGTACCAGGTCGACCCGGCCACCCCCTTCTCGGAGTTCTCCGCCGACGACCACGCCGTGGACTACCTTCAGTTTCCCCGGCAGACCCTGCAATACACCAACGGCGACTGCGACGACCTGACCACCCTCTACGCCGCCCTTCTGGAAGCGGTGGGCATCGAAAGCGCCTTCATCACCGTGCCGGGCCACATCTACGCCGCCTTCGCCCTAAAAACACCGGAAGACGAGGCTCGGAGGGTCTTCAGCAACCCCGCAGAACTTATCTTTATTGAAGGAAAGGCGTGGCTGCCCGTGGAGATCACCCTCTTCCAGGACAGCTTCGAAAAAGCCTGGGCCACCGGGGCCAAACAGTGGCGGGAGCACGATGGTGCCGGCCAGGCGGTGCTCTACCCGGTCCGGGAAGCCTGGAAGAGTTACCAGGCCGTGGGATTTCGGGAAGGGGGCACCGGCATCACCCTCCCCGACCGTACCCGGGTCACCGGCGCCATCAGGACATCCTTAACCCGCCACGTGGAGAGGGAAATCTTCCCCCAGGTGGACAGCCTGCAGAAAAGGCTCAGGGCCAACCCCGGGGACATCCGCAGCAAAAACCAGCTTGCTCTGGTCCACGCCCGGTACGGCCTCTACGACCAGGCCCTGGAAGGGTTTTTGGACATCCTGAAGCGACAGGACTACCCCGCGGCCCTGACCAACGCCGCCAACGTCTACTACCTGAAAGGCGACATCTCGCGGGCCCTGGAGTTTTACAACCGGGCCCTTTCCCAGAACGGCAGCAACAAATCAGCCCTGATCGGGTCGGCCCGTTGCCATTACGACCTGGAAAACTACGGCCTGGTCAAACAGGCCTACGCCAAGCTGCAGGAGCTGGACCCCGACCTGGCGGGCCGCTACGCCTACCTGGCCCTGCAGGGGGATGAAGCCGCCCGGGCCTCCGCGGCGGCGGAACTTTCGAAGACTGTAGTTTGGGAGGATGGGGAATAATGAAAAGAGTAACCGCTGTTGCTGCAATGTTAATTTTAGCCGCCGGAGCCTTTCTGTTTCTGGGCGGATGCGATATGGAGATGGACTCGGCTTTTCTGGAGGCGATCCAGGAGAGGATCGCCGAGGATGTGGAGGCAGCGGGTCATAAGGTTTATACCGTGTCTTTCAATTCCAATGGGGGCAGTGCTGTAGAGTCACAGACCGTTATGGAAGGTGAGAAGATTACGAAACCGACTGATCCTACGAAAGAAGACTCTTATTTTACTGGATGGTATAAAGACCATGAATTAGAAACATTATGGTCTTTTTCTTCTGACACAGTTACAGCGGATATAACGCTATATGCAAAATGGTCAAACATTCCCTTTTATGAAGTATCATTGACTTATGAGGGAACTTCAATATCCTCCGGTGAAGAGATCGATGTAGGTGGATGCACCAAAGATTCAAGCGAAGAGTATACCTTTACTATAACAAATCAAGGAACAAACAGCCTTTCGATAGAGGATGTATCAGTAAGTGGGACAGTTTTTTCTATCAGCCAACAACCGCTGGCATCAGTGTTGGCAACTGGGTCATCATCAACTTTTAAAACAATTTTTTCTCCCGTTTCTACTGACAGCTATACAGAAACTTTGACTATCACCTTTATTGAAATTGAAAATTTTGTCTTTAACATAACAGGCGAAGGTACACTGGCAGAAATAAAAATATCCAAAGACGATGGAACAACTGAAATCCCGACAGGAACAGGAATATACAACTTTGACAGCCAAATTGCGGGAAGCACCGAAACCGCAAGTTTCATTATCCATAACACGGGCACGAGCGTCTTGAACCTGACAGGAACGCCCGCGGTAACGATAAGCGGTTCCGGAGCCTTCACCGTGCAGACCCAGCCGTCTCAAGGTATCGACCCAGGGAACACCTCGAGCTTTGTCATCGCCTTTACCCCCCTTGTCGCCTCGGAACAGACGGCAACCGTTTCGATCGCGAACAACGATTCTGACGAGAACCCCTATACCTTTACGCTGACGGGAAGCGGACTAGTTCCCGGGGCCCCTTCTGTTACGGGACCTGAGAGCACGATGGACACGACGCCGACCTGGAGCTGGACTTCGGGAGGAGGCGGAAGCGGAACTTACCGCGTGAAAATCGATGACAGCGACCTCAGCTCCGGGGCGACCGTGACAACCGAAACCAGCCATACATCACTCTCCATCCTTGGCTACGGCTCGCATACCCTGTACATTCAGGAAAGGAACTCCTATGGGGTATACGGGGATACCGGAAACCGTGTGATCAATGTTGTTGAGGTCATGGCCGTAGGCTGGATTGGCGGAGGCAGTAATGGATGGAAAACGACTGCCGCACCGAGTTCGGGAGTTAGTAGTTATTATTTAAATGGACCAATAGGATTAGCTGCTGATGCTGAAGGAAATATTTATATAGGCGATAGTGTAAATCAGCGAGTAAGCAAGTGGAGTAGCTCTGGAAACGCAATCGGGTGGATAGGACATGGTGTGAATGGATGGCAAACGGGCAACGCCTCAACAACCACAGGAACAGATTATAGAAGCTTTAATGGCCTTTATGGTGTAGCTATTGATAATTCAGGAAATATCTATGTGGCTGATGTTGAAAATCATAGGATATGCAAGTGGAGCAGCGCAGGGGTTGCCCAGGGATGGATAGGCGGAGGAAGCAATGGGTGGAAAACAACGACAGCGCCATCAGTGGGAGCATCGGATTATCAAAGCTTCAGACGCCCAACTGGGGTATATGTAGATAACGATGGATATATCTATGTTGCAGACCAAAATAATTATCGTGTGTCGAAATGGGATAGTTCCGGGAATGCTGTTGGGTGGATAGGCGGAGGGACTGATGGTTGGAAAACTACAACCGCACCATCTTCAGCTTCAACAGGGTTTAAGAGTTTTGGTAGTTTACTTGGGCTATTTGTGGATACTTCTGGTAATATTTATGCAGCAGAAGAAACTCGTATATCAAAGTGGAATAGCGCAGGAACTGCTCTTGGCTGGATAGGAGGAGGGACTGATGGTTGGAAGACAACATCCGGGCCAACCTCGGGCTCAAACGCTTATAGGTGCTTCAGATATCCATACTCAGTTTTTGTTGACACTGCCGGGAATATATATGTACCTGACACTTGGAATAACCGCGTCTACAAATGGAACAGCACGGGAACAGCTATAGGCTGGATCGGCGGGGGGAGCGACGGATGGAAAACAGGGACAGCGCCTTCTTCAGGCACAGATTATAGAAGTTTTTATTCACCTGCAGGTATCTTTGTCGATATCTCGGGGAATATCTTCATCGCTGAAAGTGCCAATGACCGAGTCAGCAAGTGGGATCAGGCGCCGTGACACATTATGAAAGGCCTTATCTTATTAAGCTCCAAAGAGAGCGGTCAATATGTCTGTCCGCCTATATAGCTGGTAAGCCATTCTTTTTGAATTAAGTGATGGTAAAACAATTTGAGTTAACCCAGAACTAATTGAGCCTGTAAAAATTTTCTTTTGCCTATGGGGGGGCGGTAGCAGCAGGGCTATATCCACATCATTACGCCCGGGATCCAAAGAGATACATAGATAGTACTTCAGAAGAGGAAAACCTGTCTATCCGGATTCTAAATCTTCCGGCAGAAACCCTTAGTAAATGGTCTAATCATACACCCTCCTTGTTATCCCTGCCGCAGCTTCAGTATCTCTTCCCGGGAAAGGCCGGTTATATCGCAAATGTCATCAAAAGGAGGTAGCTCTCATCAATCATCCGCCGGGCATTTTCCAACTTTCCTCACGTTTTCCTTCAAGCCGACCTTCCCGTTTTCCCTGTTTTATCAGTTTTTCAGCGGTAGCCATAACCACCTCCTTCACCCGGTTGTCAGCATCGGTGTTAAATTGCAGAAAATCACCGGAGTAAAATTGCAGGTTCCGGCTTGAAAAAAAGGGCGATGCCGTCTTGTAATGGTAGTTGCAAAACAATCAATACAAGCAGGAGCACGCCCTACAATGCTGGAGCTACTTATGCATGAAGCACAAATGATGAGACAACAGGGTAAGAAAATACATCAGATTGCCGAAGCCCTGGGGAAGAGTGAAAGAACCATTCACTACTACCTGTCAGAACCGTCGAGGCCGCGGAAAGAGCGGACCTACCCAAGCAAGCTGGATCAATTCAAGCCCTACATCGACACTATACTGGAGGATGATCCGACATTCAATCGGGAGGTGCTGCTGCGGAATCTAAAAAAGCAAAAATATGAAGGCAGTATCACCATCCTGCGGGAATATGCGGCTCAGAAATCAGCCGAAATAACACGAAAAGCCATCATACGCTTTGAGACTGAGCCCGGATACCAGGCCCAGGTAGACTGGAAGATCCTGGGGACACAGACCGTGGAGGGGCGTTTACAGAAACTCTACGCCTTTGTCATGGTCTTCGGCTATTCAAGAAAGCCCTTTGTCGTTCACACCACCAGTATGGATATGACAACCTTCCTGATGTGCCATGTGTTGGCCTTCAACTACTTTGGAGGGGTGCCCCAGGAAATCCTGTACGACAACATGAAGACAGCCTTTATATACACAGCGGGGGATGAAAAGTGGAATCCCAATAAGCATTTACTCTCCTTGGCTCGTCATTATGGTTTCACCCCCCGGCGTTGCCAGGTTCGGCGTCCTCAGACCAAGGGAAAGGTCGAGAGGTTCATTCATTTCTACGAAAACAACTTCTGGGTGGAACAGAAGGGGTGGCCTCTTAAACTTGATGAGTTAAACGAAGCTGTTCTCAAATGGGCGGAGCTTATTAACGAGAAACCCATTAGAGATTTAAATGAAACGCGGAATGAAAGGTTCACTCATGAAAAATCTTTTCTTACTCCGCTGCCGGAGCACTCCTTTGACTATCGTCGCCCCTTTCAGGCGAAGGTATCCCGAGAATCTCTTATTCGGGTGAAAAGTAACTGGTACAGTGTGCCCCCCAAATACATCGGCGAGGAGCTCACCGTTCGCATAAACCCCTTAAGTCATGAAGCCGAGGTTTCTGACGGGGAAGAAGTTGTGAGGACCTTCGGGCTTAACTTGGAGGAGAAGAATCAGCGGTATTATCTTCCCGAACACAGCAAGGCCTTAAAAGCCCTCTGGAAGAAACAGTATTCGATTCCCAAACCCAGAAAGCGGCGTCCCACCCCGCCGGATGTGGACATTCGTTCTCCTGAACAATACGAGAAGCTGTTTAACATCGGAGCGGCCTCATGAGTGATAAAATGAGCATGGTCACCTCCCGCATGGAGGAATTAGGTTTGAGCTTCATGGCCGCTGGGTTGGAAAGCTATCTTTCAAGTCAAGTGAATCAGGAGGCACCCCTCATTGAAGCCATTGGAGAGCTTATCGATCTGGAACTGATTCCCCGGAAAGAACGGATGGCCAAAACACGTCTTAAGGTGTCTGGCATTCCTCACAGCAAGACCCTTGATGATTTTGACCTGTCCTGGCTTAAAGGTGGCCTTACCCAGAAACAGTTTAACGAACTCTCTACACTGGCATTCATCGAGCGGAAAGAAAACATAATTCTTCTTGGTCCCAGTGGCCTGGGCAAGACCCATCTCATGACGGCCTTGGGCCAGAAAGCCTGCCTGAACGGCTACACAGCCTATTTCATCAGCTGTCTGGATCTTCTGGAACGGCTTCATCGCTCGCGGGATCAGGGCCGGTTAAAGAACAAGCTTACCTGGTTCGGGAAACCCCATGTCCTACTGATAGATGAGGTGGGCTATGAAAATTTGAGTGCCGAACAGGCGGCTCTATTTTTCCAGCTCATAAATACCCGGTATGAACATGGCTCGATTATTCTCACCTCAAACAAACCCTTTGGGAAATGGGGAGAAATTATGGCTGACGATGCAGTAGCGACCGCCACACTGGACCGGCTTCTACACCACTCTCATGTGGTGAGCCTCAAAGGAGAGTCGTACCGGATGAAAGATCGAATGAAAATAGGAGTCGTTGACTTCTAAAAATTTTTACCGGAAGTCTGCAATTTAAGTCCGGTGAAAAACTGCAATTATACTCCGGTGTTGACACCCGGTCGGGCAGCATCGGCAGACTTCTTACTATCATATCGGGGTCTATGGCCGCCGCATAAAAAATGTAACGGCAGGGAGACTCCATAAAATGCAAACCTTCTTCCGTGGTAAAACATACAATATCTGAGCCGAAAAACCATCCAGGTTCTCGATCAGCGTCTTGGGGGGGTAGATGTATTTTTGGATAAGCAGCCACAATTTCACCGCCGGGTTGTTTGCATAAAGTGTCACGATCTGTTTGTCCGGTATTTTTGAAAGATTTCCCAGGAGATAAGCGGACCTCGGAATGAATCGGGCGAAGGAACTCTTGTCTCCGCTCAAATAAGATTTAAGAGGTTTGGTTTTCCATCTTTGTTTTCCGTGATAGAGAATAATTGGCAGAACAAAGGGGATCGGGTTCTTTTGTTTCACCACATTAGAATTAATTGAGTTTGTGAGAGAATAATCTTTATTTTGAACCACTTTGGTGATACATTTGAACCAGGAGATAGTTCAATGAGTTCAATAACAATCCATGATCTGGACAGGGAGCTGGATCGTCGTCTTTCGGATGAGGCGAAACGACGTAAGACCAGCAAAAACCGCCTGGTGAAGGAACTTCTGGCGGCTTCACTCGGTTTGCCTGTCTCTGGACAGTATGGCGATGATTACCGGGAGTTCTGTGGCCTCTGGACCGCTGAAGAGGCGGCTGAATTCGATATGAATCAGGCCTCTAACCGTCGGGTTGACGAGGACGACTGGAAATAGCCCATGCGTGTAATGATCGACACGAATGCTTACACCGCCCTCATGGCAGGCAACAACCGCATAGCCGATGTTCTGGAAGGGAGTGAAGCCATCATTTTGTCCCCGGTGGTCATCGGTGAACTCTACGACGGCTTTCGGGGTGGCTCAAAGTCCTTGGAAAACCGGGAAACCTTTCAAAAATTTCGTGAAAAACCCCGGACCATCTGCGTGCCGATTACCGACAGCACCGCCGAGTGGTTTGCCGAAATAAAACAGATGCTTCGGAAAAAGGGACGGCCCATCCCCATCAACGATGTCTGGGTAGCCGCCAGCTGTCTGGAACACGGAGCGAGGCTGTTAACCCTGGATTCCCACTTCGCTGAAATTGATGGGTTGTTGAGGGTCGAAATCTGAATCAGGCAGCCATCAATTATCGGAGGTTCAGAGAACCCCTTGTGTTAGCTCCCTCACCGCCCCCGAATCTCCTTATTTACAATATTCTTGAACCTGGTAAGAGAAATATAGCGGTCCGCCAGGAGGCGGCCGTCATAGACCAGGCTGAACCCGCCGTAGGCCGACGGCGCACGCCGCACCTCTTCGGGGCTGGTCAACTCGATGATGGTTGCCTCCAGCCCCTGTTCCTTCAGCACCGGCTTCACCTCTTCGATAAACCGGGCGATCCAGGGGCACTGCCGGGTGTAGTACAGGGTCAAGCCGGATGCCGTCTCGAAATCTCCGCTGGTGAAAACCGGCAGGGGGCAGGACCCAAAGGGCTTCACCAGAATCTGTTCGCTTCCCGAGACCGCCGCCGGGGTGTAGCCGTTCTTTAAAAACAAACTGGCGTCGGCCATGAAGGCCTTGCCGCTTACCATCACCGCCACACCCCTGCTGCCCCGGGCTTCGGTTTCCACCTCTTCTAAAAGCCGTTTTCCCAGACCCTGGTGCTGGTACTTCTTGCCGTTGGTCCAGAGACAGTGGATGAAGGTCCATCCCGCCGCAGCCACCCCCCGCCAGCAGTTTTCCCCGGGGATGGATTCGATATACCCCACGGGCCTTTTCTCTTCCGGCAGGTAGAGAAGCCTGACCTTGAGGCCCCGGGG
>Ga0334882_1003593_pt1 | contig 14053 bp, 8 predicted proteins | sample GraSluR1_MG_5_FD_207226 | JGI IMG/M metagenome (GOLD analysis project Ga0334882, IMG submission 207226) | Sludge microbial communities from methane-producing bioreactor in Wageningen University, Netherlands - Granular Sludge_15_04-R1 | ecosystem: Engineered > Bioreactor > Anaerobic > Unclassified... | reverse complement strand
ACCTGCCGACAATCCCATGATACTTCACGTTCACGAACCGGGAAGCGCGTCACTCCTGGGAAGGGTCGATGAAAGATCGCGAAGGCTTATGGAACTCTTATGGCCTGGCCCCCTGACGCTTGTTATCGCCGCAGGCAGGGAAGTACCTGCCGAAGCCACAGGTGGACTGGATACTGTGGCTGTAAGGATGCCGGCCCACCCTGTGGCCCTTGCCCTTATACGCATGTCAGGCGTCCCCATCGCCGCCCCAAGCGCCAACAGGAGCGGGCGCCCGAGCCCCACAACGGCAGCGGCTGTTCTGGAGGATCTTGCGGGAAGGGTAGAAATTGTCCTGGATGCAGGCCCGACGGCAGTGGGGGTTGAGTCCACCGTTCTGGATGTGACGGGTGATATCCCGGTCCTTTTGAGGCCGGGTGGAATATCGCTGGAAAGCCTCAGGGAAGCCGTCGGCCATGTCCTGTCATCTCCCTGTGGTGAAAATGCGGGGAGATCTCCGGGAACAAGGTACAGGCACTATGCCCCGTCGATCCCTGTCATACTCCTGGAACCCGAAGACCGCTGTGTCCATGGCCCGAGGCTATCCCAGGCGGGGCTCAGGATCGCCTACGTAGGCATGTCGCCTCCCCCGGTCCCGGTATTTGAACAGATACGTTTCGGGTCGGTAACAGGTTATGCGGGAGGCCTTTTCTCTGCCCTGCGTGAACTTGAAAGGTCTGGCGCGGATGTCATTCTTGCCGAAATGCCGACCGAGGCAGGAGTAGGTCTTGCAGTCCGGGACAGGCTGCGAAGGGCGGCAGGGGGAAGGGACCGTGACTCGTGACTTGAAACTCGTGAGACGTGAGACGTGAGACGGAACACCAAAGGCGACAGGCTACAGGCGGCAAGGAGGCAGGTAAACTTTAAACTCGTGAGACGTGAGTGGTTTGGAGAAATCGATGCAAAGGCAGGACTTTAAATGAAAAAGATAATTGATCAACGCGCTCATTGCAATCTCGAAGCCTGGAAACAGGCAATGCAACTGGCAAAGTTCGTTTACCAGAAGACAAAGGATTTCCCTGATCATGAAAGATTTGGATTAGTGTCACAGCTTCGAAGGAGTGCGGTTTCTGTCCCCAGCAATATTGCCGAAGGGGCGGGAAGAGGTACAACGAAGGACTTTATCCGTTTCCTTCACATCGCCAGGGGTTCTCTTTGCGAGATCGAGACCCAAACTCTGCTTGCAGAAGATCTTGGATACATGAATAAGGCTGACGATATTATCGGGCAGTCGAACAGGGTATTCCAGCTGATCTGTGGATTGATATCCTTTCTGGAGAACAAGGGGCAAACAACAGGGATCTGATCAGGGCGATCATAAAACAAGGCCCCCTTCCGGGAAGGAAGAAGCCCCCTGAATAATTTGATGATATTGGTTTTTCGTCTCACGTTTAACGTTTTACGTTTCACAAGGGGATCCTGCCAAGGGGACCCTTGCCAAATGAACCCGGCGTTGATAAAATCAACGCCGTCGATGCAGGACGAATGGGGAAGTGGCGGAACGGTAGACGCGCTGGCTTCAGGAGCCAGTGTCCGGAAGGGTGTGGGGGTTCGAATCCCCCCTTCCCCACCATAAAATGCGATCCAACCCATCAGGAATGGGGTGGAACGGTGGTTGCGGTGAGAGAATAACCGAATGGGTTGTGCTGTGCCTATTGACACAGCGCAGCCCTTTCGTTATCCTGTGAGTTTGTCACGTCTTGTACCTCCAAATCCCCTATAGACAGGGAGGGTGTGTTTCTCCCATGGCTGAATTTGTTCCCGTAAACAGCAAAAGACAGCGTCTTACCTTCGGCCGGGCCCGCGATCTTGTCGAAATACCGGACATGGTTTCCATCCAGCGGGATTCATTCAGGTGGTTCTTCCAGTTCAAGGAAAAGGGCGGCCTCGTCGAGGCTGAAGAGAGGACTTGCCAGGGCCTCCAGGAGCTTTTCGATGAGATATTCCCTATCGAAAGCTACGATGGCTCATTTGCTCTCGAGTTCGTTGACTATTTTATCGACCCTCCGCAGATAACCCAGGAGGAGGCCTCCCAGAGAGATCTTTCCTGGTCAAGGTCCGTCAGGGCCACTATCCGCCTGGTTAACCGCAAGACGGAAGAGATCAAGGAAGAAGAGGTCTATCTGGGGGACTTCCCCATGATGACCGAAAGAGGAACATTTATTATCAACGGTACCGAAAGGGTCGTTGTAAGCCAGCTTGCGCGTTCGGCAGGGGTTTACTTCAATGCCGAGGATTCCGTACCAGGCCAGGAACGCTATGCTGCCAAGGTCATCCCCGACCGGGGAGCCTGGCTCGAGTTCGACATGACGCCCGGAGAGGTGCTTTCTGTCAACATCGACAACAGAAAGAAGCTGCCGGTAACAGTGCTCCTCAAAGCCTTTGGTGTTGAGAACGATGACGAGATACTCAAGCTTTTTGGTGGGGTCGAGGAACAGATCGACCTCGTCGAGGACGAGGCGCGCGGAAGGCTTATAGCCGAGACCGTGTCAGATGAATCGGGCAAGACCATCATCAGAAAGAACGAGCGGATCAACAGGGAGATCCTTGAAAAACTCTGGGAAATGGGCAGGACAAGGGTCTGGGTGTGGAAGATAGATCCCGCCATAGAGGCTACGATGGAACGGGACACCACCCGTCACAGGGACGAGGCCGTAATGGAGATGTTCCGGAAACTTCGTCCCAACGAACCGGCCCGCATGGAGAACGCCCGAGAATACATAAACGGACTTTTCTTCGACACCAGGAGATACAACCTGGGCCGTGTAGGAAGGTACAAACTCAACCGCCGGCTAGGTCTGGAGATCCCTGAATCCAGGCGTCTCCTGCTTGTCGAGGACGTGGTTGAGATAGTCAGGAAACTCATGGACCTGAGGAATGGCAACGAGCGTACCGACGATATAGACCACCTCGGCAACAGGAGGGTAAGGGCAGTCGGGGAACTCCTGCAGAACCAGGTCAGGATCGGCCTTCTGAGAATGGAGAGGATAGCGAGGGAGAGGATGACCACTATCCCGGACCTGACGGGTGCCACCGCCAGGGACCTCATCAACGTCAGGCCGGTATCGGCTGCCCTCAGGGAGTTCTTTGGTTCGGGGCAGCTTTCCCAGTTCATGGACCAGACCAACCCCCTGGCTGAGATAACCCACCGCCGGAGGCTTTCCGCCCTGGGGCCCGGGGGTCTCAGCCGGGAGAGGGCCGGATTTGAGGCAAGGGACGTACACTACACGCACTACGGGCGGGTCTGCCCCATAGAGACGCCGGAAGGTCCTAATATCGGGCTTGTTACATCCCTGTCGATCTATTCAAGGATCAACGAATACGGTTTTCTCCAGGCACCCAAGAGGAAAGTGATCAACGGAAAGGTCACCGACGAGGTGGTTTACCTGGGAGCCGATGAAGAGGACGATTTCTATGTTGGAAGGGCCAACACTGCTATCAACCCCGACAGGACATTCCTGGAGAAGGAGATCTATGTCAGGGACAGGGGTGATATCGCCGAGGTCGCCCCGGACAAGGTCGATTTCCTTGATATCTCGCCAAAGCAGATAGTTTCCGCCTCGACAGCCCTGATACCCTTCCTTGAGCATGACGACGCCAACAGGGCCCTGATGGGTTCCAACATGCAGAGGCAGGCCGTTCCCCTTATTAACGCCAGGGCTCCGATTATCGGGACAGGTATCGAGGCGAGAGTCGCCCGGGATTCAGGTTCCTGCGTTGTTAGCCGTTCCTCGGGAACGGTGGCCAGGGTGGATTCAACTTCTATCGAGATCGAGGACGCCGGGAGCAGGAAGATCGATAAATACGGGCTGGTGAAGTTCAGGAGATCGAACCAGGGGACGATCATTCACCAGAAACCCCTGGTCTTCAAGGGCGACAAGGTCCAGGCGGGGGACATTATCGCCGACGGACAGGCAGTCGAGAACTCGGAACTGGCCCTTGGGAACAATGTGCTGGTCGCTTTCGCCTCCTGGGAGGGGTACAACTACGAGGATGCCATCCTCCTTAGCGACAGGCTTGTAAAGAATGACACTTTCTCCTCTATCCATATAGAGGAGTACGAGGTAGAGGCCAGGGACACCAAGCTGGGTCCCGAGGAGATCACCAGGGATATTCCCAACGTTGGTGAGGATGCACTCAAGGATCTCGATGAGACAGGTATAGTCAGGATCGGCGCAGAAGTCGTGGCCGGGGACATCCTCGTCGGGAAGGTGACCCCCAAGGGGGAATCCGACCAGTCTCCGGAAGAGAAGCTCCTCAGGGCCATTTTCGGTGAAAAGGCCAGGGAGGTCCGGGATACATCCATGAGGATACCCCACGGTGAGGGCGGAAAGGTCGTTGCGGTAAAGATGCTTAGCCGCTCAGAGAACGGGGACGAACTCACGCCGGGCGTGAACGAAGTGGTCAAGGTCTACGTCGCCAAGATAAGGAAGATCACCGTGGGCGACAAGATGGCCGGGCGCCACGGGAACAAGGGCGTTGTTTCACGGATCCTTCCGGAAGAGGACATGCCCTACCTGCCCGATGGAACTCCCATCGATGTGGTCCTGAACCCGATAGGGGTTCCCAGCCGCATGAACCTTGGACAGGTCCTCGAGACCATCCTGGGTTTCGTGGCCTCAAGGAACGGATGGCATGTCGCGACGGCCGTATTCGAGGGGGCCAAGGAAAGCGAGATCCTGGAACTGGTGGAAAAATCCCGCCAGGAAGGGATGAAAGAACTGACCGATGACGGAAGGATCCTTCTTTACGATGGAAGGACCGGAGAACCAATGATGCGCCCCGTAACGGTCGGCACCATGTATATGATGAAACTGATCCACCTTGTCGACGACAAGATCCACGCAAGATCCATAGGCCCCTACAGCCTGATAACGCAACAGCCCCTCGGGGGTAAGGCCCAGTTCGGGGGTCAGCGGTTCGGGGAGATGGAGGTCTGGGCCCTTGAAGGGTACGGCGCGTCCCACGTTCTCCAGGAGATACTTACCGTCAAGTCCGACGATATCAGGGGGCGCCTGAAGACCTACGAAAGGATCGTGAAAGGCCTTAACCTTACCGATCCTGGTGTTCCCGAAAGCTTCAGGGTCCTGGTAAAAGAACTCCAGGGGCTGGGGCTGGATGTCGAGATAGCTTACGAGGATGGCAGTACAGGCGAACTCCACCTCGACGAAGATGACGAACCTTCCTTCGCGCCGTCCCGGTTCAGGCCCAGGGAGGAATCCCGCGAAAGGGCCAGGGAAAGCACCGTCAAGGATGTTGAGGATGTCTTCGAGGACATCTTCCCTGCCGGCGCTTCGGGCGACGGAGAAGAAGACAAGCTTTTTGTCTCTTTGGACGAAGAGTCAGAAATAGACCCGGAAGAGGGGGCTGAGGAATAAATGAACCGAAAGGGAATCGCCGGGGTCAGGATCAAGCTTGCCAGCCCTGAAAGGATCCGGGAGATGTCAAGCGGCGAGGTCAAAAAGCCGGAGACGATCAATTACAGAACCCTGAGGCCGGAAAAGGACGGCCTCTTTTGCGAGAGGATCTTCGGACCGACCAAGAGTTTTGAATGCGCCTGCGGAAAATACAAAAGGAGCGGCCCAAAATTCAAAGGTGTGGTCTGTGACCGCTGCGGCGTGGAAATTGCCGACAACCGTGTAAGAAGGGAACGCATGGGTCACATCGAACTTGCAGCTCCCGTCGTGCATATATGGTATCTCCGGGGGATCCCCAGCCGCCTGAGCCTTCTTCTGGGCACAGCGACAAAGGATCTTGAGAAGGTAGTCTACTTTGCCCCGACCAGGCGCCGTGAACCCCTGTACAAGGTTGTCATCGAGGGCAGAAGGACCGACCTGCTCAAGAGGGGTGACCTGGTTTCCGAATGCGAGGAGAGGGTCCACAGGCACTATGACCACAAGTTCAAGGCCGAAGAGGCACACCGGGTCACACACGTGGACGATATCCCCGCCAATGCAGGCGACGTTATATCTGCCAGCCAGGTGGGCATCTTCAAGCGCGACTTCGGTGACAAGGTTTTCAAGGTAGAACCTGCTTTCCGTGTGACCGATGCTTCCGACGACGGCCTTTACTCAGAGGGGCAGATACTTTCTGCAACCGAGAGGGAGAACGCGATGGCAGCTAACGGTTCCCTCGAGACAGAAAGGGCCATGGTGGGCGAGGAGGAAGGTTTCCTGGTTACAGCCGTTGTCCACCTCCCCTTCAAGAAGGGCGATATCATATCCTCAAGCGAGTATGACCTTTTCTACCAGAAATACCCGGGGCGCTTTTCCGTCATGGGTGAGACCATTACCATAGAAGATCCCTGTTATATTGTTGTTGACGGCGGCAGTTCGTCCTTCGAACGCGGAGGGATCATCCTCGAGAGGGAATACCGCCTCTGTGCCGCCTACGATAAGGTCTTTGAGGCCGGGATAGGCGCTGAAGGCGTCCTCTCCCTTCTCTCCAAGATCAACCTTAACGAACTGGCTTCATCGTTAAGGGATGAAATAGGCGAGACAACGGGCCAGAAGAAGAGAAAACTTGTAAAGCGGCTCCAGGTTGCGGAGGATTTCCGCAAGAGCGACGGGAAACCTGAGTGGATGGTCTTCCAGGTCCTTCCTGTCATCCCCCCGGACCTGAGGCCGATGGTCCAGCTTGACGGCGGCCGTTTCGCGACATCGGATCTTAACGATCTTTATCGCAGGGTGATCAACAGGAACAACAGGTTGAGGAAACTGCAGGAACTCAGAGCCCCCGAGATCATAATCCGCAACGAGAAGAGGATGCTCCAGGAGTCGGTTGACGCGCTTATAGATAACGGCCGTATGGGCAAAGCCGTACTTGGGGCAGGCAACAGGCCGCTCAAGAGCCTTTCCGACCTGCTGAGGGGCAAGAAGGGGAGATTCCGTCAGAACCTGCTGGGCAAGAGGGTCGACTACTCGGGAAGATCTGTAATAGTCATAGGCCCCAACCTTAAGTTATACCAGTGCGGGGTCCCCAAGCAGATGGCCCTGGAACTGTTCAAGCCTTTTGTCATCAACAAGCTGGTGGAACAGGGGCTCTCCCCTAACGTGAAAAGCGCCAAAAGGGCTATCGAGAGGGGCAGGGAAGATGTCTGGGGCATCCTTGAAGAAGTGATCAAGGGGCATCCAGTGCTGCTGAACAGGGCACCAACGCTTCACAGGCTGGGCATCCAGGCCTTCGAACCTGTCCTGATGGAGGGCAAGGCCCTCAGGCTTCACCCCCTTGTCTGCACGGCATTCAACGCTGATTTCGACGGTGACCAGATGGCAGTTCACGTCCCGCTTTCAATCGAGGCGAGGGTTGAGGCGCAGACCATCATGCTCTCCGCCAGGAACCTTCTTTCGCCGGCAAGCGGGAAACCGGTAGTGACGCCGACACAGGATATAGTCCTGGGTATCTACTACGTTACGGGCATGCTTGAGGGTAAAAAAGGGGATGGCATGAAATTCCTCAGCATCGATGATGTCCTTTCCGCCCTTGACCACGGTGTGGTGGACATCAACACCAGGATCGACCTGAAGTTCAGGGGAGAATGGCTCACGACTTCACCGGGGAGGGCTCTCTTCAACAGCATCCTGCACCCTGACCTTCGATACATAAACAAGCAGATGGGGAAGAAATCCATCGGTTCCCTCATAGATGCTGCCTTCGACAGGGTGGGGCAGGACGCGCTGGTGGATATGCTTGACAAGATAAAAGCACTGGGTTATCACTGGTCTACCATCAGCGGGATAAGTTTCGGTCTTGGGGATGTCATTATTCCTCCGCAGAAGAAGGAGATCGTTGAGCAGGCCCTCGCGAAGGAAGAGGTACTTTCTTCGCAGTTCGGGATGGGTGTTCTGACGGAGGACGAGTACCTCAGGCAGAAGGAGACCCTCTGGTCGGAAGCCTCCAGGGAGGCAGCCGATGCCATTCTGGCAAACATGGATGTCACCAACCCGATAAGGATGATGATGGAATCCGGTGCCAGGGGAAGCAAAAGCCAGGTAGCGCAGATGGCTGGCATCCGCGGGCTGATGGCAGACCCGTCGGGCAAGATAATCGACTACCCGATAGTCTCCAACTTCCGTGAGGGACTCAACATGCTCGAATACTTCATCTCCACTCACGGTGCCAGGAAGGGACTCGCGGACACGGCCCTCAGGACGGCAAAATCAGGATATCTTACAAGGCGTCTTGTGGATGTCGCCCAGGACCTGATCATTACCGCCGAGGATTGCGGCACCGACAAGGGTGTCTGCATACGGCCCCTTCTCCAGGACGGGAAGATGATCATCTCCCTGGGAGAAAGGATCACGGGCAGGACTTCCCTCCGGGATATCGTCAACCCTGAGACGGGGGAACTTGTGATCCAGGCTGGAGAGCTTATAGATTCGGAGAAAGCCGCCCAGATCGAGAAGACGGGTCTTGAAGAGATCTGGGTCCGGAGCCCGTTGACCTGTGCGCTGCAGGACGGGATCTGCAGGCAGTGCTACGGCATGGATCTTTCCTCCAGGGGGAAAGTGCTCCTGGGTGAGACCGTGGGCGTTGTCGCTGCCCAGTCAATAGGTGAGCCGGGGACACAGCTCACCATGAGGACCTTCCACACCGGAGGTGTCCGTATTACAGGAGAGGACATTACCCAGGGTCTTCCAAGGATTGAGCAGCTCTTTGAAGTCAGGAGACCCAAGAAGGTTGCCTTCCTTTCAGACCGTGACGGCCACATCTCGGAGATCAGGGAGATGGAGGGCAAGAGAAAGGTTTTCATCTCCTCCGGCGAAGATGGATCTGAAACAAGATCCTCATACAACATTCCGGCATCCCAGCCCCTTCTGGTCGAAGAGGGGGAGCAGGTCAGAAAGGGGCAGTCCCTTACGGATGGTCACGTCGACCCGCAGCAATTGCTGGAGATCGAGGGGCTTGAAGCGGTACAGAACTACCTGGTGGACAACATCCAGTCTGTATACCTGTCCCAGGGGGTTTCTGTGAGCAACAAGCACATAGAGGTGATACTTCGCAAGGTGGCCCCGGTCAACAGGGTCAGGGTCGTAGAGGAGGGGGACAGCACCTTCGTCTCGATGGAACTCGCCTGGCTGACCGATATCGAGAGGGAAGTCGAGCAGATAAAGGCCGGCAACGAGAAATTCCTCCAGGAAGCAGTCGGTGTAATGTCCGGCAAAAAACTGGTTGAAACGGCCGGGCAGGGCAATATCGATCACGCCCTCTCCATCAAGGGCCAGGATCTCGACGAAAAAGCTGTCAGGCTTATTCTTCGTCCCGGCTCGGGGGTATCGGAACTGATGCTGGAGGATGAGACCGGCATCATGAGGGTCATAGTCGGGGAATCCACCTTCAGGCGCAGCATGTCAGGCCTGGAGCTGACGGAGAGCCTGGACCTCCAGGACGGCAACGTGATAGAAGCAGGGGCCATTCTGACGCCCGCGCACCTGTCGCAGCTGACAGCAGGTGTCCCGCCCAGGATACTTGTCAGGGATATCGGCATACTTGAGGATCTCAAGGGCAAAGCATACCTTGCGGAGGACGTTGTGGTTGACGGCAGCAGGATCGTGGCTGCGGACCGTGTCATAGACGATCATACCGGGGCGGCGATCAGGGAGAGCAATGTCGAAGTTATCAAGGTCTGGCGTTCCCCGGAGACGATAACCCTCTCCGACGCCATACAGAAGATGCTCATAGACCAGTACTGGGCCAGGCCCCTTGTCCAGGCAATAGACGACGAAGGGAATTCTGTTGCCGATATTCCTCAGCTCATAGACGGAAGCGTGGTTCGGGGACTGGTCGAAGGTGACCTTACAGCGGTTGAGATAGACGGGGAGATCCTTTCAAGGGATGCCATCCTGAGGAGGGTCCTGTCCGAGGTGGCTTATGGCAAGGTCCTGCTGGAACCGGTAAGCAACAAGGCCGGAGATGTCCTGGCTGAAGCCGGGAGCGAAGTGAACAGCCAGGTGCTGGAATCGCTTCTCTCGGCGGATCCCGAGGAACTGGTGGTAAGGCCTATCTTTACCCAGTCAGAGTCAAAGCGCCTGCTCCAGAGGGTCAGCTTTGTGAGGAGGCTTCGCGAGGAGCCGGTCTGGAAGCCGGTCATTCACGGGATAACAAAGGCTGCCCTTGCCACCGACAGTTTCCTTAGCGCGGCATCATTCCAGCAGACGGCCCAGGTTCTTGCAGGAGCAGCAGTGAGGGGCGACATGGACAGGCTGAAAGGCCTGAAGGAAAACGTGATCATTGGACACCTGATCCCTGCGGGGACCTCCTTCGAAAGCTACAGGGATATAAGCCTGCAGGAGGTTGGCCCCCAGGATGATGACCCCCTGAGGGAGGAAGCGATCTCTCCGGGGATCTGACGGGGTTGAAGATCCTCCTTGACACTGCCTGACGCCGTTGTTATTATTTCCCGGTGTCCTTTTCAAGGGAGGGGTTTCGTGTGCCCTTGAACGAGTTGGCTGTTGCCAACAGGCTGATAGGGGTCAGGACCGTGAGAAAAGCGCTTGCGGATGGAAGGCTTAAAAAGCTTTTCCTCGCAGAGGATGCCAGGAGATCCCTGATCTGCGATCTTGAAGCTGAAGCAAGGGAAGCCGGCGTCCAGGTTGAATGGGTTGAGTCGATGGTCCTCCTTGGGCGTGCCTGCGCTATAAGCAGGGGGGCCGCCGCGGCGGGGATCGAGGGAAGGAAGGGGGCTCCAGCCCGGTCTGACGAGGGTGGGTCCCAGGGATAAAAATGAAGGAGGGAGTTTGTTGCCGACCATTAATCAGTTGATACGGAAGGGGCGCGAAGAAAAGAGAGTGCGCTCCAAGGCACCGGCGCTTCAGAGCAACCCGGCAAGGCGCGGTGTCTGCACCAGGGTTTATACAGTTACCCCTAAAAAGCCGAATTCGGCTCTCCGCAAGGTGGCCAGGGTTCGTTTGACTAACGGTTTTGAGGTTACTTCCTATATTCCCGGGGTTGGACATAATCTTCAGGAACACTCTGTTGTCCTTGTCAGGGGAGGGCGTGTCAAGGACCTTCCAGGTGTCCGTTACCATATAGTCAGGGGAACCCTTGACTGCGGCGGTGTTGACGGAAGACGCAAGAGTCGTTCCAAGTATGGCGCAAGGCGCCCGAAGTAGAATCTAATCGCAAGCATCAGCAGGGAGAGTGTCTAGGACATGCCAAGAAAGGGACACGTACGTAAACGCGAGATAGAAGCGGACCCCAGGTTCGGCAACCACGATGTAGCGAAGTTCATCAATGCCATTATGCTTGACGGCAAGAAGAGCGTCGCCGAGAAGATAATGTATGGTGCCCTGGATCTGGCCGCGAAGCGGCTGAATATTGAGCCCCTGGATGTTTTCAGCAAGGCCATGGAAAACGTCCGACCTGTCGTAGAGGTCCGTCCCAGGCGGGTTGGCGGGGCAACTTACCAGGTTCCCGTGGAAGTGCAGCCCCGGAGAGCGCAGGCACTTGCGACACGCTGGATACTCCAGTATTCAAGAGGACGCAAGGGCATTCCAATGGTTGAGAGGCTTGCCAGGGAGTTCACCGATGCCTGCAAGAGCGAGGGCAGCGCAGTCAAAAAGCGTGAAGATACCCACAGGATGGCTGAGGCCAACAGGGCTTTTGCCCATTACCGCTGGTAGGCAGGAGAAGCAGTTTTAGACATTCACAGGGGTGGATGCAGGAAAGCGCAGGTATGGTGAGAAAGAATGAGCACCGTTAATCTCAGCTCCATCAGGAATATCGGGATCGCCGCGCATATAGATGCCGGCAAGACCACCACGACCGAAAGGATCCTGTTCTACACGGGCAGAAAACACAAGCTCGGAGAGGTCCATGAAGGTGCGGCAACAATGGACTGGATGGAACAGGAGCGTGAGCGGGGTATAACAATTACCTCCGCTGCTACGACGTGCCTTTGGAAGGGTCATAATGTGAATATTATTGATACACCCGGGCACGTGGACTTTACCGTAGAGGTTGAAAGGTCCATGCGGGTCCTTGATGGAGCTGTAGCGGTGTTCTGTGCCGTTGGTGGTGTCGAGCCCCAATCGGAGACCGTCTGGAGGCAGGCCGACAGGTACAGGGTCCCCAGGGTGGCTTTTGTCAACAAGATGGACCGTGTGGGGGCTGACTTTCACCTTGTGGTATCACAGATGAAGGAACGCCTTGGTGCCAACGCCGTCCCGATCCAGATCCCCATAGGGTCGGAAGACGGTTTCAGCGGCATCGTCGACCTTGTCAGGATGAAGGCCGTCATATATCACGAGGAGCTTGGCATTGACCCCAGGGTCGTGGATATCCCGGCAGAACTGGCTGAGGATGCTGCCCTTGGCAGGGACGCAATGGTAGAAGCCCTTGCGGACCTGGACGAAGAGGTTATGGGTCTCTACCTTGAAGGCAGACAGGTCCCTGAGGAGATCCTCAGGAGGGCGATACGCAGGGGGACAATAGACCTTGCCCTCTTCCCCGTGCTTTGCGGGTCGGCTTTCAAGAACAAGGGTGTTCAGTCCTTGCTGGATGCGGTAGTGGACTACCTCCCCAGTCCGATGGACCTCCCCCCCATCAAGGGGGTTCACCCGTCCACGGGCAACCCGGAGGAGAGAAATGCCGATCCTGAAGGGCCCCTTGCGGCCCTTGCGTTCAAGATAGTTGTGGATCCTTTTGTCGGGCGGCTGGTATATTGCCGTATCTATTCCGGCAGGATAAAAAGCGGTTCCAGCATACTCAATACCACTACGAACAGCCGGGAGAGGGTCGGAAGGATCCTGCGGATGCATGCCAACAAGAGAGAAGATCTCGAGGAATCGTCAGCGGGGGATATCATAGCCCTTCCGGGGCTGAAGTCCACAAAGACAGGGGACACCCTTACGGATGAGAAGAAGCCGATAGTGCTAGAGTCGGTTGATTTCCCTGAGCCTGTTGTGCATCTCTCGGTCGAACCCATGAGCAAGGCCGACCAGGTCAAATTGGGCAAAGGGTTATCGGGTCTTTCTGAAGAAGACCCTACATTCAGGGTCTCAACTAATGAAGAGACGGCCCAGACCATCATTTCGGGTATGGGCGAGCTTCACCTTGAGATCATCGTTGACCGCCTGAAAAGGGAGTACGGCGTTGACGTCAGGGTGGGCAGACCCCAGGTTGCCTACAGGGAGGCCATAAGGAACCCTTCATCCGGAGTGGGCAAGTTCATCAAGCAGACTGGCGGGCGGGGCCAATACGGCCACGTCTGCCTCGACATAGAACCCCTGCCGGATCACAAGGGGTTCGAGTTCGAGGACAGGATCGTGGGAGGGGCAATACCCAGGGATTTCATACCCGCAATCCAGAGGGGCATATCCGAAACAGTGGTCAACGGGGTTCTCGGGGGGTACCCCGTAATAGGGGTGAAAGTGTCGCTGGTGGACGGCAGTTACCACGAAGTCGACAGCTCCGAGATGGCTTTCAGGATCGCCGCCTCGATGGCCTTCAAGGAGGCAATGAGGTCCGCTAACCCGGTCCTTATGGAGCCGATAATGGAGGTAGAGGTCGTTACCCCGGAGGAGTACGTGGGGGATGTTATGGGCGACCTTTCATCAAGGCGGGGTCACGTGGAAGGAATGGAAATGAGGGGTAACGCCAGGATAGTGAGGTCCTTCGCGCCGCTTGCGGAGATGTTCGGGTATGCTACCGACCTCAGGAGCAAGTCCTCCGGGAGGGCATCGTATTCGATGCAGTTCTCTCACTACGAGGAAGTACCCAGGGAGATCATGGAAAAGCTGCTCAAACATTGATATCTTCCTGGAAAAACATAAATAGTAATTATTTTGGGAAGCAATAAACAAGGGAGGGTTTTTCAAGATGGCAAAGCAGCATTTTGACAGGACGAAGCCGCATCTGAACATAGGGACGATCGGTCACATAGACCATGGTAAGACGACGCTGACGGCGGCGATAACGAAGACGCTTGCCTCGGCGGGTTGGGCGGACTTCACGCCCTTTGACCAGATCGACAAGGCGCCTGAAGAGCGTGAGCGCGGTATCACGATCAACATAGCGC
>Ga0334882_1003589_pt1 | contig 14060 bp, 13 predicted proteins | sample GraSluR1_MG_5_FD_207226 | JGI IMG/M metagenome (GOLD analysis project Ga0334882, IMG submission 207226) | Sludge microbial communities from methane-producing bioreactor in Wageningen University, Netherlands - Granular Sludge_15_04-R1 | ecosystem: Engineered > Bioreactor > Anaerobic >... | reverse complement strand
GCGTACTGCGTCTTGCGTTTTCGATAGTGGGATTTCATGGTTTCCACTATAACCTATAAGGTTGTTGTGTCAAGGGCTTTTTTTAACCCTTCGGACGATTTTTCCCAGCTTGGCTAAGGATTCGGGAAATGAGCGAACTGTCCAAAGAGCAGCAGCGTCAGCTGGTCCGGACCTGGCAGAGCGCCGGGGAAGAATTGGAGAAAATGCGCAGGGAACAATTGCGGAATCTGGCCTATCGCTGGCAGGACGTGGATGCCTTGTTGGAATTGGGGGATCTGTACAGAGGACCGCCCCGCGAAATGAGTGGTCTGGTGGAAATGCAGCGTTGGTTCATGGAATTCGCCCGGCGGCAAGGGCTGTTGCCGCCGGCCGTGGCGGAGACAAAGGGGCAGTACAAGGCAGGGGAGAATCCGTAGGGGTGAGCATTTCCGGAGGGCCCGCTTCCATCGAAGACCTCGCCCTTGGGCGGGCGCGGGCCGGATCGGGGTCGTAAACGCGGACGGGGTGGAACCCGTCCCTCCATGGGGCGGAATGACGAACGGATTTCTGAAGGATCCGCCTCCGTGCGGGCCGGGATTAGGACAGCGAGGAGGCCGCCCCGTCCAGAGGGGCCACCTCCAGCAAAGGATTCCCAGCCGGTCCGGGTTGTTGTAGTCTGCAGGCGTGAAATCGCCGAAGGCCATGAACGAGCTGCACGATGAATCCCTCGAGGGATTGGTCGAGCTAATCACGTTTCACAGCGAGGAAACGGGGTTTTGCGTGCTGAAGGTCAAGGCGCGGGGATTTCGCGAGATGGTGGCGGTGGTGGGCAAGGTGCCGCGGATCAACGTGGGGGAATGGGTCAAGGCGAAGGGAAAATGGATCATTGACCGGAAGCATGGGCGGCAGTTCCAGGCGGACCACCTGGAGGCGGTGGTGCCGGATTCGCTCGACGGCATCGAAAAGTTCCTGGGCTCGGGGTTGATCAAAGGAATCGGGCCGGTCTATGCCCGGAAGCTGGTGCAGGCCTTCGGGATGACGGTTCTGGACGTGATCGAGAACCGCTCCGCGGAATTGGAAAAAGTGGACGGGATCGGTCCGCAGCGCCGGCGCCAGGTCAAGGAGTCGTGGAAGGCGCAGAAGACCATCCGCGAGATCATGTCGTTTCTGTTTGCGCACGGGGTCAGCACGGGCCGGGCGTTCCGGATCTACAAGACGTACGGCGAGGAAGCCATCGCCAAGGTGCGGATGGATCCTTACTGCCTGGCGAGGGACATCCACGGCATCGGGTTCAAAATCGCCGATCAAATTGCGGAACGCCTGGGAATCGAAAAGGATTCGATTTTGCGGGCGCGGGCGGGCCTGTCCTATGCGCTGCTGGAACTCTCCAACCAGGGGCATTGCGCCTATCCGCGGGAAACCCTGCTTGCGCGCGCGGCGGACATGCTGGGGATTGCACCCGAACGCATGGAAGAAGCCCTCGAAATCGAAGTTCGCAACGGGGATCTGCGGGTGGGCGCGGGTGAAGACGATACCCCGTGGGTCTATTTGGCGGCGCTCGACAATGCCGAGCGGGAGGCCGCGGCACGGCTATCCGAGGTGGCCAAGGGCCGGCATCCGTGTACAAGCATTGATCTGCCTATGGCGGCGGAATGGGTGCAGAAGCAATTGGGCATGACCCTGGCCGAAGGCCAGAAACAGGCGTTCTTTGGCGCGTTCCAGAACAAGGTGTTGATCATCACCGGCGGGCCGGGCGTGGGCAAGACAACACTGGTGCGGTCGCTGGTCAAGGTGCTGGCCGCCAAGAAACTGCGCCTGATGCTGTGCGCCCCGACCGGCCGCGCAGCCAAGCGCATGGCCGAGCTGTCCGGGATGGAGGCCAAGACCATCCACCGGATGCTGGCCTATGAGCCCGGGACAAACCAATTCCGCCACAATGCCCGCCATCCGCTGGAAACCGATGTGTTGATCGTGGATGAGACCAGCATGATCGACATCCAACTGGCCGTGCATCTGTTTCGCGCCATGCCCCGCCATGGGCTGCTCATCCTGGTGGGCGATGTCGACCAGCTTCCCTCGGTGGGCCCCGGGTGCGTCCTGCGGGATATCATTGAATCGCAAACCCTCCCGGTGTATCGCCTGACGGAAATCTTCCGCCAGGATGAAGGCAGCCGCATCGTACGCAATGCCCACCGGATCAACGCGGGCGCGATGCCGTCGTTGCCCGGGAAAGACGAAGGCATGGAGGGGGGCGGCGACTTCTTTTTTGTCAAGGCCGACACGCCGGAACGCGGTGTGGACCTGATCCGCAAGCTGGTTTGCGAGGCCATCCCCCGGCGGTTCCGGATGGATCCGATGGAGGATGTCCAGATCCTGACGCCGATGCAGAAGGGGGACCTGGGAGCGCGGAACATCAATGCCGTCATGCAGGCGGCCTTGAATCCGCGGGGCCACGAGGTCGAGCGCTTCGGATGGAAATTCCGCGAAGGCGACCGGGTGATGCAGACGGAAAACGACTACGACAAGGATGTCTTCAATGGAGATGTCGGGCGGATCGTAATAGTGGATTCCGCCGAGCAGGAGATCGTGGTGCGCTTCGACGACCGGAAGGTGGCCTATGACTTCCAGGAACTCGATGAACTGACGCCGGCCTATGCGGTGACGGTGCACAAGAGCCAGGGCAGTGAATACCCCTGCGTGGTGCTGCCGATGCATACGCAGCACTATGTGATGCTCCAGCGCAACCTGCTCTATACGGGGATTACGCGCGGCAAACGGCTGGTGGTGGTGGTCGGCACGGAAAAGGCCGTGGCGCTGGCAGTGCGAAACGCCGAGGCGGGGCGGCGAAATACGACCCTGCGCCGGCGGCTGCGCGAAGCGTTTGGCGCTGCGCGCTGACGGGAGCGTCGCCCTCGGTCAGTTTCGGAGGCGGATCTCTCCGCGGACGGTCACGGTGTCGCCGACGCGCAGGACGCCGAGAAAAACCGGCGGGTTCAGGCCAATCGCGTCAAGCGACAGGGTCATCTCCAGGTCCAGTGCGATGCCCTGTTCATCCTCGCGCCATCCGGACAGTTGCACGGGCACCGTGGTGGTTTGGTCGCGTATGGTCAGATCGATCAGAACGGAGGCGTTCTCTCCGACGGTCATTGGGGTGGGGGGCAGAACACCGATCATGAACGGAAAATTCGGTTCATCGAACATCCGGCGCATGTTCTGGTCGCGTTTGGCATGGCCGGTATCCATTCGCGCAACGGCGACCGTGACCGTCCCGGCCAGATAGCGTCCTTCGGGAGTATCGGTTATCTCCAGAACAAAGGGTTCGGCGACGGCGGTGCCCGAGAAGTCCTTCAGCGTGGATGTGGCGTGGAAATCGAACGAGGCCTCCCCGGAACGAAGGTCCTGGGCCGTCGCCGGCGAAACCAGGGCGACGGCGAGGGTCCCCATCAGGCCGATGGACAGAAGGTATTGCATGTGCGCAGGGTACTCCATTCGGGCCCAAACGCAACCGAACCGGCACTCTTTTCGGCTGGACCGCATGGCGGGGCGGTTGAGCGGACCATTAACGCTTGACAATATTACCGCGCCGCGTTACGTCTTTTCCATGATTCAGTCATTCAAACGCCAGGAGGCTGAGAAGATATTCCGGCGGGAGTTTGTGCGAAAGCTCCCTCATGACATTCAGAGGATGGCCCTCCGGAAACTATGGATGATTGATGCAGCGCCCGATTTGAATTCGCTACGAGTCCCGCCCGGGAACCGTCTGGAAGCCCTTGCGGGCAACCGCGAGGGGCAGCACAGCATTCGGATCAATGACCAATGGCGTATCTGTTTCCAGTGGAGAGAAGGCCATGCGCATGACGTAGAGATTGTGGATTATCATTAGGAGAGTTGACATGAGAGCCAGCAAGATGCCCCCCGTCCATCCCGGCGAGATTCTGATGGAGGAATTTCTGACCCCCATGGGTATTTCCCAGTACCGCCTATCGCGCGATATCAGCGTTCCACCCCGGCGGATCAATGAGATTGTGCATGGCACCCGCAGCATTACCGCGGACACGGCCCTGCGGCTTGGTCGTTATTTCAACATCTCGCCACAGTTCTGGTTGAATCTACAGACGCACTATGATCTGGACCAGGAGCAGGACAGGTTAGGCGACAGACTAGAGCAAGAAGTACAAACCTATGCCATGGCATAGATGAAATGGCCACGGGTTCCATGTGCCATGACGCCCGTGAATCGCGACGATGGATGTCCCCCTCTGACGCTGAGCGGCGGAGTTCAACAGGAGGTTGAGATGGAGAAAAAAGCAAGGGCTTGGGTGAAGATCCTGACGGCGCTCGATTTTGGCGTGGTGTTCCTGATCGGCCTTCTGTTTGTACTGGACGGCTTTTTTACCGAGACCTCGCCGGAGCAGTTCAAGATGCTGCTGGGGGCGATCGGCCTGACGGCCACTCTGTCGGCGCTGTGCCTGCGGGTGGCAGGGGTGACCAAGGATGAAAAGCGCAAAGCGAGTTTCCTGAACGCGGGTCTGCGCTTGGCGCGCAGCGTGATCCTGTTCATGTTCGCCACCATCATGCGCTACGTCTATTCGGAGGCGGGGACATTCAACCTTGGGGACATCGGGACTCTGGTTGTCCGGGTGCTGACGGCCATCCCCAGCCTGTTTGGGTTTGTTCTGGGGCTCTATCTGGCGGTCACGGCGGTGTCCACGGCACACGAATTGCTGGCCGAAGCGGGAGCCGAAGCGCCGGATGAATAACCGGCGCAAGGACTGAATCGCGACAGGAAGGCCAACTTCGCGGCGTCAGGCCGTTGGGGCGGTCGCCGGGGCCGCAGGCACCTTGGCGGCCTTCATCTTGTTACGGATGACGACCACCAGCCCCACGACCACGACCAGCAGGGCGATGCCCAGCACCGGGCGATAGGCGATCCAGGCGATGGCAATCGTCAGCAGCGACAGAATGGCCGCCACCAGGAAGGCGATCAGCCCGGTGCCGGCGCCCACGATCCGGCCCAGGATGGGCAGGACGTCGGCCACCACGGACAGCGGACGGAACACCATGTTCAGGCCGGCCATCATCAGGATGAAGCCCAGCAGCCGTAGCAGCCACGCCACCATTTGATTGGACTGCTGGGCCTGTTCGAACATCGCCTCGGCTGTTTGCGTGCCGGTTTGGAGAAGCTGGATGGATCCGCCGACCTTCGTCTTGTAGGGGCTAAAGGAGTTGCCGTCCTGTTTCGCGACCACGCTGATCTCCTGCGGATACACGGCCGAAAATCGGATCTTCATGTCGCCGATTTGCGGAGAGGTTGGATTCTCGCCAACATAATAGCCGCCGCCGAACGCGGTGAACCGGCTGGGGGGGGGCGGCTCGGCCACGACGGGTGGAGCCTCTGGCGGGGCGTCGGTCGCAATGGTCTCCTCCGTGGACTCGCCGGCGGCCTCTTCCACCGCGGACGTCTCGACGGGAACGGCCGCCGGGGGCGGCTCCGGACTGGCGACCGGGAGATCTTCAAACCGGGAAATGTTCCGAACCAGCGAGGACGGCAGCACAAAGGCGCCCAACGTGACCGTATTGGCGGTTTGTTCAAGCGAAGAATAGGGGAAATCTCCCGGGTTCTGATGGCCGGTGGGTTCCTTGAAGCGGGACGAGTTGATCGGCGAATCGGCCCATTTTTTGCTGTAGGAATACGTGGTGACGGTTTCCTCGCCACCGCCCAGCTTTTTCTGGGTCTTGCTTTGTGTGGATTCGGCCCACTGGTACATCTCTACGCTGCGCCTCAAGCGCAGGGCGTTGACCGAAACCTCAAACTCGGGATCGGACAAGATTTCGTCGGTGTCGGCTTTTCCCGTGGTATGCACGAGCTGGCCATCGTTGGCGGCATCCACGGTGCCGGACGAAACCGATACAACCGCTCCGGCACCCTCTTCCAGCGCCTTGAAGCGCTTGACGGTGCGGCCCTCGTTCCAGAACAGGAGGGGGAAGGCTGCGACAAACAAAAGCAGCCCGACCAAAATGCCCTTGAAGGCGGCCCCCAAGCGATTAAACCAAGAGCGGCTGCTGACGACGGTGACTTGATCGGCTGACATGGGCATTTCCTCCTTGCAGGTTCAGTTATTCGGCGTTGACCTTCCAGTGTGCCCGTGCGTCACGACCGCGTTTGTTCCGCAACGGGTTCCATCACTTGTCCGCGGAGTATGCCGGAGCGGAGTGGACGGTGTCCATCCAGAATCAAGCGCGATTCAGATTTTTTGGGAATCCCTTGGCCGCTGCGGTCAGGGGTTCGGCTGATAGGGGAGGGAGGAGTGGTGGAGAAAGATGCGCAACCGGCCGCGGTTGTCCTTGCGATACCCGAAGGTGAACTCCACCGGGGTTTCGACACCGGAGTTGGCGTCGGTGAAGTAATACAGCCCCATCGCGGCGGCGGAATCGCGGTCGATGAACATGCGCTGATCGCCGAAACGGACGACAGACCAGGGCTGGAGGGCGAATCCGTGATCTTCGTCGATGGCTCCACCCACGAAATAGGAGAGGGCCTCATCGAAGGACGGGCGGAAAGGACGCTCGGCCGCCTTGGTGGGCTTGAAGAGGACGGGGCCCAGATCGTAGGCATAGAGATCGGTGATGGCCTGGCGGGCGGCGGATTCGGCATCACCGCCCTCCGCGCCGGCGGCGCCGATGGCCACGATGGCCTCGCCCCAGGCCTGCTGGGCGGCGTCAACTTCGCGAGTGGTGATGGATCGCGTGGCGCAGCCGGAAGCAAAGAGCGCCAAGAGCAGAATGGAATGGGCAAGCAGTCGGTGCATGAGAATCTCCTTGGCGCCGCATGATAGTCGATGCATGCCGGATGGCGAGCCTGAATGCGGAGCCGGGCGAAGGCGCTTCAGGTGGCAGTAGACCGGCCGCCCGGGCGGGTTCCGATGCGCACGGCCTCGGCGATGTTGGCGGCGCCGAGTTTCTGCAGGATGTGCGCGCGGTGGGGATCGTCGGGGTCAGACTCTAAATATCCACTTTAGATGCTTGGCATGCGGCCGTCAGCTTGGCAATTCGTTCCTGCATGGCCTTTGCGCCTTTGCGAACCTTGCTGCGAATCATGGCGACTGCCGAAGAGCTGATTCCGCCGTAGTGCCGGCCGATTTCGCGTTGTGTCAGGCCGGATAATCGGGCGGCGATTTCCACGGCCGCCATTTTGGACTCCTTGGCCGCATGACCATGCATGCAAAGGCGCTCCCGGGGAACGTGATAGGCGGTCGCCACCCGCATATCGATATCATCTAGCGCCATGCCACCTCTGGGAAGCGCCAAATCTCGATCGATATCTGTTCCTTGTTTTCGGGTCGTGAACTCTTCTTCGACCGACTGAACGAACGACTCATCTCCCAGCGCGTAGGGGTTGGCGGCCATGGCCTGCTGCAGAGATTCGTCGTTGCTTATGACCATGGATTCCACATAGCGCCGATAGCGTTGTCGCGCTTCGCTCCATGATCTTCCATGGCTCTTCAAGATGCTGTAATCGATCCATGGCAGCACCTGTGCGCTGTACACATAGCCGGGATAACTGCTCCAGCGATAGGATGACAACTGGGCGATCCGTGCCTTCACGTTGAGATGTTTTGCTTCGGCTGTCTTCACGGGGTTCAAATGGATATACCGGGTAAGCCCCTGCAGATAGGTGTCGCCGTCCACCAGTTTGGCGTTGTATCGCCCTTGGAAAAGATGCCCCGGACGATTGTGCTTGTAGCGATAATACAACGCATAGCTGGTGTTCAGTCGCTGAGCAAAGCGAGACAAATTCGCACGGCGGGTTCGGACCAGCAGGTGGTAGTGATTGGTCATCAGCACAAACGCATGCAGGCCGACGTCAAACGTTTCCAGGTTGTCCTGCAATTGGGCCAGGAAATGCTGCCGGTCGGCATCCTCCTGAAAAATGATCTGCCGGCCGTTTCCCCGACTGGTCAGGTGATACACTGCCCCTTCGTATTCAAGTCTGGGTGGTCTGGGCATGCTGAGGTTGTGCCATGCCCGGGCGCGGCCTGTCAATAATATAATATTTAGAGTCTGACCCCGATGGCATCGCGGAGGATTTCGGTCTGCCGGGCTCGCCGATCGCCTTCCAACTGGTGGAGACGAACGACTGCCTCTATCTGCTGGATCCGCGTAACGGCAAAACGAAGATATTTGATCTCACGAATGACTTGTATCGCCTCCGCGTCGTCGTGGATCGGCATGGCAACACCCTGCAATACGGCTACGATTCGGACCTTCTCCACGCATTGCAACCGGTCTGCATCGAAGATGATTTCGGGCGGTTCATCGAGCTGGCCTACACGAACATCTACGATCCGCCGAACTGCGGCTATATTGAACAGGTGACAGACCACGCCGGGCGCGAGGTGCGTTTAGTCTACGAACTCGGCGCCGATTCGGAGTTCCCCCCTCCGCCCCTACGGGAAATTGTGGATGTGATGGGCGGGACCAACCGGTTCGCCTACACGAATGTCCAGGTGGGCGCCGGCACGTATCGCGGCGTCATGACGGAGCACCGCACGCCGGCGGGAAATACGCCGTGGTGGCAGGTGTATGGCTCCGCCCATCTGTATCCCTCCGATATCCGCGCCGTGCCGGCGGTTGACGAGCAAATCGACGCCTACGGCAATACGTTCGCCTTTCACTACGACACGAATGCGCTTACGGTCGCCGTGGCCTGGCCGAACGGCGGCACGAATGTGTTCCGCCACGGCGGGCGGGGGAGCCCGCCGCAGGCGGTAACGGCGCCCGGCGGCGAAGAAACTCTTTTCGATCTGGACGATCGCAATCGGTTTACGGCCCTGGCTGATCCGACCGGGGAGGAAATCGCCTTTGCCTATGATCCGGTCAGCGCCCCGCGCCATCCTCGAAAAGCTCAAGGCCATCTAGATGATCGACGTCCATTTGCCGACCACCGATGGACGCAACCTGTTCCTGCCACGCTACACCCAGCCCGGAAAAGACCTTGAGCTGCTCCTCCATCAACTGGACCTGAACTTGCCCGACCCGCCTCCCCCCAGATTGGAAGCGCTGAACATGAAATGTGGGGCAGACCTTTGACCCAAAATCGAGGAAATACCACCATTCTGGTCCCGAACGGGTAAAGACGGGCTACTTCAAGAGTTGCTCGAAGGCTTCGTTGGGGGCCAGGCCCAGTTCGAGAGCCTGCCGATAGAATTGGCGGGCCTGTTTCAGGTCCCGGGGTTCGATCCGGGCGTGGATTTGGGCCAGGTTGAAATGGGTCTCGGGGAGTTGGTTGTTGTAGCGGATGGCCGTCTGGAGTGTCTCGCGGGCGTCGGCGAAGGCTCCAGTGCCGATCTGGGCTGCGCCCAGGGCGGCGTGGATTTCCGCGTTACGGGGGTGTTTCCGGGCAAGATCCGAGAGCAGGGAGACGGCCTCGGGATAGTGGCGCAGGCGGATCAGGGCCGTCCCTTCGATGAGGGCCAGATTCCAGTCGGCCGGTGCGGAACGGCGGGCTTCTTGCGCGATGGCCAGAGCGGCCTGATTGTTCCCGTTGCGCATCAGACGCCGTGACTGTTCGGCGGCTCTGAGGGAAGCAGAGGATGAGCGGGGCGTACCGGCGGGAGCCGGCGCAACGGCCGCCAACTGTTTCTGGGCCGCCTGGGCCTCTTGCTCAGCTTCCTGCCGCCGCGCATCGGCCTGACGTTCCTTGGTTTCGGCCAATTCTGTGCGGAACAAGGCGGATTGGAGGGATGCCTCGGATTCGGCGAGTTGTGCCGTCAGGCGGACGTTGTTCTTGTGGAGTTCGGCCATCTCGTTGTTGGCCTGTTGGATCGATGCGTGGAGTTGCTGCTGGTCTTGGAGCTGGGTTTGCAGGCTTGCCGTTTCCAACTCTTTGGTGGCCAACTGGTCCTGAAGTCTGAGCAGGGACTGTTGATATTGTTCTAAGCGGTTGCGGTGTTCCTGAGCGGCAGCTTCGAGGGCCTCGAGTTCGGCGGTTTTGCTCTCTAACTCGGCCTGGAAAGACGCGGAGAGGGTTTGGGATTCCTCGAGTTCCAAGCGCAGCGTGTCGGCATCGGGGGAGGCGGCCTGCGTCCGGGCCTCCATCTCGGCGATCTGGGCCTGGAGCCGGGCGATTTCGTCGGCGCGGGCGGCGAGCTGTTCCTGAAGCTGCTGCTCCCTGGCTTCCAACTCGGCCTGCAGGCGCAGCATCTCGGCATCGGCTTTCTCGGTCCGCTTGCGGATTCTGTCGGTTTCTTTTTCGGTAGCCTTGATCTGTTTGTCTTTCTCGGCCAATTCCCGGCGCAGGGAGCGGACCGTGGCGGATCTGGCGTCTTGTTCCAGTGTGGCAATCTGCTGGGTGGCGGCCTCGAGTTCCTGGCGCAGCGTGTCGGCATCGGGGGAGGCGGCCTGCGCCCGGGCCTCCATCTCGGCGATCTGGGCCTGGAGCCGGGCGATTTCGTCGGCGCGGGCGGCGAGCTGTTCCTGAAGCTGCTGCTCCCTGGCTTCCAACTCGGCCTGCAGGCGCAGCTTCTCGGCATCGGCTTTTTCGGCCCGCTTGCGGATTCTGTCGGTTTCCTTTTCGGCAGCCTTGATCTGTTTGCTTTTTTCGGCCAGTTCGTTTTCCAAGCTCGTCAGCCTGGCGCTGGATTCCTCCACCTGTCTGCGGAGCCGGTCTTGTTCCTGGTCGCTGGTGTGCCGTTTCTTGTCTTTCTTAGCCAGCTCGGTCTGGAGGGCGAGGGTGGATTCTTCGTCAATAGATGGCTGTTCGCCGGATCCATCGGCGTTCACAGCTTCTTCCAAAATCGTGGGGGGGCTTTGGGGGCCAGGAAGGGGATCGAGTTCGGGGGTGGAACCCTCGGCGATTTCGGGGAGGGGGGTGGAGGGGATTGGAGGCGGGAATGGTTCGGGCAGGATCTCCGCGCCAACGTCGGGGTCTGGCGGATTCAAGCGTTGTTCAATGTCAACGATCTGGGTTTCGCAATAGGTGCGGCGGAACTGAATAATGCGCGGTTCCCAGTCCGGAACATCCTGAAGGAGCCGGAGATAGTTGTCGCGTGCCAACCGGTACTGAGCCAAGGCCAACTCCCACTCTCCGGCATCGAAATGTTGGTCGGCTTGGACGAGTTGGACATAGGCTTCGTTTTGGAGCTGCTCGGGATCGGGGGGGGCGGCTTGGAGGACGGTGGCGGCCAGCCAGCCGGCCAAAGCAAACGAAACGATACGGTTCATGGCAAGGATTTCCTGTCGGGTGGGGGGTCTCGGATCGGGTCGGGAACGCCAACGCGGACCCGCTCCACGAATAGAAAGGCGGCCCGCAAATCGGAGCGCCGCTGGAAACCGTCAGGTCTCATAACAGGATGGCGATAGCATATTTCCGTCTCGGGGACAAGGGCGAGTCGACATTCATTCTGAAAAGGCTTGTTCCCGGCACCCACGCCTGTCTACAGTGCCGCCTTTCAACTTTCGGGAGAACATGTGATGGACCAAGCGATTGTTGTTGGATACTTGCTCGTGGTGTTGGGGGTCGGGCTGTGGGCCGGCCGGGGCATTCGGACGCTCCGGGACTACTCGGTGGTACACCGGAATTATTCCTCGTGGGTGATCTTTGCGACGCTGGCGGCGTCGTTCATCGGCGGCGGGTTTTCCACGGGCAACGCGGCCAAGGTGTTTGTTTTTGGCATCGCCAACATTGTTGCCTTGTGGGGGTTCAGTCTGAAGGAACTGCTGATTGCCGCCTATGTCGCGCCGCACAGTGGGGAATTCCGGGACTGCATCTCCGTGGGCGGCATCATGCGGCGGCAATATGGCAAGACGGGGCAGGTGATTACCGGCCTACTGGGCGTGCTGGTGTGCGCTGGGATCACGGGCGCCCAGGTCGGTGCGATGGGCGCGGTATTCAATGCCTTTCTGGGCGTCTCCCGGGTGACCGGGATCGCCATTGGCTGCGGCATTGTGATCGCCTATTCGACGGTTGGGGGCATGCGGGCCGTGGTGCTGACGGACCTGCTCCAGTTCGTGTTGTTAGGCGTTGGCATGCCGCTGGCGTTGTGGTTCGGGTTCCGGCAGGTCGGCGGTTATTCGGCGCTGGCGCAGGCCGTTCCGGCGGGGCACCTCCGGTTGTTCAACGACCAGATGACGCCCATCGCGCTGATTTCGCTGTTCCTGTCCTTCATGCTCGGGGAAACCCTGGTGCCGCCCTATGTCCAGCGGCTCTTGATCGGCCGGAATGCCCGGGCGGCGGCGGAAGGCTCGCTCTACGCGGGGCTGTTTTCGATCCCGTTTTTCGCGATTACGGGGATGCTGGGGCTGGTGGCGTTGGCGATCCAACCGGGCCTGGATTCGAACCAGTCGCTGCCGTTCGTGATCCAGACCCTGCTGCCGGTCGGGTTGAAAGGCCTCGTGATTGCCGGCATGATCGGCATCGTTATGTCTTCGGCGGACTCCTTCCTGAATGCAGCGTCGGTCGCACTGATCGGCGATGTGATCAATCCGCTGCGCCACCGGGAACTGTCGGACCGGCAGGGGCTCTGGGTGGCGAAAACCGCCACGCTGCTGGTGGGGCTGGGTGCCGTGGTTTTCGCCATGAAAATTGAGAACGTCCTGGACATCCTGCTGTTCAGCTACAACTTCTGGGCTCCGGTCGTGCTGGTGCCGCTCGTGGCGACCCTGATTGGCGTGAAAGCCAACCGGAAGACCTTCCTGGTCGGATCGTTCTGCGGCGTCGCCGCGCTGTCCATCTGGCACTGGCTTCTCAAGGATCCGCAAGGGATCGATGGCCTTGTCGTCGGCGTGATCGCCAACCTGGTTGCCTTTAGCGCCATGCACCGGATCGACCGGGTCGTGGAGGGCGGGGTTGAGTAGGGGATCTCCCTAGCCAATGGCGCAAGGTTTGGGCGCGTCGGATCGGGGATGATGCTGCAACAGCCCTACGGATTTCGCGGATTAGAACCCAGGGTTTCCGGATCGAATCCGGAATAGAAAAAGGGTCAGCGGGATAGGGTCAGTCCCGTATTCTAGTAATTATACCGGCCTGCATGTTTTGAGTTTGGCCTATATGGGTGACGAATCCGGCTGTCGCGAAGGGGCTCCTCTATGCCGTCCCGCTGTCCAACCTCTGCTCCGGATTACGAGAATTCGGGACTGACCCTTTCTCGGATCCCAGGCAAGCGGTGAAGGGGGCGGAAAAAATTTTCATTCCGGGCATGGTTTGGCTTGCCGGACAGTTGGGGGTCCCGGATAATCGGAGGTGGAAGGAGGCGTGCTTATGAATCGCAGGTTGTGGGGTGTTTGGATGGCGGTGGTGATGGTGGCGGGGACTTCGGTTCCCGCGGCGGTTTTCACGGTGACGGATCCGGGGGACGCCGGGATGGGGACGCTGCGGTGGGCGATCACCGAGGCGAACAGCAATCCGGGGGCGGATGTGATTGCGTTCAACCTGGCGCCGCTGGTGCCGATCCTGCCGGGATCGGCGCTGCCGGGAATCACGGACAGAGTGATCATCGACGGGACCACGCAACCGGGTTATTCCGGGGAAGCCAATGTGGTGCTCGATGGGACTTCCGCCGGCGTGGCCTCCGGGCTCCGGGTGCTGTCGGCGACCTCGGTGGTGATCCGGGCCTTGCATGTGCGGCACTGGACCACCGGCATCACGCTGCAGAATGCGGTATCCAACGAAGTGTTGAGCTGCGTGTTGTGGAGCAACCAGATCGACGGGGTGATGCTGGACAATGCCGCGGACAGTTGGATCGGCACCGTAGGTTTCGGAAACAGAATCGTGCACAATGGTGATGCCGGCATCCGGCTGGCCGGGGGCGCCACCCGGAATAAAATCCAGGGCAATGCGATCGGCAACGACGGAACCGACGTGCGCGGAAACGATACAGGCATCGAGATCATGCTGGCGTCGTACAACACCATTGGGGGAACCGGCCCCTTTGATGGCAATCTCATCAGCGGGAATACTGAGGTGCACCCCGTTGGCTAGACAAAAAAGTGTCTTGGATAAGGTAGAATCCGGGGGTCTTGGTTTGGCCTTGCTCGGGGCTTTGGCCAACGGGTGAGGCAAGGGGGCCCGCCCGCTGCGCCCC
>Ga0334882_1003588_pt1 | contig 14062 bp, 18 predicted proteins | sample GraSluR1_MG_5_FD_207226 | JGI IMG/M metagenome (GOLD analysis project Ga0334882, IMG submission 207226) | Sludge microbial communities from methane-producing bioreactor in Wageningen University, Netherlands - Granular Sludge_15_04-R1 | ecosystem: Engineered > Bioreactor > Anaerobic >... | reverse complement strand
CGTTCTTCTTAAATTCATCATCATACTTCCTTCTGAACTCTCCCATTCTCTTTTTCCGCCTCCGATTTCCGGGACTTTCTCTGCCCCTTCTACCTTAGCAGATTGTCTACAATTTTAACATTTTCCAAAATCAACCTTTCGTGCTAATTGAAATCTACTCGAGAATATATAACTAAATAATAAAGCCATAAATGGCAAGCCATTGAATAGAGTTTCAACCCTAAGGCACAAAACCCTTTTCATGGTTGGCATAGATATAACATTTCTTATAAGACTATGGGCGGGGTGCGAAAACTAAACCCCTGCACACAAGCAGCAACTTTCGATAACCGCCCATTATGTAAGAGGCGAACCTTGTGCCAGTGGTTGTGCGGCGCAGGCCGATTGCATAATGCGCTGTTATCGCTGAAGTTGCGCTACCTTACGTGGGACATAAGCCGGTTGCGCCTTACTGGCGGCGACAGTAAAGGCGCAGGCAGTGTTAGCTGCCCCAAGCGGAGGTTTGGGGGCCCGGACCGGGAGCTTGGACCGGTGGACTTCGCACACGATGCAGGGCCCGGGTGGGTCAGGCCTGTAAGCGGAGGTTGAAGTGTCTTGGCCGCAGCGGGGCGAAGGAAGCCGGCAGCGGGCTTTGCTGCGGGCTGAGAGAGCTACGTGGAGGCCAAGTGGCTTCAACCGGAGCCCTTTTGACAAAATTTAACCCGACACTGGCGGCGCTTTTTCGTCAGGGGCGGGTTTATTTTTGACCGCTACCCTGGTTTAGGTTTAAAGCGGAGGGCCTGCGGCCTGGTCCGGAAGCGCAGCCCGAGCTCGTTACCGACCGGGCGGAGATGGAGGGGAAGGCGGCAGGGCCGGAGCATTTACTTTGCTGACAAAGGTTTGCTTTTAATTTATCTGGGGCCGGGTTTTGCACCAGTTAAATTAAGGACATATCTTTGACCGCCTGTTTTTAGGGTTCTGCCTTTCGGGCACGGACGGCCATCGGCCCCACCTGCCCGGCCGGCTTACATCAGGCTGGTGCACGTTCAAATCTCCCTTACCGGCCGAGTAGTTCTCCCTTTTTCAATAATATGCTTTAAATGACTAAACATCAGCTGCAGGTCTCGTGTAGTGTATAGCAATCCCTGCATTACTTCTGATGGGGGTAAATGGCGTTGTGTTTACAGGGCTTGCTATTCCGGTAGGAGTTAGAGCAATTATTTTAAATTATGATGTGTGATAAATAGCATTTAAAACAACGAGATGATTTCTTGTATGTTTTGAGACACTGTTGCTGTAAAGAACCAAGGCCTTGCAAAAGAAACCAAGCACGTGAGAACGAGGTGGAGGCCCAGGCGGGTTGGCCGGAATAGAGCCCAGGTGGAGCGTTTTTTGCGGAACCTGGGCGTAGTGGAGGGCTACCGGCCTGGGCCGGAGCCATTGTGGAGATGACAAAGTTTTGCCTGGGTTACCCTGGGGCCGGGGTTTGCGCCAGGGGAAGGCGGGCATATCTTTGACCGCGCCTTTTGCATTATCTTAGCAGGTAATGTACAGGAGTTCAGGCAAATTTGCAAGGGTCGCAGCACTCAGAACCAAGTCTTTGCAAAACCTTGAAAACCTTTAAGTCAAAAAGATGTAACATAAATTTTTGGCCTTAAAAATAACCTATGTTTGGCTTGACGTTATATCGTCCAGTATCCTGCAAAATTCACTTATATTTTCTGGCACTTGAACTGTTATTTTAAAATTTGGTGGCTGAACCTTGCCAGCTTCAAGTAGTTTGCGATCAATTGTAGATAGCGAATGTAGTATTCCCATAAATTCGTATATGCCTCTTTGAATTGGCTCGGTCCATCCAAAAGTCATTTTGTGAAGGTCAATGTAAGGCTCCTGGGGAACGATTTGGTAGCATTCGGTTTCATACCTCATTGTATGTTCATACAACTGGACTAAAGCCGTCAATCTTATTTTAAGTTCCTTAAGTTCCGCTTCGCTCTCATCTAAATCGCTGAGCAGAGCCGGGATTTCATCGGTACACTGAATCATGGTTGCACGAACCAATTGCTTAAGGGCTGCAGGTCGTAGTTTCAGCCAGTTATAATACTCATCGGCAGTCACATATTTCGGTTCAATAAATTCCGCACCTTTTTTTATTCTATTAAGTGTTAAATCAATATTTTCGATTCTATTAGCCAGCATTTGCTCAGCTAAAGCAAACGGCCACCCACATTTCCTCTTCCTGTAAATGTTTCTTGTGGTTTCATTTTCATCTTGGAGTGCTTCAGGTGTATAGGATTTAAACTTAAGCCATGCTTTATATAACACCGCTAACAAGGCAGTTATAATTACGGGTAGTGCAAGGCTCCCTATGGACGTTTTGCTATCCATAGCTTCGGTAAGAATATATGCAAAACCCCAGAGTGTTCCCGTAAAAGGGATAAAGTGGGCAGCTTCCTCTATAAATCTCTTACTGTATTCTTTTATGCACTCATACCATTTTCTTTCAGTAAAACGCATTACGTGGTTGCTCTGATAAATACCGTTTTCACTCACTGCTGGTTCTGCCTCACTTACTTGTATTTATTATTCATATTATGGTTTCTGCAGCACCCTCAAATATCCTCTTTGCAGCACTTCTGGCCTTACATAACAACTGCGCTCACTGACGATATAAATAATTATACATGTGCAAACATTTGTGTTTTTGTTCGTGCCTGTCATTTTATGCCCCGATCTGGCTGTCCCCGCGCCTTTTGTATTATTTACGCGAAAGCCCTACGGCCCGGCCTTGAGCAAAGCGGTGGCCAGGTTGTGGGGCTGGAGCCTTACCTGACAAATTTTAAGCAGGGCCCTGCTGCAGCGGTTTTTGCAAAAGCAGGGAAGCCGCTTATATTTTGGCCGCATCCCTAATTTCACTTCTACCTATTGCACAAAGCCCTAACTTCGTGTATTATACTTTATGTTTTCCTAGAAATTTTATTGTTTCTCCCTGAAGAAGCAGCAGGCTTGGTAGAAACCTGCTGCTTCTTTGTATCTACTGCTCTTGCCCTACAACAACTTCGATATATTCCTATTCGCCTCTTTAATGCACCCGGAGAGCTCTTCTAACTTCTTCTCCACCCGGACCAGCAGGTACAGGCTGACCACGATGGGGAAGCCCAGATTGGCTATCAGAGGCGTTAAGTCTTCAACTATAATAACGATGAGGCAGGTCCGGGCATCATTTCATGCCCGGGCACTTCCCCTGGCTAAATCCTTGCTTTACTGCCCTTTGGGCAGCTCTTTGCCGACCCGGGAAATATCATCCAAAGCCATCTGTTCTTCGCTGGTCAGGATGCGATCTAAGTCTAAGATAATCAGCATCCTGTCATCTATTTTGCCCACTCCTGTTATTAGATCGGTTTTGCCTCCGGCCACCTGGTTCGGCGCCTCCTGAATCTGTTGATCGGGCAGGCTGAGAACTTCTCTGACCGAATCAACTATTAAACCGACCATGCGCTCTTCCACTTCAACAATGATAATCCTGTTTTCATCATTTCTCTCCGCTTCGGGCAGGCCAAAGCGTTTACGCAGATCAATTACCGGTATCACGTCCCCGCGCATATTGATCACCCCTTCGACAAAGTCCAGTGACCGTGGCAGGGGTGTAACCCGAATCATCTTCAGAACTTCACGCACGTTATTTATACTGCAGGCGAATTCTTCGTTTTCCATGACGAAAACAACCAGTTGAATTTCACCTTCTTTGCTTACTTCTGCCATCAAAATGCCTCCTTCCCGACAACTTCTGTTATGCTACTCATATTTAAATTTCTGCAGCTCCTGGTTAAGTCTTTCTGCTGAAGAGCGCAGCTCCTCTGCTGTAGCTGCCATCTCCTCCATAGTAGAAGATTGTTCTTCAATGGAAGCAGCCATCTCTTCACTGCCGGCACTTAATTCTTCCGCTGCTGAAGCAGTTTCTTCTACCTGCTTGGATATTCCCGAGACATCCTGAAGAATTTCCCCAAAGGTTGAACCTGTTTTAGATACAACCTCTGTTCCCGATTCGACATCCTTGACCCCCAGGGTCATGCTTTCCAGGGCTTTCTTGCTTTCATCCTGGGTAGCGGTAATCAAATCGCCAATCTCTTTGGCTGCACCGGCAGATTGTTCAGCCAGCTTACGCACTTCTTCGGCTACCACAGCAAAACCGCGCCCCTGTTCTCCGGCCCGGGCTGCTTCAATGGCCGCATTTAGGGCCAGCAGATTGGTCTGGTCGGCGATATCGGTAATAACACTTAATATCTTGCCAATATCGCTGGAGCGCTGGTCAACTTCAGTAATTACCTCCTGCAGTTCACTGACCCTATTGTTGATCACCTGCATCTGGTTGACCGCTTCTTCAATGGCCTTGTTACCTTCTTCTGCCCGTTCAAGAATCTTGGCATTGGTTTCTGCCATGGTCTGCGAATTGGTGCTTAAGTTTTCAGCATTGGAAGCAAACTCGTTAGTCGAGGCTGAAACTTCTTCTAAAGAAGAACTCATTTCTTCAGCCGCTGAAGAAACCTGTTCACTGCCGCTTCGCACTCCTCCAGCAATACCTACAGTACTTTCGATAATTGAGCGCATACTTTCTAATATTCCATTAACAGCATTAGCCAATCCTGCTATCTCATCACGACCTTTAACAGGAAGTCTCTGTGTTAAATCACCGCCCCTTGAAGCAAGATCATCTAAAACTGTAACGACATTGCGAAGTGGTGTAGTAATACCACGATTCATAACTATAACTATAACTATCACCAGGAAAATTGAGGCGCCAATCACAGCAAAAATAGCCGTTATCGCCACCTGTTCCTGAGCACTTACTTCAGCCATTAAAACTTCGTTTTCTTCATCCATTACCATATTTAACTCATCGAATAATGCGCTGACTGTCTCTATGTGAGCCAAAGTTTGGTTTTGATAAACATCCAGCGCAGTTTCGAAGTTACCATCTCCTTCCTCGGCATCTCCGGCAGCTTCCAGAAGTGGTATTAATTCATGCGTGCTTTCGTGCAGAAGGCGGTGAGGTTCTTCTATTTGATCAAAAACCCGCTTGAAATCATCGCTGGCCTGGACATACTCTTCTGAATCCCTGAATTCATAATACCACTGGCCAAAATTACACATGGTATGATCCAGTTCACCAGTAAATCTGTCTCCAGTTATAAAAGTGTTACCCAGTTCGTTCAGCCAGACCAGGTGCTCTTCCAATCTTTCTAATACCATCACTTTCATCTCTGTGTTTTCAACTACTTCATTCATGCTTTCACTGTTATCAGTAAAGGTGATAAAGTTAAAACCACCCATCGCAATCATTAACAGTAAAATTACACCAAACCCCAGTAGCAATTTCCCCCGAATAGTTAAACTCATCGGCAAAACTCCTTTCATTTAATGTTATTCCGTCAATTCCAGATAAATAAGTCATCATAATTTGATGTTTATCATTTACACCTCCTGGACTTTCCAGCTAAAAAGTTCATAAATACGGCTGGATATCAGCCATAAAATTTTGTTTTGTAATCACCCCTGTTATATTCTCAGTAGCTAATCTATGTTCTGCCTGCTCAACCACTGGATACAGGGTCATGATTAAAACCTTTGCTTCAGGGCGCATTATTTTTACTTTGCTGATAATAGCCTGGACCTTACTTCCAGCTATGGCAAATTGTTCATCTATCAGCAGCAGGTCAGGTGCAAGGTTATCTATTAATGAGGTAATATCGGAGCAGGTAGAGGCCACCTTTACCATCTCTGTTTCCTTTTTTGCAGTAAAATAGTTTCTTACTGACCTGCTAAAGCTGCTATGGGAATCAATGATGATAACTCTCACACCTGGCAAGGATATACCTCCTTCTTTAGTTCCTATTGAGCCCTGTATGCCTTTTCACATAACAAAGTTAATTAAAGTAGATTTAGAATATAGATGCTATTATTCCCACTGCGATTATTGTATATGACCAAAACTATTAAATCTGTGAGGAAAATCCCCATTTTTGCCCAAAAAAATCCCCATTTTTCTGCGGATTTCTATTTTTTCACAAGAAGGTTGTAAGATCTATGGTATATGGTTTTTTAGGGGTCGGTCCAAAAAATCAGTTTACATAATTCAAAGTATGTCCCCATAGGGCACCAAAATACTGCTTTTACCGCTTCACTATAGTGGGTAAAAATATAAAGCTTTTTGAACTACCCGGATATTTTTTTATAAGCAGGAGTATTTATAAACATATCGAAGAGTAGCAATACTTATCAGTGAGGTCGTGAGGTCGTATTATGGAACAAGGAAACGATAAACAAAAACTATTAATCGAAAACCTACCCGACGCCTTTGCCTATCACCGGGTAGTTAAAGCTGACGATGGCGCCCCGGTGGACTACATCTTTCTGGAAGTAAATACTGCCTTTGAAGAAATGACCGGCTTAGAGCGAAAAGAGGTTATCGGGAAAAAGGTCTCCGAAATTTTACCCGGTATTGAAAAGAGCGATTTCGACTGGATTGGCGCTTACGGAAAAGTAGCTTTAAGCGGCGAAGCAACACATTTTGAAAACTTCTCCGAACCACTCGGGCGCTGGTATGATGTAACTGCATACAGCGATAAGCCGAGCTATTTTGCCGTAGTATTTCGTGATATTAGCAAGTTCAAACAAACAGAAGGTGACCTTCAATATCAAAATGACCAGTTGAAACTTCTGCTTGAAGTGAGCAGAGCAATAGCAGCAGAAAAAAAACCTGCCGCCCTATCCCAGGTTATTGTCGATGGGATAACAAAGCTTACAAGACTTAAAAGCGCAGCCATCTATTTGCTTCAGAATAACAAGCTATACCTTGAAGCTGCCTGTCCTCCATTGCCACCAGATTTTCCTGAACCATTGCGTATAGCAGAGCTGAAGGATCACCCACATATAGGCAAAGCCGTATCAAGCAAACACCCTGTAGTTTTAGAAGATAGCAGGATTGCAAATTTAACTAATGCAGAAAGAGAAGTTTGTGAGCAGCGACAGCTGCGTTCAATACTGTATGTCCCTCTAACTTACCAGGGTGAAGTAATCGGCATTCTGATTCCAGCTAGCATTGGAATAATCCATAACTTTACTGAAGGCGATATTAATATCTGCAAGACCCTGGCCAGCCATGCAGCGCTATCATTATCAGAGGCCATGCTTGCAGAAGATAAATTGAACTACATAAAAGAGATTGAAGAAAAGAATAAAAGCCTTGCCTTGAAAGAGAAGGCCGTCCGGGAAAGCGAGGAAAAACACCGCCGTCTCTTTGAAACAATGGTCCAGGGGGTTATCTACCAGGCTGCAGACGGCGAGATCATCTCGGCCAACCCGGCGGCAGAAAGAATCCTCGGCCTTTCCTTTGACCAGATGCAGGGCAAAACATCGATGGATCCAGACTGGAAGATGATTAAAGAAGACGGCACAGCAGTGCCTGGAACAGAACACCCGGCCATGATTGCCCTGCGTTGCGGTGCGAAAGTGGGTCCGGTAACCAGGGGGATCTACCGCCCGGACTTAGGCAGCCACATCTGGCTGAGCATTACAGCCATTCCCCTGTTCGAACCTGGCGAAGAGAAGCCTTTTCAGGCATATGCAACTTTTGAAGATATCACTGAACAAAAAAATGCCGAGGAAACCATCAGACAGCACGAAGCTGAGCTGGCCGCTATCTATGAAAACGCACCGCTTGTTATGATGCTGGTAGATAAAGAGAGAAAGTTGCAAAAAATTAACGGCTATGGAACATCGTTTGCCGGCAAACCAGAGGAAGAAATGCTCGGCAGGCGCGGCGGCGAAGCTCTTGGCTGCCTTAACGCACTTGACGATCCGGAAGGCTGCGGTAAAGGCCCGCACTGTGAATACTGCACTGTCCGCCTAACAGTTCTTGAGACTTTTGAAACAGAGCTGGCCCACCACCAGATAGAAGCGAGCCTGCCTTTTTTGATGGACAATAAAGAAAAACGCCTCCATTTTCTACTTTCAACCATAATGGTAACCTTAAGAGAGCAGCAGATGGTGCTGGTCTGCCTGCAGGATATAACCGATCGTAAGCGGGCAGAAGAAGAAATCCGCACCCTGAACGAAGAACTCGAAAAGAGGGTCAGAGAACGCACTGCCCAACTGGAAGCGGCCAATCGTGAACTCGATGCCTTTTCCCATTCTGCCTCGCACGACCTGCGCGGCCCATTGAACCGAATCAGCGGTTTTAGCGAAGCTCTTATAGAAGACTATGCTGAGCAGCTTGACCAGCAGGGACTGGACTACCTGCACCGGATCAGTAACTCCAGCCAGAACATGAGTGCGTTGATCGATGACCTGCTTAAGCTGTCCCGGGTCTCACAGATGCAGATCAGCCGCGAGCCAGTTGAACTAAGCGCCCTGGTAAGCGTTCACTTAAAAGAGCTGCAGGCCAGAGAGCCAGACCGGCAGGAAGAAACAGTTGTTAAGCCCGGTTTGGTAGCAGAAGGCGATACTGCTCTTTTGCGTATTGCTTTAGAAAATCTGCTGGATAATGCCTGGAAATATACCGCCGGCGAGAAAAAGGCCCGGATAGAATTCGGCAGCACAGTTCAGGATGGCAAAGAAGTCTATTACATAAAAGATAACGGCACCGGCTTTGACATGAAGCATGCTGAGAAGCTGTTTACCGCCTTCCAACGCCTGCACTCAGAGCAAGAATTCACAGGCACCGGCATCGGATTAAGCATAGTTTCACGCATCATCTCCCGCCACGGCGGGGAAATCTGGGCCGAAGGTGAACCGGGCAAGGGCGCCTGTTTCTGTTTTACCCTGCCTTAGACCAGCCAATAGTTTAGAGGAGGTTGATGGTTATGAATCCTTTAAATGTAATTATTGTCGAAGACAATGAAGATGATTTGCTTTTGATCCTGCGTGCCCTGAAAAAGGCCGGCTACGCGCCTCTCTACACCTGCGTTCAGACACGCCCTGAGCTTGAAGCCGCCCTGCAAGAAGAACAGTGGCAGATGGTTATCTCCGACCACAGCATGCCTGCTTTTAGCGCCCCTGAAGCCCTGCAAACCTTACAGGAAAGCGACCGAAATCTGCCTTTTATTATCGCATCAGGCACAATTGATGAAGAATTTGCCGCTACCATAATTGATAACGGAGCCGATGATTATGTCCATAAAGGTGACCTCTCGAACCTGGTGCCGGCTGTAAAGCGCGTCCTTGAAAAATGATCTGCCAATAACGATAAAATTTAAGCCCGGGCCCCGGCAGCGTTATTCCTGTCTCGGCTCGGGCTTTGTTTAAACTGTATTCTTCACACTTGCCCTACAACAACTTCGATATATTCTTATTCGCCTCTTTTATGCACCCGGAGAGCTCCTCTAGCTTCTTCTCCACCCGGACCAGCAGGTACAGGCTGACCACGATGGGGAAGCCCAGGTTGGCCACCAGAGGCGTTAAGTCTTCGATCATGGAATCACCCCTGATTCATATTTAATTTAGAGACACTGAAAGGGGCCGGCACAAAACCCGGGCCCCTTTCTATATAGTCCAATTAGCATTTTTTAGCCTAATACTCGCCGATAACGTCAACATCCCTGGAGACAACCTCCGCGCGGACCTTAGAGGCGATGTCACCACCAGTTGTAGAGAAAATGTTTTTGGTAATAATACTGTCCATTACCATCTCTACTTCCATTTCAGTAAGCTCGGGCTGCGGGTCGGCAAGGTTAACCGAAACAATTCTTCCTTCATCGTTACGAAATACCATACGCAGTGTTTGCTGCATGTTATACCTCCTTCCTAGAGCCTGTCGGCTTTAATAGTTTTTGCCCTTAATTAGCTTTCTTCAAGTTCGTTTTCATCTGCCCTGCGCACTGCATCAACAGCGTGCACCTGCAGCAGGCCCAGCTGACTTGCAACATCAAATAAATCGGCGTTGCTGGCGCTGGCCTTGATGTTGTGGAAAGACCGGTTGCGATATACCGGGTTCATGTTCTCATCCAAACCGGTATTAAGGCGCATGGTCAACCTGGTACCAACGGGAATTACGGTTACGCTCATTTTACAGACCTCCTTTTATGTTGGATTTTACTTGCCGCATTTATAGTAGCAGGGAAAGGATCCCATGTTAAATGCCATCCGCACCGCTGGGAAGGGCAGAAGCGGCTGCCCTGCACAGGCAGAGCCACAATTTGCAGGTGACCCGCGCAACTGCCGACCTGCCTTTCGCCTTGTCTGTATCTGCGCGGGTAATAACCGAACTTTTTTTCAGGCAGCAAAAAAGACCCGGCATTAAACCGGATCTTTTTCTATATATAGTTCAATTAGCTTGTTTTAGCCTAATACTCACCAAGCACATTGACTTCCCTGGAAACTATTTCGGCGCGGACTTTTGAGACGATATCGCCGCCGGTTGTAATGAAGACATTTCTGGTAATAATGCTGTCCATTACCACATCAACGGCCATCGGAGTAATCTCGGGATCCGGGTCGGGCATGTTGACAGTGACGATCCGCCCTTCCACGTTGCGAAATACCAGGCGCAGTGTTTGCTGCATGTTATCCCTCCTTCCTAGAGCCTGTCGGCTTTAATGTTTTCTGCCTTCAGTTAACTGGCCTCCAGTTCGTTTTCATCTGCCCTGCGCACTGCATCAATCGTGTGCACCTGCAGAGAGCCAAGTTCCTGGGCCAGTTCAAGCAGGTTAGTGTTATCAGCGCTGGGCTTGATGTTGTGGAAAGACCGGTTGCGGTAAACTGGATCCATGTTTTCATCCAGCCCTGTATTAAGGCGCAGGGTCAGTCTTGAACCAACGGGAATCACGGTTACGCTCATTTTACAGACCTCCTTTTCTTGTAGTTTCACTTGCCGCATTTATAGTAGCAGGGCCCGGGCTTAAAGTTAAATCGGGCCCGTAAGACCGGGGGCCTCACTTTAAAGGGCCCCGGATGGCTGCAGCAGTCTAGTTAGGTTGCCCCGCAGGTGGTGGATGCTGCATTTCACACCGGCCTGTGGCGCGGAAGTAACAAACTAAATTATTTTCAGTCGGATTTAGGTGGTAGAGAATAAGGGCAACTTCCCGTAGCAGGCAGTCGCAGTTCGGCATTATCCCTAAAAGATCTTCTCTCTGCAGGCCCTTGAAACGCACCCCGCTGCCGTGCTTTTCTACATAGTCGGCAAGCACGATCTGCCCGTGCCTTATTCGACCCTCCACGGTATCGGGCTGATTAATGGTATCGAGCTCCAAGCCTCCTTCTAAAATGACCCTGGCCTGATAGGGCGGCTCATCTTTTAAGGGTAATACCCTTTTTACCTGCAGCATGTTGACGTAGCCCATGGTCGTCTCACCCGGTTCAGTGGCCTGGCGCACCTTGAGCGGCACGAGGACCAGGTTCTCGTTTAAAGGCAGGCTGATATGGTGTTTTCGGTTTAAAAGTTCCGCGCAGCGGCGGCGCAGCAGGGCCAGGTCAAGCTTGTAGAAAGCGGCCATCCTCCCTAACAGCCAGGACACGCCGCGCGGGTCACTGTGAGTTTTTTTGCGGGTAATCACCGCCGAGCGGTCGCCGTTATCGTAAACCGGCAGAAGGGCCAGCAGTCCTTCCTGCATGTACTGCTCGATGGTGCACTTCTTTACAGCGGCATACACATTCATCACCCCTGCCTTTAGTTATTCAAACTCTCCAACCGGCTCGACTTCTGCGGTGTGCAAAGCGGCATCTACTTTTTCAACAATCTGGCCCCCGGTGTAGGTGTAGAACAGATCGGTCGAAATAATTAAATCCATCAGCTCTTCGACATCGGCCAGGTTGACCGGCTCTGCCGGCGGGTTAATGGTAAAGCTCACAATCCGGTCGTTGCTGTCGCGGAAGCGCAGCCTCAGTCTTTTGGTTACAGTCATAATTTAAACCCTTAGATCAGCCTTCACCCTCGATCAGCTCGACGTGCATCACCCGGTAGGTGTTGACCAGGTTTGCGGCGTAAAGCTTCTCAAAGGCCCTGGCCAGGTTGAAATAGTGCTCATCCGGGCTGGTATGCCGGCCGCGGGTATAGCTGCGGGCCCTTAAAATGTTCCTGTTCGGGTCTTCAGGGTCCGGGCCTAAGTCGAAGCGCATGCGCAGGGTATCCTGGTAGTTTTCACGCTGAATCGTCATCTGGCTATCTCCTTTCTTTAGCGTTTAAGGAGATTGTAGCAGTGGGGCGCAGTGAACAAAAGTTCGCCCGGCAGGGCCGGAAGGGTCACTTTTGAGGGCTCCAGGGTGCTGGAGCGGTCATTTTTGAGGCCCCCAGCACCCTGGAGCGAACTATTTCATGGGCCCCGGCCCTGCAGAGGTAACAACCGGTAAAAATTTAGCCGCTGAAGTCGAATTTTTTGATTACCTGGCCTTCCAGCTCAGCTTCGCTCTCATATTCTTCAATCGTAATTAAGTCTTCCGCTTCTTCATCCTCGCCTTTATCAAGGGCTTCTTCGGCTTCAACCGCGCCCTTTAAGTCGCCGTCTTTGGCCTGCTTTTCTAGCGAGTCAAGCATATCGAGCTGGCGGTTGCCGTTTTCATCAATCGCTTTTAAGTTGCTGAAGCAGATGTTGTGGCGGTTGACCACCCCGCTGTGCTCCTGGATATCGCAGTCTTTGACTGCATAGCTGACCGCGCCGTTTCTATCAAATACCGGTTCCTTGATAAAGGATAGAATATAGTCCAGCTGGGCCGACCTGGCCTCGTCTGTGAAGCTTAAGTAAATCCCTTCGTTAACGATGACAAGAAGCTCATAGCCGGTCAGGCTGCGCCAGACCGGCGGGGCAATCAGGGCCCGGCCGAGCTGGGGCCTGTCTTTAACCTGCCAGCCGCCCTTCCTGAACAGGCAGGCAATTTTAGCGTCTTTTAAGTAAGGGTGGTGCTCGTTTATAGCTCTTCTAACCGGCTCATTTAGCTCGTGAGCGATCTTGTAGCTTGAGTTTTTTTCCATGGAATCTTCCCCTCCCGAGTCATATTTTATGGCGCACGATAAAGGCAGCGAGACCGGCCGCGCGCAGCTGCTCCATCTGTCTTTTGGCATTTTCCGGGCTGCGGTAGCTGCCTGCCACCACCCGGTGCCAGGTAACCGGCTCTTCATCAGCGGCCGCGGATGAGCTGTCACCAGCCTTTTTCTCCGGACTTTTCCGCTCCGAGCCTTCCAACTCATCTATCACCCGCTCGAAGAAGCCGCGGCCCGGGCAGTACCAGCGGTTACCCGAATCAATTTCAAAATGACCAAAGATGTAGGGTCGCCTTATTGATCCGGCCGTGCGAGTAGGCCGCGGTGTGCTCCGGCACCAGGGAGACCACGCTGCCGTCGTCTTTTATCACCGCGTTGTAGCTGGCGTTGGCGGCCGGGTTCATGATCCAGCTGTAGTTACTCTCCCAGTGAGCGCCGGTAATATGCAGACCGATACTGATAATTTTCTGCACGCCCCTTCCGAAGCTGCCCTTCGGGTAGCCGAAGTTGGGACTCTTGTAAGTTTCATCATAAATACCCACGCTTCAACCCTCCCTGCCGCAATCAGGGTTAGTGCGGGCCCGCCCGCTTAAGCCATTAACAATGCCGACCAGGTCGTGAATCAGGTTCGAGCCGAGCCCGATCGCGATGCCGGTCAAAACCATACCGGCTGAGCTTACCATCCCGGTTACCTCGAGGGCGTAGAGCAGGTCGAGGCGCAGAGTGGTAGCCGCAGCCACGGAAAGCAGGCCGGAGCCGATCAGCTTGACCTTGGTTGATAAAAACTCTTCGCCGATCACCTGCTGCAGGTGCTCCCAGGTCCGCTCAATTACGGCGGAGAGAATAAAGATGTTTAAAAGCACGGTAAAACCTCCCTTAGCTGTGATGGATAAAGTATAAGCTGGACAGTGTAAATTAAATAATTGCTCTAACAATTTACTTTGCACCGGCAGCGTTAAAAGTTAAGTCTATATAATTGTGTAAATTCGAGGAGCCATTTCTCCTCACCTTCGGTTAGAATGTAATTGACGAAAAAACAACCTAACTGGAGGGATTCGAAATGGCTCAGTACCAGATTACCGTAGATTCGCAAGTTTTGCATCAACTTTTTAT
>Ga0334882_1003587_pt1 | contig 14063 bp, 22 predicted proteins | sample GraSluR1_MG_5_FD_207226 | JGI IMG/M metagenome (GOLD analysis project Ga0334882, IMG submission 207226) | Sludge microbial communities from methane-producing bioreactor in Wageningen University, Netherlands - Granular Sludge_15_04-R1 | ecosystem: Engineered > Bioreactor > Anaerobic >... | reverse complement strand
CGTTCCATGTAGTCGTTCTTTCCAGGCGCGTATCGGGGTTTTGGATAGTGGCGATCACGCCCGGACTTCTGGCGGCTTTTGCGGCTCATCTTGTTACCTCCCTGATAATTACTTCGACTTTCACCGGGACTGGAAGCCTCCAACCATGCGGTTCGGCTCTCAGGTCAGGTCGATCCTTGATATAACCCCATTTCTCGTCGATGAGGGCTTTGGCTTCCCGTTTGGTCCGGAAAAGGTAAGGTGTCGATCCGTTCCACATAAAATCGCCGTTCAACTCACTTGTGGACCGCCACATGATCGCCCATCTTACGGTCATCTCGGCCACCTCAACGCATCATAGACTTTTTTCGCCTTCTTTTCACCGAACCGACGTGGCCCGTTCGCACTGTCGGTCGTCACTTCCGACAGTGGAGGAGCATCGATCCGATGAGGTCTCAGTTCCAGCCTGTAATAGTCTAGGATCGGAGAGCTCGTCTTCGGGCCGACTCCGGGTAGCATGGACACTAGAGCCTGCTGGAGGATATCAGGTCTAGGCAGATGCGTACAGACATCGCCACCTAATAGCGTATTCTTCGTGTACGATAGTATCCATCTCATCGAGGATTCGTAGTTTCGGCTCAGGAAGTGGACTCTCACCCCGTCACCATGAAGGTCTGCACAGAGGCCCCGGAGCCGGTTCCGTTCCATCTCGATGACCTCTTCGGTTCGGCCCTCTCCTTCTGGAACCTCATCTCTCACTTCATCCAGCGATCCGAATATTGCCAGGTTGAGGTGGCAATGTTCCGCTATCGCTGGGATCATCTGTTCCGCCAGGTGGTGGTTGTCCATCGAAGCGTACAGGTCTTCGACGGTTTTCCACTCCCAGAGATCGACGACGTTTCCGTATGCAGCGGCGAAATCTAAAGGCAGGTTCGCGGCTTTCACGGGTTCGTAGATGTCCGGGTATTGAGACGCGACGTACTGGAGGGCTTCTGGCCTGACCGATGAGAACTCGTTCCCATCAATGAAGAGTTTTATCCTTTGCGTATTATTCCCTCCTAAAAATTGATTATGAGGAGATCAGGTCTCCTCACTTCGCGTCCATTTCGGACTGGTCGTACAGACCGCCGAAAGTCTCCGCAAAAGCCTCACGAAGCGCATGAACTAGGGCCACTTTCCGGATGAGAGTCGCTGGCTTGTCTTTCCAGAAGTGGTTATCTTTCCGGTACTCTGTGAGAGACACCGCTGCCTTAAACGGTGCCGATATGCCTTTCCTGGAAACTTCCGCCCATCCTCCGAGGAGAGTCTCATCTTTGGTCATGAACTCGCCTTCACGGTCGAAATGCAAGTTACCTTCCGCATCCTGGATGATCAGCCCGGCCCGGAAGCCGTCGAAGTCTTTGTGCTCTTCCGCCTTCCGGACAAAGGCATCTTTCCCCACTATGATCGAGGTCTTGAACTCGCCCGACTTCTTGTCCTCGAAAGCTACGAGGTAGGCTTCTCGGAGGAACGGATTGAGTCCTTTCGTTCGGCACACTTCCAGGAATATGTAGGCGTCGGCGTCCGGGGCCGCCGGGCAGAAGTAGGTCTTCACGTCGGTTATGGTGAGGCTGTCGATTGACCGCGTTATCTCTCCGACCCGGATAGTTGCCGGGACGTTGGCCTGGTTCGCTTTTGGCGGCGCGTCCATCCTCTTGTGGAGCGTCGCGATCCAGGGGCGGTCAAGCTTCGTCACGATCTCGCCTGTCTGGAGATCGACATAGACGTGTCCCTTTCCGGTCTCCATGATGCTGATGCAGTCTGGAGATCCGTCCTCTTTCGTTGATCCTTCCCATTTATCGGGCTGGATATCATCGATTTTCAAAACTTCGGTTCCGAACTCAGCGTTAGCCTCCTCGATGAAGGCTTTGACTTTTTCTCCGATCATCTTAATCCTCCTCCTCTAATCTCCTCTTAGCTTCCGCAAAAACTGGATTGTTCCCAGAAACGATCCTCATTTCGACTTCAGCCCCGGATTCTTTCACAAAATCCTTGAAGTCTTTGACGGCCTTATCGGCCTCTTCCTCTCCGAACTGATCCAGCGTCTTGTGCTGAGTCGCGATCAGTTCATCCATACCGAGGACGAGGGCCGCGTTGTGGCGGTCTTTCCCGATCTGTTTGGCGCTCTGGCTGACTTGAGCTATTGCTTGCTCGATACCGCAAAGCGTGGCCGAAGTTGCACCGCGCTCGCCGATATCGGACAGTTCGTATGCTTGTTTCTGGAGGGCGTCGGCATACTGCTTTAGTTGATCAGCTTCGGCCCTCATCGTCACGATGAACTCGCCGATATCTCCTCTCTGCTCTTCAGTCATTTTCGATCACCTTCTCGTAACACGTTTCACAATACAATTCGCCGTAATGGGAGGCCATATCCTCCAACGGGAATTCACCGCCACATTTGGCGCAAGTGTAGATATTAGCCATCGATCGCCTTCCTCAAATCAGTAGCTATCTGGGCTTGTGGCCCTTTGCTGAAGGTCACGAATGCCGGTGCGGTCCCCTTCGCGGCTTCGCCTTTCATCGCCGCGTCAAACTTGGATTTGGCGATCTTCAAGACTCCGAGCGCGTTGTTATAGGTCGCCCATTTCACCGCGTCCTCTTCTGGATATTCGAGCTTTTCGACGATCTTGATCTGGAGTCCTGGAGCTGGCTTCTTGTTTCCAGTCTTCACGAACTCCTCCACGGCGTCGCGGCGGATGAACCCTTCCTCCGCCTTGATCTGATCGTCTAACGCCGATCTCTTCATGATCAGCTCGGCGTTCTCTTCCAACCATGCCTGGCGGCTCGCTTCCAGTTCCCCGTCGATCTTGGAGAACTCGTCGCGGAGATCCGCCAGCTTTTGCACATCGTCTTCAAGGGTCATCTCAAATAGCCCCCAGGACGCGCAAAATCAAGGTTTGTCTTGCGGCCCTTCTCACAGATCGTTCGGCGGCTTTTTCGCGCCTAGAACGTCTCCTAGCCATCTTCCCGGCACCCATTTCAGGCCATCTCCTGGCAGTCCACAACGTAACCAGCTTTGCCTTCATCATCCCTCTGCTGTTGGGCGATCAGAACCGCCCTCCAATCGGTCGTAGCTTCGACGATCTCATCGACGTGGGTGCCGTGAGCGTCGATCTCGAATACTACTCTGTATTTCGGCATTTTAGCTTTCCTCCGATAGATCCGTATTGATCGTTACTCTCACCATCTGTACAGGGGCGGTCTTCAGCCGCTCCTTTACGTCATCCGGGATAATGACCCTCTGGCTTTTGAGGCCGGGGCCGTATCCTGTGATCTTAGCCAAGAAGGTCTCTTTTGGCATAGATCTATCTTAGCCTTTTCTCTATTTATACTTTATGGTTCCTTTGGCGAAAGGATAAGCCTTATATATCATAAGCTCCTATAATGATCTAAGGTGAATTAAGATGAGCATCCGAAATGAAGAGGAAGTAAAGGCGATATATGCCGCACATCCAAATATGCGCACCGAAGAGGAGATAGAAGAGTTCTTGAAGGATCTCCCCCTCACGGAGTTCCAGCAGCGGGTCGGTCAATTGACTGGAGCCGAAATGGAGGTTGCTGAGTGGATTTGGGGGGGCCGGGTCCATCGTGCCTATTGGAACCGGGGTGAGATGGCAACGATTGCTGAGGAGACCCGTCATAACTATCTCCGAGAGGGTATCGGATTAGGGGCGATCAAATAAGGAGGATGAAGAGGATGGTAAAAATATATAGGCACCCAAAAAGAGAGGAGTTCAAAATGCCGCCGAAAATCGAGTTCCGGTACGTGGTGGAGTTCGAGCCTTACGTGCCGACACCTGAAAGCTATGAGATCCAGAAATCACTTGGAGAGCTTACGAACGACGAACTGGCGGCTATGGCTTCGATGGATGCGGAAGACGCCATCGATAAGATCGAATTTTTCGAGCCAAAGGACATTTACGTCGAAATAATAATTGATGGAACCGTGGTTAGGCGGGTGAAAGCATGATAGTAGTTCTATACAAAACCCCAAATTGTAACCGATGCGCCCTCGTCGCGGCGCACCTGGAACGGATACGAATCGATTTTGAGACCCGCGACATGTCCGATCCAGCCGTGATGACTGATCTCAGGTGCGAAGGCGTATTCACGCTGGCGGCTCCAGTCCTCCAGGTCGAAGGTCACTATTTCACCGAGGATCGGCTCTTCGAGGACGGGAAGATGCAGACGGCGTTTATCGAAAAGGCCGTAAAACACTGAGAGAAGATGACCCGCCCGGTGGTGACATGGGAGGAAAGCTTGTGAGGAAGAGGGAGTCGAGACCTCACGTTTCCGGGCGGGTAGAGTTGCTAGACGATCTGGTTGACAGAAGGCTATGCCACGGCGTTCTATTGCCGGATGGATTCTGGTTGACAGAAGGCTATGCCACGGCGTTCTATTGCCGGATGGATGAGACAGAGTAGTATCTTAGCGTGATGATATTTATACTTTTGGAGGCCAAAAATTGAAACGAAAATCGCTAGACGAGATCGACGAGGAGCTGGCGGAGATAGCTGCCAGATGGAATGAACCGGATACCGGAATCCAGTGGGGACGGAGGGCGAAAAAGTGAATTTCGAGCCAGCCCCCTACATCAAGGGCCGGACCATAGCCGAAGTTTGGCCGCGGGCCCTATCTTGCATCGTCGCGACGGCTCACTGGAGACAGCTATGTGGCGAGCCCCACGTAGTCACCGATCAGAGGGGGGATGAGACTTACGAGGTAGAAGGTCTCCAGGTCGTGATTACCGATCCTCTGAAGGGGATGATCCAAACGCTGCCTAAGATACCGGGTGTTACGGCTTGGAGCGACAAGGCGAGGCTGGATGAGTATTTCGAGACCGAGATAATAGGGACGAAGCCTAAGCCGGAAGGGTTCAGTTACGTTTACGCCGACTGGATCGAGCCGATTATAGACGATATCATAGTCGCGCTTATGGCGGACCCAGCGACCCGACGAGGGGTCATCACTGTCGGGGCAGGCGGAGACATAAACCGCGATGATCCTCCCTGTCTCCGCTCGATCCAGTTCCTCGTCCGGGGCGAAATGCTGGACATGATCACCACCTGGAGGTCTCGCGACTATGCCGGGGCCGCTGCAACCAACATGTACGGACTCATCCGGCTCCAGGAACACGTGGCCCGAAAGCTGGAAATTCCAGTAGGGCGATACATCGACTTCAGCGGATCGGCCCATATCCGAATCCGAGACGATCTGTGGTGGGTGGAGAAGGTGATCTCGTGAGGTCCACAATTGCGATGCTGTCTCTTTTTGCTCCGATGATGGTAGCTATGTGCGGCACCCTTATAGTAATGTTAATTATTCTTATCGAGGTATTAAAATGAACTGTAATCACCCCGGATGCAAGGTCCACAGAATGGCATGGTCTCAGTATTGTTGGCATCATGCCAAAATGCACGGCGAGACACAAGAGGATCGGGATCTCCGAAAGAGGCTGGTGATCGGAGGCCAACGATGAGTCAAGACGATGTGCTGTCGGTGATGAAGCCAGGAGAAAAGCTATCTATGAGAGATATAGTCGAACGGTTGCCAGATATACCCCCTCGGACCGTTGGAAACAACGTATCTCAGGCCAGGAAAAGTCAGAAAATCCGGGTAGCTGGATCAAGACCACAGCCCCATAACAACCGGCCCGCGCTATTGTATGAGGTCATCGAATGATCGAGCCCACCTCTCATTTTTTACACGGCATAGAAAAGGACGGCGTGACTCCAGAACAGAGGGTGCTGATCCTCCAGCATCAGATCGGCGAGGCAGGGTATGCGATCATGAAGTCACGACGATTCCCGGATGACGGGGCCGGATATCTCGCCTTCGCGAAGCTTGGAGTGGCTGATGCGATGGTCCAGATCGAAATGCTCTGCCTGGATCTCGGCTGGAAGCCGGACGAGATCAAGCGTATCGGACTTCAGCACACCTGGGAACGGTTCAAGGAGTTTGAGGAGAAGGGATGGAAATAGTCATCCCTCGCACACTTTTCTGTAATCACACCATTCACACAAAACGTTTTTATTTTTATGAAAATCCTGCGATTTTATCCCGTCAATAGCGAGATTAATTGCATTATTGCAGGTAGCCTCGAATACTTCAGATCCGAACTCAAATCCTTTGGTCGCTGGGGTCCATAGTGCCTGGTTCCCCAAAAACGCAAAATAGCATTTATGGATCGGAGCGACTAGGTTTTGATCGCATAGGCATTTGTATATATGTGACTGAATGCAATAATCAAGTTCTCCATAATAGCCACCTTCTTTCCAGTTTCGTTTCAAGCTTCCGGTTTTCCAGTCGAGCAGAACGCTTTGAGACGGCCAAACTCGATCTATGATCCCGATGAAACGCTGCCCGGAAACATTCCCGAATAGCTTAAGCTCATTTTTGTGACCCGAAAAAATGTCATGTTGGTCGTTTAACTTCAGTAAAATCGACATCGCATTTGATAGCAATACTGAATCTTCTGAATTATCCGATGTGTAGGTGTCGGTTTCAAGTTTTTCGTGGATTCGAATGCCTCTCTCCAGATATGGGGATACAACATCGACTTTTATCTTATCGATATACTGTAGCTTATATTTATATCCACAAGATAAAAAGGTGTTTATTTGGCTTGCACTGTAAACTTTTGGCATGTTATCACCACTTTCTCTTAGGTTCTGGCACGGGAACTTTCCGAGGGATCATCTTCTTACCACAAGCACAATTTGGCATAGAATCTCCCAAACGTAGATCTTCGCGCCGGGTCAACAGATAATACGTATCACATGAACTGCACCAATACACGTTAGTTTTCCCTTCTGCTTCCTTTTTGCTTATCCGTTTCACGCTATCACATCTTCCCATAAATGAAACGGATAATATGCCCGTTTCATTGACTGCCAAACTCCTCCGAATTATCCATCTGCCTGCGGACCCATCCTGAGAAGTTGATATCTTCCCTCTCCTTTATGCGTGTGAACTGATCTTCTCTAATGGTTATCATCACTTGATGCATTGCCAACGATTTTGAGGTCTTATCACACCGGATATCACGTTTCTCTGTCGTCATATCCACTGGGATAGTATCATGGACGCGCTCTATCATATCCATTACGTCCGAAATGACAGATGTTTCGCAGTTGTAATATTCGTCTCCTCGCTCATCTCTACATACACCCATTGACCTAATTTGATCATGAATATAGCGTTCAAGTGAGCAGTGCCGATCAGTAGACACTATATCAACAATTTTAAATCCTTCTTGCAAGTGCCGTGTCAGATCATACATTCTCAGTGGGATATTGCCAGATCTCCCTATCTTAAAAACGCCGTCATCAAACCTTAGTACATATACGTATGTTCCATTCGGATCAACGCGCTTATTTAACTTATCCTCCACGTCTTTTAGAGTACATCCAGTACGAATGACAACGTCTATATGATCTATTCTGTACATCATATCACCATATTAGATCGTCTCATCAATTCGTCTGCGGCGGTGCTGTTGCTAGTATTCTTCCCAAGGCTGGTCTTGAATGCTTCAAACTTCTCAGCAGCTTCATCTGACACGGTCACATAATACGATTTCATAGCTATAACTATATCTAGGCAATATTTAACACTTGCGCTAGATGACCCGGTGCAGCAAGTTATAAATACACGTAATTACATGTACATGCCAAGAGGTGGAATAGGTGACTATGATTCAAAGACAGATCCGACTAACAGAAGAATTGAATCAGCGGGTATTGAATCACCCCGAGATCAATTTTTCCGCGTGGGTGCGGGAGCAGATGAAGAAGTCCAAAGAGTTCGGCAACCAATAAGTACATATACATGTAATTACACGTATATGCAATAGAGTGGAGTGAGAGAAGATGAGACTGATCGAAATTGACGGGCGGTACGAGGCAGAATCCAGCTACGACGAGAGGACCATACCGAAGGCGGCGGGGTTCCGATGGGACCCGTCCTCAAAGGTCTGGTATACGAACTATCCGGATGTGGCCGCCGAGCTGATCCAGTACGCCGACTCAGGCTTGAAAGCCAGGATCTTGGAGGCAGCCGAGGAGAGGGAGAAGGAAAAACAGATCATCAAGCTGACTCTTCGGAGAGACAGGTTCGAGATGATCTGTCATTTCGACAACCGGTACATCCCGAAGGACGCCGGGTTCCGATGGGATGGCGATAACAAGGTATGGTACACCGAGGATGCCGGGATCGCGTCGGGCCTCCTAAAATACGCCGACGACCTGGCGAAGGCCGCGATCAAAGGCGTGATCAAACAGGAGGCGCGAGCAGTGAAGCAAAGCCACCTCACCAAAGCCGAGGTGGATATCCCCCATCCTCCAGGGCTGGAATATAGGCCGTTCCAGAAGGCGGGGATTGCCTACGCGTTGGAACATCAGAACGTTTTGATAGCGGACGAGCCTGGACTTGGAAAAAGTATTGAGGCTCTTGGAGTCATCAATTCGGACGAGTCTATCCAGAACGTTCTGATAGTCTGCCCCGCCAGCCTTAAGCTGAACTGGGAGCGCGAAGCCCGAAAATGGTTGGTCCGGGACCTCCAGACATCGGTTATCAACGGAACCCGAAAGCCGTTTCCATCTGGAGGTGTGGTGATCATCAACTATGATATCCTCTCAGGATATCGACGGTCGATTGATCAAGTAGCATGGGATGTATTAGTTTTTGATGAAAGCCACATGCTAAAAAATGATAAGAGTCAGAGAACAATAGCCGCTCTCGGTAGGTGGCATCGTGATCCCTCCAAGAGGATCGAGCCCATCAAGGCAAAGCGGCGGCTTTTCCTCACCGGGACCCCGATCTTGAATAAGCCCATCGAGCTTTGGACCACGATCCACAGCTTAGACCCGAAGACCTGGGGATCATGGAAGGATTATACCGCGAAGTACTGCGACGCCCACGAGACCCGGTGGGGCTGGGATGTCAATGGTGCATCAAACCTTCCGGAACTCCAGGATCGGCTTCGGGCTCGGATCATGGTGAGGAGGCTGAAGTCCGAGGTCATGACGGAGCTGCCGCCAAAACAGAGACAGGTTATCGTTCTCCCTTCCAAGACCTCAGTACTGAAGAGGGAAAAGAAGTTCACCGCCACGCTGGAGGCTATGCTGAAGGGAGTCAACATACCGCCCGTCGAATTTGAGTCGATGAGCAAGGTCCGACACGAGACGGCTGTTGACAAGATCCCGGATGCGATCGACCATATCAAGGCCCTGATGGAAGAGCATCAGAAGCTGGTGGTCATGTGTCACCATCGCGACGTTCTCGAAGCGATCGCGAAGGGAGTCCAGGAGTTCGGGGTGGTTCGGCTCCAGGGTGGGGATTCTGAAGCCTCAAAACAGGAGGCGGTTGACAGGTTCCAGAACGATCCGTCGGTGAGGATATTCCTGGGATCGATCCGGGCGGCGGGAGTCGGGATCACCCTGACGGCGGCGAGCTTTCTCCTGTTCGTCGAGCTGGACTGGGTGCCGGGGATCATGACTCAGGCTGAGGACAGGATTCATAGGATAGGGGCGGTCGGATCGGTCTTGATTCAGCATCTTGTGTTTGCGGACTCCATCGATGCGAGGATGGCCGAGGCGATAGTCGAAAAACAAAATATTATAGAACAGGCCCTCGATTAGGGAGAGGGCCATAAGCTATTTATAGCTTAAAGGATCTCTTTATCATCGATGCCAACCAACTTCAACGTGCAGGTTGCGGATGACCTCACAGAAGAGATAGACGAGGCCATAAAGAGCCCGTCACCATACGAGAATCGAAGCCAGTATGTACGGGCAGCCATCCGGGAAAAGCTGGCGAGAGACAAGAGGGCGCTTGCACAAGGCGAGCAGCTAGACTTCGCGTGAAGGTGCTATGATATGATACAAAAAAACGTTTCTGAAATTGTCGTATTGGAAAGACTTTACCCACGAAGTCAAATGGACACTTCAACCATTTCCCGTTATGTTGATAGCTTGGAAGAATTGCCACCTATAGAAATAAACCAAAATAATGTTCTGATCGATGGTGCACACCGACTTTCAGCATATAAACAAGCAAATATAGAAGTCATTGATTGTATTGTAACAACGACTTCTACGGATGCTGAGCTGTTCGAGTTGGCCATCAAACGAAACGCAACTCATGGCATTCAACTAACGCAGAAGGATAAACGGTCTATTGCCAATCAGCTATACGATGGATCAAATAAGGACCGCCTCTCTGTGATCTTAAGCGTTCCGCCAAGGACGTTAGCCCGATGGCTCGAAGGCAAAGACAAAGAACTCCGAGAGAAGCGCAAAGAGGCCGTTTTCGACCGATATATGAGGTGCTACACTCAGGAAGCGATAGCAGATGAGCTAGATATACCACAACCAACCATTCATCGCATGATTGAGGAAATTATTCAAAATTGCCAAATGGCAGAAATGAATAATTTCAAGCCGGAACTCTACACGATCTGGAACTTCTCGAAGCTCGGGAAGGATCACGATTATCCCGGGAATCTGCCTCCCGCGATTCTGGAGAATCTCCTATGGAAATACACAACACCTCTCGATGTGGTTTTTGATCCGTTCGGAGGCGAAGGCTATTCAACCGATATATGCCGCAACTGGAATAGGCGGTATTATGTAAGTGATATCGATCCGTCCGAAATAGCAAAACAAAGAGGCGTACGGAAACACGATATCACTATGGGTCTTCCGGGAGATCTGCCCGTGCCGGATTTGGTGTTTTTAGATCCTCCATATTGGAACCAGATGAAAGGAGAATATGGCAACGAGGAGACGAATTTGTCCAATATGGAACTCGATGTATTTTATTCATCGATGCTGGATATATTCAAGTGCGTTTTCAAGAAGCTTCGTGATGGTGGTGTTATGGCTTTCATTATCCAGAATACGCAGTGGAGAACGGAGGACAAGCACGTTGAGCCTCACTCACATGTTCTATGGAATCTGGCAGAATCGGTTGGATTTAAATTCGATCAGTTCATTCAGGTTCCATATTCGACTCAGCAGTACACTCCCCAACAAGTAGAGAAAGCCAAAGACAACAAGCTGTGGCTCGTGACAAACCGCGAGCTTGTGATCTTCAGGAAGTGATCGGGATGTCGGGGAAGATAGACGTCTGTGTGAGAAAGGGGAGGTCAAAAGATCCTAGATATGAAAACTACTGTGAATGGTACCTTGAAGTGGAGGGAGAAGATGGTTTGAAAACCAAATTGTCTCCACCATTTTCAGAAATGCGTAGGATAATCAAAGAGATTCTAATTCACGAATACAGAAATGATGCCACTCGTTTCAGAAGACCAGATTTCATGAAGAAGATGAAAATGCTCATGATGAGCGATCAACTTTTTGCGGAAGCACAAATTGACTTTGAGGCATATGATGTTCCAGAAATATATCTTACAGTGAATACAACAAAAGACGGTAGACAAAAATGGAAAATTGTCGATGATTAAGATGCCATTAGCATCGCCACGTCGCTTGAAGCAGGAGGGAGAGAGTTGAATGAGCTTATGAAGAAGGCCATATCCAAAATTCCACCACAGCTTAGAAGAGAAGAGTTCAGGTTCGTACCGATCCTCCGAGGAGATAAACGCCCCTTCGAAGGCGGCTGGAATAAGCCAGGAGGTAACAACTACTCTTTTAATGATCCTAAGCTCGCTGGTTTTATGCTTTCGGGTCATAATTATGGCGTGTGTACCGGGATGGGTGACCTGATCATCTTCGATTCGGACGCAGAATTGAGGCTCCAAGAGCTTGGAGTTTCAGATGCGTTACCTGAAACCTTCTCGGCTCGAACTGGCGGCGGCGGACTGCACCGATACTACCTGTGCAAAGATACAGGTGAAAAAATAATTATGTTTGACAAAGAACTCGTCGGGGATGACGGGAAGCCGTTGCATCTCGGTGAGGTTCAGACTCTGGGGTTCCAGTGTGTTTGCCCTGGTTCGGTGCATCCCAACGGGAACCTATATCGGGTCGAAGTCGATCTTCCTATTGCTGAGGTGGAATGGTCTACGATCTACGATATCCTGGAGGAGAAGGTAGATTTTAGCCTCGCTGAAGATGAGGCGAAAACTGATAAGCCTCTTGTGATCAAGGTCCGGAATCCATCGATGGATGATCCGTTTGATCGGATAAACGTCGAAGATATTTGGAGACCGTCTGGAAAGGTGAGAGACCGAGGAGGGGTTCTTGTGGGGTCTCATCCGGTACATGGGTCAACTGGAGGCCAGAACTTTCAAATTAACACTCGGAAAAATAGCTGGTATTGTTTCAGATGTAACGGAGGAGGTGGGGCAGCTTTAGCCATCGCAGTAAAAGAAGGAATTATAAGCTGTTCCGAAGCTAAAAAGGGAGTTCTCCGAGGCGAACTTTATCTCCGGGTTCTGGAGATGGCGAAAGAGAAGGGATATATCAAACCATCATTGACGATAGTGGAGAGGGTGAGATGAAATTTGAGAGGGAGTATAAGTCAGATATCGAGGGTATCGGGACATTGGTAATAGGAGTTGATAATAAAAATAATTGGTTTGCAGAAATTAAAGGCGGGGCAAAATTCATCCCCATGCTCACATCTACCGATCCTATATGGATCGAAAATCGGAAATGGTCTGCCGCGTTACCAGAAAAGTTTGGTATAAGTTCTGACCTCTGGAACCAGATCCGAGGAGAGATCAGGGCGGCTGAAGAGTCATCCGACCAAGACAAGGAGGATGACGACCAAGAGAAATATCCACCTGAAATAATAGAAAAGGCTAAACAGATAATGAAAGATGATAAAGTTGTGGATTTTCTGATGGAGCAGTACCATAAGAACCATCGGGGCGATCCCTTGATCGGGATGGGATGGTTCTGTTCGTTCGCTTCGGGTCAGTCGCTCACCTCAAACGGAATCCAACCAGCCGCCCATTCTGAAGATCCTGGGATGGGAAAAACGGACTCCGCAAAGGCGGCGTTCCATTGCATTCATACCCGGAGAGACCTGGAGACCTCGGTATCGGCTATGTCTCTCTACCGAGACAAGGATCTTAAGCCTGGGGACATCATCTCTTCAGACGATGTGGAGTGGACCACCGGACTGACCTCCACGGTGAAGAGGGCGATGTCAAACTTCCAGTCCCTGACATATCATACTACGCTTGATAATAATAATGAATTAGCAAAATATTCTCTTCCTCCTCGGCTCTTATGGTGGTTTACAAGCGTCGAATCGGCTTCACATGATCAACTTGTGGATCGACAATTTCTATTCGACGTAGATGATTCTATTGATCATCATGAAGCCGTAAACGAGGATATCCAGAAGAGGAGGGCCACGGCCTGTCTTAAGTTCGCTACTGACGACGAGATTCTTATTGCCAGGGCCATAACGAAGCTGATCAAAAAGAACGGTCCTTTCGTGGTGGAGATCCCGTTTTCAAAATGGATCAACTGGAAGTTGCCAAAATCTCACAGGGATCTGAACAAGTTCTACGATCTTATTGATGCGTTCGCAATACTGAGGTTCAATCATCGAGGACCAGTAAAACAAGATGATGGATCGACCAGGATCAAGGCCACCATAGATGACTATCGATGCGCTAAGAAGATTTTCGCATCCAGGCAAAAGAACATTCGGACCCACCTCACAGACTCCGAAACAAGGTTGCTCAATATCATGGTAGGTCAGTCTGATTGGTCTCAGTCGGAGCTGGTAGAGCGGTCTGGGATGAAGCAGGGAACCATCTCGAAGAGGCTCACCGCCCTCCTGGAGAAGTCGAATTATATCAAGTCCTGGAAGGTGGCTGGAGGCGAGACCAGATACGCCGTAACAGACAAGGTCGATATCTCCTTGTTTGCGAACTCAGTAGTAGATCTTGATCCCATCCCAACAGGAAAATCGTTTATGGGAAAGGGCTATGAGTCGCTGCCTAGCGTATTCCGCATATTCCATTCATATTCCACCCTTATTCCTTTATTATTCCCCCAAATACCAATAGGAGGAGACATAATGGAATATGGATATTCCATATTAGAGAGAGGCCCCCAAGA
>Ga0334882_1003586_pt1 | contig 14066 bp, 13 predicted proteins | sample GraSluR1_MG_5_FD_207226 | JGI IMG/M metagenome (GOLD analysis project Ga0334882, IMG submission 207226) | Sludge microbial communities from methane-producing bioreactor in Wageningen University, Netherlands - Granular Sludge_15_04-R1 | ecosystem: Engineered > Bioreactor > Anaerobic >... | reverse complement strand
CTTCACACTATGGAATATGGGCATCAGGAAACTGCGGCAACCAATGCCTTAAAGGGTGAGTATCTTCACCAGCCTGTCGCAGAGATCTTTCAGTCCCTCGGGTGTATCGCCTCCGGGCTGTTCGATAGTTGCCCAGTCGTTATAGCCGATCTCGTCGAGGGCCTTCATAACCTCCGCCCAGTTGACATCCCCTTCAAGAAGGTTTGCTTTAAAACCGGCCGATCTGCCCTGTGAATCAGCGAGTTTACGGCTGTACTCCTTTATATGCACTTTGGCAATCCTTTTCCCGAGTATCCTTATCCAGTGTTCAGGAAAACCAAAAGCAAGTATATTGCCGCAATCGAAATAGAAGGCTGCCATGGGAGTGCCGAACTGATCTATATATTGTGCGGCTTCCATGGGGCTCAGAAGGAAATTGTTCCAGACATTCTCGATGGCTATTTTAACCTGCAGCTTCTCAGCCAGGGGCAATGCTTTTTTGATCTCCTCCACGGAGCGTTTCCAGCATTCATCGTATCTTACCGATTCGGTAACTCTTCCCGGGACAAGAAGTACTGTGTCAGCTCCGAAAGCTTTTGCATCCTCAAGTGAGACCTTAAGCGCTTCAACACCCTCAGCTCTTACAGCGGGATCGGGATCGGAAAGCAGATACTTCCAGTGAAGGGCGCCGCACACACTCGGCACCGGGAGCCCTGTTGCTTCCATTGCCTTCAGCACCTCACTCCTGTCGAGATGGCTGTTGACTTCGATGCCGTCAAATCCGGCCACCTTTGCCGATTGGAACTTTTCCATGACCGTTTTTCCGACCCTGTTACTGCCCCACATTATACCTTTCTTAATGGCTCGCGGTGCAGGCAGCAGAATATCTGAAAAAGCAGGGAAAGAGGCTGCTGACATCATGGCGGATGCCATAATCGTCCTTTTGGTGAATTGTCGTCTGTTCATATATTGTCAGGTTAGTTTTGGTTCGGCCCCTATTACGGGTGGTGTTTCGGGGATACCCGGTACAGGGCCCCATTCGTAGATTTTCGGCCCAAGGTAGAGGTCGGAGTTAAGAACCTCATCCCAGGTTACATCTTTTCCTGTGTAGGCAGACATCCGACCCATTATTGTAATAAGAGTCGAATTGACCTGGGCCTCTGCATCGTTAATGATATTACCGGTACGTATTGCAGTAACAAGGTTAACATGTTCCTGCACAAAAGGATCTTTCACTGCCCATGTCTGGTCAGGGTCATCCTCTGCCGGCTTTGGGTACTTCCATATCTCTTCGCCCTTCAGGTTATAGAGAGTCCCCCTTGCATCAGCAAATCCCTCAGTACCAACAATAAACTGTTTTGTCAGGTTACTGCATCCTGTTATCTGACGGGCGGCACAGTGGGTATGCATACCATTGTCGTAGATATACTCAATGCTGAAGAAATCATACTGGTCGCCTGTTACTCTTCTCTGCCGGCCACCCCAACCGATGGCTTTTACCGGGTTTTTTCCCAGATACCAGTTCATTACATCAATCTCATGTATGAACTGTTCCACGATATGGTCGCCTGAAAGCCAGCAGAAATTGGCCCAGTTCCGGAGCATATACTCCATATCCGACCAGCCCGGCTGTCTTCTGATTACCCAGAGCGAGCCTCCGTTCCTTATAATATGGGCGCTTACTATTTCACCTATCTCACCGTTGGCAACTCTTCTACGGGTCTCCATGAAATCTTTCTGTGATCGGCGTATAGTCCCGCTTACTATGCACAGGCCTTTCTCCTTGGCCCTTTCGGCGGCTATCATAACACGACGCGCACCCACAGGATCGACAGCACAGGGCTTTTCCATGAATACATGTTTTCCTGCGTTTATCGCTGCCTCAATATGAGCAGGCCGGAAATGCGGTGGTGTGACAAGCAAAACTACATCTACCCCGGAATCGATCACCTTTTCATAACAGTCGAAACCCACGAAGCAATTCTCCTCAGTGATCTCAACACCTTTCTTAACCTTCAGTTGTTCTCTGCACTGGTCGAGCTTATCACGGAAAACATCGCCCAGAGCAGTTATCTGAAGATTTGGTCCGGCATCAAGATAGTTTATTGCAGCTCCTGTTCCCCTTCCTCCGCAGCCTATCAGACCTGCTTTCAATAATCTGCCGTCCGGAGCCTCATTAAGCATAACGGGAAGTTTTTCTTTCTCCCTGCCCTTACACGAAGTTATTATGCCGGCCGTCGCCACCGCTCCTGCAGTGGCCAGCGCAGTCCGGGAGATAAATTTCCTCCTGGTCAGTTCCTTTTCGGGCAATAAGCCTTTCTTCTTCTCATTTGTCATTTTATTAACATTAGATTGGGTTATTAATTCAACCTAAAGTTAATAAATTGAAAACATTTACCGGTAACAGACTGCTTAAAGTGTTTCCCGATGAGTAAAATAATTTGTCTGATTACTTTTTCAGAAGATAAATCTTATTGAGATAGCACCGCCGTCGGGCCAGAATCCTGAATATCCGACGAGGTTAAAGGCTGGTTTCCAGTCAAGCCCTATGTTGATCGGGATTACGCTGAAACTGTATTCAATTCCCAGAATGCCATCCACACCGATAACAATATAATTGGTCCCCTCATCACCCCAGGGAGTATATTTGCCATTCCAGAATCCCAAATGTCCGCCGCCTCCGAAATACCACCTCAGACGATCCACATCAAACGCCTGATTGTGAATCTCGTACAACAGAGTGACATCAAATCCTCTCCATCTTGAATCGAGAATTCCTTCAAAAGCTGACTTCTGTGTAAGAAAATGTTTGACTGTCAGCCCGCTTGCAAAACCGCCCCTGAGACCTACGCCGGTGTTATAATCCTGGGCTTTGGATAAGGAGAACATGCAAAGGATAAATACAAATGATAAAACTATTCTTTTCATGATGATTGTGATTTTTGTGATTACTCCGCAAGTTAATAAAAAACCCGGAAATCAACTATCCCGGGGAAGCCATGACCGCCAATAAAAAATATTAAATATGGCTTTGGGGTCTCGGCTGTCCCAACTTTTTTCTATATTGTCAGTATGAATGATCCTGTCAGAAAACAATCGGTACTGATACTTGGGCTGGGAAATGAAATCCTGTCAGATGATGGCATTGGTCCAGGATTGGTCCGTGCCCTTTCCGGAATTATCAGCGATGAGCGTATCCTGTTTGATAGTGCGGGTTGCGGCGGACTGGAAATAATGGAACTCATAAGAGGATTCAAAATGGTTATTATCATTGATGCAATCCATACTTCCGGTGGCAGCCCGGGTGATGTTTATCATTTTCTTCCTGATGATTTCCGGGAAACATCAAATCTTTCAAATCTTCATGATGTGAGTTTTCTGACAACACTTCGGCTTGGCGATATTCTTGGGCTCGACCTGCCTCCTGAAATTCATATAATTGCCGTTGAGATAGTTGAAGACAGGGAATTCAGTGAGGAGTTCACTCCTGCAATAAAGGAGAGATTCCAGGATATATTTGATGATGTTGTCGCTATTATTAACAGGATCATGGAATAAATCAGTTGATTTTTTTAATTATTTGCTCCGGGATCTCATCATTAATTTGTAATTTTATAAGAAATGTGATTTTTCAGTATTATTAAAGAAAGAATTTAATATAAGTAACTAATTTCATAACTATCTAACCCGGGGAGGAAAACAAATGAACGATAAGCCAAAAATTCTTATTGTTGAAGATGACACAGATCTGGTTGCAGCCATGCAAAAGATACTGGAAAGCAGGAATTATAAAGTAATTGCTGCGTATGATCCTGAGGAAGGCAGTGAAAGGTTAAAACAGGAAAATCCGGACCTTATCATTCTTGATGTAATGTTTGGCAGTTCAGGTGAGTCAAAGGGATTTGACTTTGCTCAGAAATTGAAATCCGAACATGAGTCAGCTCATATTCCGGTCTTAATGTTAACCGCAATTAACACTCAGAAACCCTTCTTCAATTTTTCTCCTGATACTGATGGTGAATATCTTCCGGTAGATTCTTTCCTGGATAAGCCTGTTCAGTCTGAAGAGTTATGCAATAAGGTTGAAGCTTTATTGAAACAGAAGGTGAGCAAGTGGCGGAACTGGCCTGAAAAAGAAGAGTAGTACGGGGCTTCAGAAAATATTTTCTTCATCATTATGTGATTCTTCACATATCTTATCAGCTTTTTGCAATCTGCGATAATCCTAACCGCTAAAGTCCTGATTTATCGGGACGAAGGATGGCTATGCAACCTTCCCGGTAATAGGTAATCTTTTTATGATGCCTCATTTCTAACATGACATTGATCACCTTTTTCATTTTTTCTTTTATTCACAATGATTTTTATCATTTTATTTTATATTTTTATTCTCATTAGCCTGATAAGCAAAATCGTCATTTTCGTTAACCGACATATCTATGAAATTTAATCCCCGAATTATAGCATTTCTCTGCAACTGGTGCAGCTACACCGGGGCAGACCTTGCAGGCACATCCCGTATGCAATACAAATCCAATGTCCGGGTTGTAAGAGTTATGTGTTCCGGCCGTGTCGAGCCGACATTCATTCTGAAAGCCTTTAAGAATGGAGCCGATGGTGTGCTGGTTTGTGGTTGTCATCCCGGCGACTGTCATTATCAGGAAGGTAATTATCGCTGTCTCAGGAGGTTTCTTTTACTGCAAAAATATATTACACAAATGGGCATTGAATCAGAAAGGCTGAAGCTTGAATGGATCAGCGCCAGTGAGGGTAAGCAATTTGCCGAGCTTGTCAACAGTTTTACAGAGACTATTTCAGAGCTTGGACCATGTATGGTAAAAGAGCAAGTTAACACATTAACCTAGTTACCAATCTGCCCTATGTATACGGAAGAATCAAAACCCAAACTCAAACTGGCTGTGTACTGGGCAGCTGCCTGTGGCGGTTGTTGTGTATCAGTGCTGGATGTACATGAGAAGTTATTTGATGTAATCTCTGCCGCAGACCTGGTTTTCTGGCCTATAGCTCTTGATACGAAGTACAAAGATGTTGAGGAGATGCCTGATAATTATATTGATCTTACTCTCTTTAACGGAGCTGTAAGAAATAGTGAGAACGAGCATATGGCAAAGCTTTTAAGAAAAAAAAGCAGGATCCTGGTAGCTTATGGAAGCTGCGCCCATATGGGCGGCATACCCGGACTGGCAAACTTCTCGACAAAGGAAGAAGTGCTTTACAGGATATTTGAAGAGACCGAATCGGTGGTTAATCCGGAAAAGGTCAGACCGCTTCCGGAATGTGATGTACCGGAAGGAAAACTTGAATTGCCTTTTTTTTATAATGATGTGCGTTCTCTTTCTCAGGTGGTGGAAACCGATTACTTCATACCCGGATGTCCTCCGCAAACAGAAAGGTTGCTGGAGGTATTTATTGCCATTGTAAGCGGCGCAAAGCTGCCCCCTCCCGGAAGTGTTATTGGAGCCGGAACGAGAAGCCAGTGCGATGAGTGCGTCAGGATCAAGACAGAGAATAAACGAATCAGGAAGTTTTACCGGCCCTGGGAAATAATTGACGATGGTATAACCTGCTTTATGGAACAGGGGGTTCTTTGTATGGGTCCGGCTACCCGGTCAGGCTGCGGGTATCGTTGTATAAAGGGTAATGCCCCCTGCCGGGGATGCTATGGCCCCCCCGAGGATCTGAATGACCCCGGAGCCAAAATGATGTCTGCAGTTGCAAGTATTATTGATGAAGAAGATCCTGAAGAAATAATGAAAATAATTGAAGATGTGGTTGATCCTGCAGGTCTCTTTTACCGTTTTTCACTTCCCGTCTCGCTAATCAGGAGGAAAATATCATGAAAAGGATCACAATTGACCCCATAACACGGCTTGAGGGCCATGGTAAAATAGAAATTTTCCTGAATGATGAAGGGGAGGTGAACAATGCTTATTTTCAGGTACCTGAACTAAGAGGATTTGAGAAGTTCTGTGAAGGAAGGCCCGTGGAGGAGCTGCCTGCTATTGTTGCAAAAATATGTGGAGTATGCCCCGGCTGTCACCACATGGCATCCGGTAAAGCAGTGGATGCCGTTTTTGGTGTCGAACCACCTCCCACAGCCAAAAAACTCAGGGAATTATTCTACATGGCTCATTTTATACACAGTCATACTGCCCATTTCTATGCTCTCGCCGCACCTGATTTTGTTGTCGGTCCTCTGGCACCTGCTCATCAGAGAAATATAGTGGGGCTTATAGGAAAGGTTGGCAAAGAGATAGGGACTGAGGTTATCAAACAGCGCAGGATGGCACAGGAGATACAGGCTCTTCTGGGTGGACATCAGACTTTTGTAGTGATGAATATCCCCGGTGGTGTAAGGAAAGGGCTGACTGAACAGGAGCGCGATGATTTCGTGGAAAAAGGAAAGGATTTCGTGAAATTTGCGCAATTCACAATAAGTATTTTCGAGGATTTCGTTCTTAAGAATGATGAATATGTTGATCTCATTCTGAATGGGCCCTACACTCTTAAGCTCCATTCCATGGGGCTGGTAGATGAAGATAACAGGGTAAATTTCTACGATGGGAAAGTACGGGTAGTCGACACTACAGGAAATGAACTATATAAATATTCACCTCCGGATTATCTCGAATATATTGCCGAGCATGTAGAGCCCTGGAGCTACCTGAAATTCCCCTATCTTAAAAAGATTGGCTGGAAAGGCTTTATTGAAGGACAACATTCCGGGTTATATCACGCGACACCCTTATCAAGGCTAAATGCAGCTGAGGGAATGGCAACCCCTCTGGCGCAGAAAGAGTATGAAAAACTATTCGATACTCTTGGAGGCAGACCGGTCCATGCTACGCTGGCCATGCACTGGGCGAGGGTGGTGGAATTATTATACTCTGCAGAAAGATTTCTTGAGCTGGCATCAGATCCGGAGATAACCGGAAGGGATCTAAGAGCTCAGCTGGGCCCGATACCGGGAGAGGGTGTGGGTATTGTTGAAGCACAGAGAGGAACTTTAACGCATCACTACCAGACCGATGAGAAAGGAATGGTTAAAAAGGTCAATCTTATCGTCGGTACAACCAACAACAATGCTGCAATCTGTATGTCGGTCAAACAGGCAGCTAAGGGCCTAATTAAAAAAGGAACCCCGGTTAACGATGGCATTCTAAACATGATAGAAATGGCATTCAGGGCTTATGACCCCTGTTTCTCATGTGCAACTCATTCTCTTCCCGGACAGATGCCAATGATCGTTGAGATCCGTGAAGCCAATGGTAATCTGCTTCAACGCTTAACAAGAGAATAACGGGATAATAACAAGATATATTCATTTTACCAATTCAGAGCCACTATGCGAACCGGAATCTTTTTCTGCCAGGCTGAAAACAACAGGAATCTGAATATAGATTCTATAGCAAAATATTCAGCGAATCTTCCTGAGGTTGAGACTGTACAGATATTAAAAAGTCCTCCTCCTCCTGAGGCAAATTTCATTGCCGGACAGATCACATCAAATAGTCTTGACAGAATAGTTATCGCCGGTGATACACCCGGGCATTTTAAGCCTGTTTTTACAAAAGCGATGGCGTTAGCCGGTGGTAATACGGATGAAGTATTGCTGGCCTCCTTCCAGGAACATGGAGCAAGGGGGGAAAATGCCCTTGACAGAGCCAAGGCTGTAGTTGCATGTGCCACAATGGGCGTGCCTTTCCCACTGGTTGCATTCACAGGCGGTAATCCCGTTAATCACTCAACACTTATTATAGGTGGCGGAATAGCCGGCATTCAGTGCGCCCTGGAAATTGCCAATGCCGGGAAACAGGTTTTTCTCGTGGAACAGACCGGCACCATCGGCGGACACATGGCAATGTTTGACAAGACATTCCCGACCCTTGATTGTGCGGCATGCATACTTACTCCTAAAATGGTGTCAGTAGGACAGCATGAAATGATAAGGCTTCTTACAAGATCAAAGTTAGTCAGCGTTACAGGAAAACCCGGCTCCTACCGGGTTAAGATCCGTCAAAATCCACGTTACGTTGATATTAAATCGTGTGTTGCATGCAATCAGTGTGTTGAAGTGTGCCCGGTAAAAGTTGAAAGTGAATTCGATGCAGGGATCTCCCTTCGGAAAGCTATCTATATCCCATTCCCCCAGGCTGTTCCGAATGCATACCTGGTTGACGATAAAAGTTGTACCTACATCCTCTCAGCCGGTAAAAAATGCGGGGTCTGTGTTAAAAGATGCCCCAAAGAGTGTATTGATCTTCACGAAACAGCACATGATATCGACCTGGAAGTAGGTAACATTGTCCTTGCGACCGGTTATGAGTTGCTGGATGTGAGCAAGATAGAACAATATGGATATGGTGTCTATCCTGATGTGCTGACTTCTATTGAGTTCGAGCGCCTTACAAATGCATCCGGAACTACCGGAGGTAAAATCGTGACAAAATCCAAACGCATTAATAAAAAGACCAATAAAGAAGAATGGTTCTTTTCACCAGAAGGAGTACCGCCCCGCAGTGTTGCCCTTATCCATTGTGTAGGCTCAAGAAATAAAAATTACAATGCTTACTGTTCCCGGGTCTGCTGTATGTATTCGCTGAAATTTGCCCACCTTATAAAAGAAAAAATTCCTAATGTCACGGTGTATGAGTTCTACATTGATATGAGAGCTTTCGGGAAGGGATATGAGGAGTTTGCTGAAAGGATAAAGCAGGAAGGTACTTTTATAGTAAGGGGACATTCAGCTTCTGTTACAATGAATAATGGTCAATTGCTCGTAAAGGGCGAGGATATTTTTAACGACAGGCTTGTAGAATTTGAAGTGGATATGGTAATACTGGCTGTAGGTCTGATACCCTCTCCCGGCACTGAGGAACTAAGCAGGATCCTCGGGGTACAGAGAGACAATGACGGTTGGTTTTCCGAGCTGGATTATAACGGAAGTCCTACCGATACCGAGAAGGGAGGGATATATGTCGCAGGGATGTGCCAGGCTCCCAAAGATATTCCCGACACTGTTGCCCAGGCGTCAGCAGTAGCCGCAGGTGTATTAAGCAGCCTTACAAGTGGAAAGGGTATCGGTCATCTGAGCAGTATACCCCTGAGCGAGATCGAGGCGAGGGCAAGAAAAATTCACGCAATCTAATCCTTGAATATGGCAATAAGAGTAAACCCCGGATTCATTGATGTTCTGGATCGCTATGGAGCAGAGGATGTTCAGCTGTGTTACCAGTGCGGTGACTGCTCCACTGTATGCCCCCATGCAGATGATGTATACAAATTTCCGCGCAAGTCGATGCGTCTTTTGCAGATGGGCCTTGAACAGAAAATTGAAACAACACTTGAACCCTGGCTCTGCTATTACTGCGGCCAGTGTTCAGAGCAGTGCCCCCGGGAAGCAGACCCGGGAGAAACAATGATGAGCCTTCGCCGCTGGCTGATATCACGGTACGACTTCACCGGTATTGCAAGCCGGTTCTTCAGATCGAGAACAACAGAAGTGACTGCTATCATCGCGGTTGCCATCCTGACCGGAGCATTCCTGATTTATTACGGTTTCTCCCGGGGAAACTTCAGCATATATGATGGCGAAGGCGCTTTCCTTTCCAGCAGCTTCATTCATAAGTTCGACCTCACCATTGGCTCGGTACTGTTAATATTTCTCGTAATCAATGCACTGAACATGTGGTACCTGACTATGGTTAAAGGATCCCCGTTCCCGATTCCGTGGTGGATATATTTAAAACAAATATATCAGGTACCATGGCATTTCTTTACACAGAAACGCTACTATGAATGTGAAAAGAAGCAGGAACATCCTTTTTATATGCCATGGTTTATACACCTGGGGCTTATGCTGGGATATGTTACAATGCTCATCCTTGTAATGGTGTTCGTTGAAAAATTACAGGCAGGACCGGAAATAGTCTGGTCTGTACATATTTTCGGCTATCTTGCGACAATCGGCCTGACAGCAGGTACTATCTATTTCATACGCAGCCGGCTGAGAAAAAATTATATTCAGTATAAGAAGTCACATGGCACAGACTGGGTCTTCATAATACTATTGTTCCTGATAGTTATAACCGGAACAGGACAGCATATATTTCACCGTACCGGACTGAATGAATGGGCCAACGTAACTTATATAGCTCACCTGATGTGTGTTGTGCCATGGCTTCTTCGAATGCCCTTCAGCAAATGGGCGCATCTCATTTATCGCCCTCTGGCAATGTATTTTGCAGCCATCCGCAAGGAAGCGATACTCCGGAAGGATGTACAGTTAAGATCTAACCCGGTTTTAGTCAAATAACTCATGATATGAAAAATTGCAGAACAGGCGTATATATTTGCATGTGCGGTACAAACATTGCAAAAATGGTCGATGTTGAAGCCGTTGCCGGATTCGTATCAGATCTTCCGAATGTTGTGCTTGCCAAAACATATAAATACATGTGTTCAAATCCGGGCCAGGAAATGATAGTACAGGACATTGAAGAATACCATCTCAACAGGATTGTTGTGGCCGCCTGCAGCCCTAACATGCACGAGCGTACCTTCAGAAGTGCCCTGAGATTGGCAGGACTGAACCAGTATCTCCTTGAGATGGCTAATATTCGCGAACAATGCAGCTGGGTTCATAATGACGTGAAAGAAGCAACGGAAAAGGCAAAAGCACTTGTTTATGCTGCAATCTGCCGCGTTGAGCTCCATGAACCGCTGGAAAGCATATCGGTCAACATGTGTCCTGATGTACTGGTTATAGGCGGCGGAATTGCAGGAATGACTGCTGCGCTTGAGGTGGCGGATGCAGGAAATAAAGTTCATCTTGTCGAAAAAAATGATCACCTGGGCGGTAACCTTGCCAGAGTTGATCTGACGGCTCCTTATTTCTACTCTGCCCGCGATCTCCTTAAAGAAAGGATCACCCGTATAAACAATCATAAAAATATCAAGGTTCATCTTGAGTCTAATTTAACCAGGCTAACCGGCTTCATCGGGAATTTTAAAGCAACTATTCAACCATCAAACGGAGATCCTGACGCTTCGAAAAAACTTTCTGAAGTAGAGATAGGGAATGTGGTTGTATGTACCGGATATAAGGAATTTGATGCCTCGCGTATAGTCCATTATGGATACGGGAAACTTCCCAACGTGATAACTTCATTTGAACTTGAACAGATGATACGGAGGGGCCGGATAGAAACAAAAGAGGGCAAAGTACCGCGCTATGTGGCCATAATTCATTGTGTAGGTAGCAGAAGCCAGGAGTTCCATACTTATTGTTCGAGGGTTTGCTGCATGACTGCCCTGAAATATGCTCATGAGATAAAAATGGCAAATCCTGGTTGCTACATTTCAGACATATACATCGACATGCATGCATTCGGAAAGGGGCATGAGGATTTTTACCGAAAATCATCAGCAGCAAAGACGCTCTTTCTGATGTATGAGAAAGATGACAGGCCTGTAATACACAAGGCCGGGCCCAAAGATGATTGTGAAATGCTTATCGAGGTAAATGAGAAACTGTCGGGAGAGCTTATTGAGATACCCGCCGACATGGTTGTGCTGATGATTGGTATGGAGGCGAGAGAAGATTCCCATGAAATAGCGCGGATTGTCAATATCAGTCAGGATAAGGACGGTTGGTTTATTGAAAGTCACCCCAAGCTTGAACCTGTTGCAACCACAACTGACGGCATCTTCATTGCCGGAACATGTGTCGCTCCGAAAGATATTCCCGATACAGTTGCCCAGGCAAGAGCTGCAGCTGCAAGGATCCTGGCAAGAATAGCAAAAGAAAAAATTGAGGTTGATGCACTCTATTCCGAGGTGAATGAGGATCTGTGCTCAGGGTGCAGGTTCTGTAACACGCTTTGCCCTTTCAGTGCCATTGAATTCAACGAGGAAAAAAGAAAGAGCCATATTATAAGCGCCCTGTGCAAAGGTTGCGGTGTATGTGTTGCAGCATGCCCTTCATCAGCAATAAAGGGCCGCCATTTCACCGATCAACAGGTCCTTGCACAGGTTGATGCACTTTTTGGAATCTGATAATATTCTTATTTCGTTCCACACGAAAAAGAATTTTTCATTTATTCCATATCATCATGGAAGAAAAACTGGTTCCCGCACATATTCTCTTTGCCAAATGGTTCATCCGGATCAGATGGATAGCATTGATAATACTCATCATATCCACTTACTCGGTAAAAAATCTGCTGGATATATCAATACAGGAAAAGCCAATTTATTACCTCGCTGCAGTACTCCTTGCACTCAATATTATTCATGCAATAATCCTCCGGAGGATAAAGAAAAGGAGCAGTACGCGAATAATTCAGAGGATTAAACGGGAAATACACTTTCAGATCATCTCCGACCTCATCATTCTGACTTTGATAATTCATTTCTCAGGAGGTGTGGAGAATCCGCTCATACTCTTCTATTTCTTCCATATGATAATTGCCAGTTCAATCTTTTCAACCCTCCAGAGCTATCTGTACGCTGCCTATGCCATTTTACTGGCAGCCGCCCTTGCTTTGCTGGAGTGCCATGGCGTAATACCTCACTATCACCTTGAAGGGTTTGTGTCACACGAACATTATAAGGATGTCCTGTTTGTTTACGGAGCCGGGTTTGTTTTTACCTGTACTTCCATTCTTATCGTTAGTCTTTCGCACATGATCATTTACAGATCAATAAAAACAGAAGAAACATACGTTAAAACCAATATTGAACTGGAGAACAAGGATAAGCTTAAAAATGAATATGTCCTTCGTGTCACCCATGATATCAAGGGCCACGTGGCCGCAATTCTGAGCTGTATTGATGTTATACGGACAAAAATAGCAGGCCCGCTTAATGAATCGCAGGAAGAGTTCGTTGAAAGGGCTTTCAGGAGAACCAGATTACTGGCCGGTTTTGTTGAAAACCTGCTGAACCTGACCAGAAAGAGACTCAAACATGATGAGGAATTCGAGGAATTTTCATTGCCTGAACTGATTAATAAGGTTATAGGTCCAATTCAGATACTGGCAACCGATAAATCGATTGATCTTAACGTCTTCATTGACAAGCCTGTTCAAAAGATAACAGCAAATCCCTATGCAATAGAGGAATTATTTTCTAACCTTTTACTGAATGCTGTTAAATATACTCCGGAAAAAGGGCATATTGAATTATCTGTCAGGAACAGGCTTAATCATATTATAACCGAAATTTCCGATTCAGGTATCGGAATTCCGAAAGAGGAGTTACCTAAAGTATTTGATGAGTTTTACAGAGCCAGCAATGTGCTTAAGGATTTCAGCAAAGGTTCAGGCCTTGGCCTTTCGATAGTAAAACAGATCGTTGATAATCACAAAGGGAAGATATGGGTTACCAGCGAACTCGGAGTATGGACAAAATTCACATTCATACTGCCAAAAAATTCTGCAATAATTCTATGAATTACTCAGAGTTCCGTAGATTAAACAGACTCTTATTCCCCACTAATATCATACGCAAAAAGCATATCGGCATGACGGATATAGAGGCGTCCTCCGCAAACGACCGGATGTGCCCAGTACATGCCCCGTCCTCCTTCAGGGACCCTGAATTCTCCTGAAACCTCAAATCTCTCCGGAGTTGCCCTGACAAGCCTGATACTGCCTCTTTCATCCAGCAAATAAAGCATCCCGTCAGCGTAGGTAATTGATCCTTTTCCTATGGGGTCATTCCATACCAGATCGCCGGTGGAAAAATCGAGGCAGAACCATCCCCTCGCACTGCTACCTGAGCCATACAGGAACCCCTCATGAAGGATCACTCCACCATGATGATTGTCCATCAATTCTGTTTCCCATACAGTTTCAGGAATGATCTCACCGTCAACAGATTTCAGCCTGATCATCCGGCTGCCTTTTCCGTAACCGCTGGAAATAAATACATGATCATTATAAATAACCGGATCTGTTATATTGAGTCCCTGCTGATTTACAAAATCAACTTTCCAGAGAAGCTTTCCCGTTTCAGAGTCGACACCATAATAACAATCTGAACTTGAGCCTAATATCTGCCTG
>Ga0334882_1003584_pt1 | contig 14072 bp, 12 predicted proteins | sample GraSluR1_MG_5_FD_207226 | JGI IMG/M metagenome (GOLD analysis project Ga0334882, IMG submission 207226) | Sludge microbial communities from methane-producing bioreactor in Wageningen University, Netherlands - Granular Sludge_15_04-R1 | ecosystem: Engineered > Bioreactor > Anaerobic >... | reverse complement strand
CTTGCCTCACCCGTTGGCCAAAGCCCCGAGCGAGGCCAAACCAAGACCCCCGGATTCTACCTTATCCAAGGCACTTTTTTGTCTAGCCAACGGGGTGCACTTCAAACCCTCCGGAAGATTGTCCACGAAAGAACGCAGAGAACGCAAAGAATGAACCAGTGTCCGGCCATAGATCCGGCTGTTTCTTTGTGCTCCTTGTGCTCCATGCTTTCGGCTTGGCAAGCTTTGTGGATAAATCCATCCGGAAAAATAATCCACGAAAGAACTCAAAGAACACATAGAGTTCCATCCGGTTCTGGAATCTGGACACACGCCCTCCCGGCTGTTTCTTTGTGCTCCTTGTGACCTTTGTGGATACAATCAGGCTCAGATTGAATCGGTTTCGATTGACAAGGGCATCCCTTGAAATGAGAATGCCGCCATGATTCCTCTTGTCGATCTCAAGGCCCAGTACCAAAGCATCAAGCCGGAAATCGATGCGGCCATCGGCCGCGTGCTGGAATCCGGCGCCTTTGCCCTGGGACCGGCTGTGGCCGGTTTCGAGTCGCAATTTGCTCCCTACTGCGGGGTTGCGCATGCGGCCGGGGTCAATTCCGGAACCAGCGCCCTGCATTTGGCCCTGCTGGCCCTGGGCATCGGCCCCGGCGACGAGGTGATCGCTCCGGCCATGACGTTTATTGCCACGGTCTCGGTGATCGACTATACCGGGGCCCGCCCGGTGCTGGTGGATGTGGAGCCGGGGGCCTGCACCATGGATCCGGCGAAGATCGAAGCCGCCATCACCCCGCGCACCAAGGCGATTCTGCCGGTTCACCTGTATGGTCAGTGCGCCGACATGGACCCGATTCTCGACGTGGCCAGGAAACACGGCCTTCCGGTCATCGAAGACGCCGCTCAGGCGCATGGCGCGGAATACAAGGGGCGACGCGCGGGCAGTATGGGGGTCATGGGATGCTTCAGCTTCTATCCCGGAAAGAATCTCGGGGCCGCAGGGGAGGGCGGGGCGGTGGTCACGAACGACCCGGATTTGGACCAACGGATCCGCGTTCTGCGGGACTGGGGCATGGAACGGAAATATTACCATGACCACAAAGGCTTCAACTACCGCCTCGAAGGCATCCAGGGCGCGGTGCTGGGCGTGAAGATGAGGTACATCGAAGGGTGGACGGAAAAGCGAAGGGCCGCTGCACGGGTATATCGCGAAAAACTGGCGGGCATGGCCGGTATACGCCTCCCGTTCGAAGCGCCTGACCGTCGGCACGTCTATCACGTCTTCGCTGTATTCGTGAAGAACCGGGACGAAGTCGTCCGGCGGATGCAGGAGGCCGGCATCGGGGTGGGCATTCACTACCCGATTCCCGTCCACTTGCAGAAATGCTTTGCGGAACTGGGGTACAAGCCCGGGGATTTCCCTGTTGCGGAAACAATCGCCGCCGAGGAATTGACCCTCCCGCTGTTCCCGGAGATCACGTCCGCCCAGATTCAGACCGTCGTGGATGCCTTGGGAAGGGTCTGCCGTCCGGTGTGATCCATCGGTCAACGGATGTGATTCGGCCATCCAATCATAGGACGGCGGTCTTATGGGGCGATGTCTTGCAAGGGGCGGTTCCCCGGCCGACTGGATAGCGGTTGAGCTACAAATCCTTCCATAAAGCCCGCATATAAGTTTTCGAACTGCCGGATTAAAACCTTTCATTTGGCCGGACGGAACAGGATGTTGGCTATGCGGATGAACACCTCCAGCCCCTATTGCGGCTATGGCGTCTCTTGCGTTGAACGGATCAAACGGTTTGGATGCGTATGAGGGTGCAGGACACGAAAGTTACATGAGGGCATGAGTCAGGCCGACTTTCGGTGCTTCCAGAAGTCATTGAACAGATTGCCGAGGACCGCACATCGTGTTGAGAGGACATTTTGGGCGCCCTGAACGTGCCAGAACATCCCCGATTGCTTTGCTCGTTTGCCGACGACGGTTTTACAGCCGGCCTCGACGACCCCTGAGCCGACAAAATAGCCAGCCTTCCGGAATGTGGCATAGAGCATACGGTCCCGGTTGGTGATGAAGTAGTTGAGGGCTTTGAGGATATCGTCTTTCTTGGCTGGTGTCGCATCGGCGAGCTTGGAGATCTCCTTGATGAAACGGTCGATCTTGTCGGCTTTGAGCCAGTTGCGCCATTTCTTGGCATGGCCGGAGTCGGCCGACTCCTGCGGATAGACGAGCGCGGCCATGTCGTTCACGTGCTCGAAGGCGTGATAAAGATCGAGGATCCATACGGCATCGGGAAAGTTCACGCGCGCCACCTCCCATATCCATGGCGCTCCATCGCCCAGCACCACAACCTTCCCCGCATAGGCCATTCCCCGCAGTTGGGCTTCCTTGCGGATGAGGCCGCCGAAATCAACCGACTCCTCGAAGCTGGCGACATACGTGGTGCTGTCCGGGTCGCGATCGGGGAGTTCCCCCTCAATGACGCGCAGCTGCGTGAAGACACATCCAAGTTTGACTTCGCGACCTTTTGAGGAGCCGTCCGGCTGCTTGCCCTTGCGCCCCTGGGTCTCCGATTTTGTGGTCGGCACCTGCGTGCCATCGTAGCTGACGTACATGACCTCGGGAGCCGGGTCTGGCTTCACCGGCTTTCGGCTCTGCATCCAAGCCTGCACATGAGGGCCGATGACCGAGGCCATCCGCTGTATCGAGCGCGCCGGCACCTCGAGCCGTGAGTACTCCTTCAGGTCATCACTGGCCAAGTCAAAGGAGCCACTCATGGCCCCGGCACGGCTCATGAGGCGCTGGAGTCCGGGAGTGATGCCGTCCTTTAGTCCAAGCCGTTCATCCAGCGGCGCCCTCCCCTGTTCTCCGTCGTAGAAGTAATCGCGCCACAAGGAGAACTTTCCCAGCACACTGTGAACCTGTAAATGGCGATGGCAGTAATGGCGTTCTCCCCTCCGGCGTTCGCGGGCACATTCGGGTACATGATGTTTGAAGAACGTCTCCAGCATCTTGCAGCCATCGCGCATCAGGGCACATAACAGCCCCTCTTCTATCGCGGCCATATTCAGCATGCCGGTCCCGACATACTGTTCGGTAATGGTTTTCAGGAACGCTTCGGTTTCGCGGTAGCGTTCCTCTTGCGCTTCGTGGCGTTTTTTTTACTGGCAGGCTGATCTTCCATGATGGTGGCCTCTTCGGTCACGTCGGCAAATTGCTGGCAAAGATCCTTGAAGTGCGCTCCGGCTTCGAGGTCGGCCTTTACCTGTTCGACTTGGTCTCTGGGAATGCGCTTGGACCAGTGCTTCCCATCGGCATAGCCCTGGAGAACGTAATAGGGGCCCTGCCGGTTCTCCCCTGTTCCGTAGTACTGCTCGCTGATGGTCCCTTGGCGAAGTCTGCCGATCTGCAGCATTTCGTCGATAATCTCCGCCCGTTGTTGCTCTGTTTTCTGGTGCATGGCTGCCTCCTGTATATATGCGTATACAGTACCATGCCAAAAAAACACTTGGCAACCACTATTTCGAGAAATAGTAACTTCCATGTCCTGCACCCTGCGTATGACCTGCCAGAAGAGATCGTTGGACTTGAAGGCCGGAATGGGATAGAAAAGGAATCTGTTGGATTCAGATTATGAATGCGAATTGGCAATGTGGCGGCGGTGCAGGGGCAGCCCATCCGTGACGGACAAATCCAGCCGGATCGTCTGCGCCCGGCATGCCTGCGTGGACCGACTGACGCCCCCCGATGAAATCCAGGAATCCGCCCGGTTGCGTGCGGAAGCTGCCCCCGCGGCCTTGATTGAACTCTATGGACGTCATTGTTTCGGCATGTCGGATCAGGACGCCTACATGCGGCGTGTACTTTGGCGTGCACTATCAAAATCCTGCGGGGAGGGGTTGGAGGTGGGCGTTGGCGCCTTGTTCCGGGATATTGCGTCGTTTGAGATCGGTCACCAGGTTTACATCGGTCCCCAAAGCTATATTCAGGGACGCCATGACGGACGCTGCGTGCTGGGCAACCATGTTTGGCTGGGACCGCAGAGTTTTCTGGATGCTCGCGACCTTTCGATCGGTGATTACGTTGGCTGGGGACCTGGTGCTCGAGTCTTGGGATCCCAACACACCGGCATTCCGGCCAACCTCCCTCTGATTTGCACCGATTTGGAAATCAAACCTGTCCGCATCGAAGCCGAAGCCGATATCGGCACCGGAGCGGTCATTTTGCCGGGCGTGACCGTGGGGCGCGGGGCGATCGTGGGCGCCGGCGCCGTGGTCAGCCGCGATGTGCAGCCCTTCGCCATTGTTGCCGGCGTACCCGCGCGTTTTTTGCGCTGGCGCGATGGACAGGGTCCGGCTGAAAACCAAGCCCAATGAACAAACAACCCAAAGCCTTGTTGACCATCCTGACTCCTGCATTCAATGAAGCGCAGAGCCTGCCCATTCTTCACGAACGGCTGGAGGCGATTCTGTCCTCTCAAGACTTACAATGGGAGTGGATCGTGGTGGACGACCATTCTCGGGACAACACCTGGGAGGTTCTCCAGGAGTTGGCGCTCCGGGAGCCGCGGCTGAAAGCCATCCGGCTGGCCCGGAACTCAGGTGCGCACACCGCCCTGGCTTGCGGATTGCAGCATGCCAAGGGCGATTGCGCCATCGTTCTTGCCGCGGATTTGCAAGATCCTCCGGAAACGATTCCGGCTTTGTTGGAAAAATGGCGCGCTGGTGCCAAAATCGTTTGGGCGGTGCGGGAGGAACGGGAGGGGGAAAGCACTGCGACCAAGGGATTCTCCCGTTTATACTACTGGATCATGCAGCGGTTCGTAGGTGTAACCGACATGCCCGCTACGGGTGCGGATTTCTTTTTGCTCGATCGCCGGGTGATCGATGTGCTGAGCGTGTTCAAGGAGTCCAATGTCAGCCTGATGGCGCTGCTGACCTGGATGGGGTTCCAGCAAGACCGGATTTTGTACGTCAAGCAGGCCCGGCAGCATGGTCAATCGGGCTGGAGCATGGAAAAGAAGCTGAAACTGGCTGTGGATTCCGTCACCGCCTTCACCTACAAGCCGATTCGGTTCATGAGCTATCTCGGTTTCGGCGTGGCATTGGCTGGGTTTATCTATGCGCTGGTCGTCATGTTCTACCGGGTATTCTACGCGACCCAGGTGCCAGGCTACCCCTCGCTGATCGTGACGATCCTCGTCATTGGTGGGCTCCAGATGATCATGCTGGGGGTGCTGGGCGAGTACACCTGGCGGGCCTTGGACGAAGCCCGCAACCGTCCGCGGTTCATTGTCGAGGATGAGGTAGGGTTTGGGACCAAAGAAAACTCAATATCCAATATCCAATAATCAATCATCAATTTTCAGGGTAAGGCGACAGGAGACAGGGGACAGGAAGACGGAGGACAGAGGGCGGAGGGCAGGAAGGTCGAGGTCCGAGGTCGGAGGCCCGATGTCCTGCAACCCCCTCGGCATTTCTATTTGTTCCTTGTGCTCCATGCCTTCGGCTTGGCACGCTTTGCGAATAAATCCTCCGGAAAATTGTCCACGAAGGAACACAGAGAACACAAAGAACGAACCAGTGTCCGGCCTTGAATCCGGCTGTTTCTATGTGATCCTTGTGCCCTTTTGTGGATGAAAACCTCCGAAAAAATGTCCACGAGAGAACACATAGAACACAAGGAATGAACCAGGCCTTAGGACTGGCTGTTTCTATGTGCTCTTTGTGCTCCATGCCTTCGGCTTGGCACGCTTTGCGAATAAATCCTCCGGAAAATTGTCCACGAAGGAACACAGAGAACACCAAGAATGATGATGGACAGGGGGCGGTTTCGGTGCAAGTATAAAAAACATTCAATCTGCATGCGTATACGGCGTATTTCTTTCGTGAAGTGGAGCCAATCAACATGGTAATAAGAGACAAAACCCTTTTGGTTACCGGCGGCGCCGGACTGATTGGTTCGCATGTTGTAGACCAACTGATCCGCAAAGAGGCCGGCCGGATCGTGGTGTTCGATAATTTTGTTCGCGGGCGGCGAGAGAATCTGGAATGGGCTCTGGCCAATGGCCCGGTGGAGATTGTAGAAGGCGATATCCGGGACCGCGCGGCAGTGGCTGGGGCAATGTCCGGAGTCGACGGGGTTTTCCACATGGCCGCCATCCGGATAACCCAATGCGCCGAGGAACCCCGGCTGGCCATGGAAGTATTGGTGGATGGCACCTACAATGTGCTGGAGGCGGCCAGCACAGCCGGTGTTCAGAAGATCGTGGCGTCGTCTTCGGCATCGGTTTACGGGCTGGCCGATGTGTTCCCGACCCCGGAAACCCAGCATCCCTATCACAACCGTACGCTCTATGGGGCATCCAAGGTGTTTAACGAGGGGCTCCTGAGGTGTTTCAACGAGATGTGGGGCCTGCCGTACGTGGCCTTGCGGTATTTCAACGTCTACGGACCGCGCATGGATGCGCATGGGGCCTATACCGAGGTGATGATCCGATGGATGGAGCGGATCGAGGCCGGTCAGCCACCAATCATTCTCGGAGAGGGTACGCAAACCATGGATTTTGTCTATGCGGCGGATGTGGCGCGGGCCAACATTCTAGCAGCGGAGGCAGACGTTTCGGACGATGTCTTCAACATTGCCAACGGCGTTGAAACCAGCCTGTTGGAACTGGCCCAGACCCTGTTGAAGGTAATGAATTCCCCTCTGGGCGTGGAGCATGGCCCGGAGCGGAAAGTGAATGCCGTCCCCCGGCGGCTGGCCGACACCACCCGGGCGCGCCAGGCGCTGGGGTTCGAGGCCCAGGTGAACTTGGAAACAGGATTGCGCGAACTGGTGGAATGGTGGCGCGAGGAGCGTAAACCGGACACGCCCTGATTTCCGGACAGGTGCCGGCAGTGGCGATGACCCGTCGGCAAGCAGAAAGGCGGCAATGAACATTCCCTTTGCAAAACCGTGGCTGGATGCGGACGAAGAACAGGCCGCCGTGAGGGCCATCCGATCGGGCTGGGTCAGCCAAGGACCTGAAGTGCATGAATTCGAACGAGAATTCGCGGCCTACACCGGTGCGGCTCACGCCTGCGCGGTATCCAGCGCCACGACCGCCCTGCACCTGGCGTTGAAAGCTGTCGGCGTCGGGCCTGGCGACGAAGTCATCACCGTGAGCCACTCCTTTTTGGCTACGGCCAACTGCATCCGCTATCTGGATGCCATTCCGGTATTCGTGGACATCGAGCCGCTGACCTACAACATGGATCCGAAGCAGATGGAAGCGGCCATCACATCCCGGACGAAGGCCATTCTGTGCGTTCATCAAATCGGCATGCCCTGCGATTTGGCCGCCATCCTGGAGATGGCCGGACGCCATGGCCTGAAAGTGGTCGAGGACGCCGCGCCGGCGATCGGCAGCGAAATTCGCTGGAAAGGCCAATGGGAAAAGATTGGCCGGCCGCATGCAGACATCGCCTGTTTTTCGTTTCATGCGCGGAAGATCATTACCACCGGCGACGGCGGGATGATCACGACCCATCACCCCGACTATGACGCCCGGTTTCGGCGCTGGCGTTGCCATGGGATGGACATGTCGCCCGAGGCCCGGCATGGGAATCAGTCCGTTCAATTCGAGGAATATGTGGAACTGGGGTACAACTACCGTCTGACGGACATCCAGGCGGCGGTGGGGCGCGAGCAGCTCAAGAAAGTGCCCGAAATCGTTCGCCGGCGGCGGGCGCTGGCCGCGCGATATGGAGAACTCCTGCGCGGCCTTCCCGGGCTGCAACTGCCGGTGGAGCCGGACTGGGCGCGATCGAACTGGCAATCCTATTGCGTGATGCTTCCGGCTGATACGGACCAGTTGCAGGTGATGCAGCGCATGCTGGACCTGGGGGTTGCCACGCGGCGGGGCGTGCACACCTCGCACATGGAGCCGGCCTATGAAATCGAACCCTGGCGGTGCGGGGCCGATCGCAAGGCCTGTGGTTGCGGTCCACGGCGCTGCCGCCGGCTGCCGGAAAGCGAACGGGCGCGCCTTCAAGGGCTGCTGCTGCCCATGTATTCTCACTTCGAGGAAGCCGCCCAGGACCGTGTTTGCATGGCCCTGGCCGACGCCTTGAGCCAACAAGGATAATCCCCTTGATGCGGCTGGGCATGGATAGAGGTGCCGCCATTGTCCGGGCTCACCCCCTTGGGGTGGCGTTGTTGCTGGTTGCGCTCATTGCCGCCATTCTGTCGGTACTATTCTACAGTTCCACTTGGCGTACGGGAGATGATGGTCGCTATTACATCATCGGGGTGGCCATCTCGGAAGGGGCAGGCCTCGTTCAATATGAGAATCCCTTGCAGCCCCAACAGGCCCTGACCCTGCCGCTATACCCAGCCCTGATCGCCGTCATGATTCGGCTGACGGACAATCCGGTCGTTTGGGTTAAAATCACGGGCAATTTGTTGTTCATCCTGAATTGCCTCCTGGCCCTGCGGATGCTGGGGGAGGGGCACCGCTGGTCCTGGCCCGCGGTGCTGGGAGCTTGCATGGGCCTGTACGCGGTGGGCGTGGTGGCGATCGCCTCCTGGATCATGGCCGATACCCTGTTCATGACGTTAATCTTCCTTTGCCTGTGGCAGGCTCAGCGCCCACCCGGCCGTGGCCGGGCCCTGATGGTGGGTGTCTTGGCGGGATTGGCCTACCTGACGCGCCCGGCTGGCATGGCCGTATGGGCGGCCGTACTGCTCCCGCCCCTGTTGCGCCGACAGTGGAGACAATTGGGTCTGATCCTGTGTGGGCTGGGGCTGGTGGTGGCACCTTGGTTCTACTGGTATTTCTTCAGATTTCAGGGGCCGGACCCCAACCTGGTCCTGGCCGATCAGCATGCCCGCATGTTTCGAGGAACGGGGCTTTGGATGAGTTTTCCCATGCTGATGGCGACGGAAATCATCCGCGACCTTCCCGGCTACGTGTTTCGCGTCATCCCGGCCAATTTCTTCTACTCGGCGCACAAGGTGTTTGGCAGCGGCGGACTCTGGCGGGGGGTGGGGATCGGGGTGGGCCTTTGCGCGGTGATTGGGTTTAGTTTGCGAGTTCGGCGCTGGAATGAACTGGACGGGTTTTTTGTCTTTACCCTGCTGCTGATTGCCGCGATCCCCGGGCCCATCTACGACCAGAATTATTTCTATCCGGTTCTGCCGATCTTTGCGTTATATGTCTTTGAATTCGCGGGGTGGGCATCGCGGCAGGCGAGCCGGACATGGCGGCATGGCCGTGTATCCACAGCCGTCAAGCTCACGGCCGGGTTGCTGTTTGCGTTTTCGCTCTCGCTGAACTTGAGCGCCGGCGTGGTTCATTTCGTGAAAGAGAATCCTCGTCGGCCGTATGCACCCTGGGCTCCCGAACGATATCTGGCGTTTGGCCAGGACTATTATCATGCCTGGGCCGGCGTCAGTGCGGCCGCCACATGGATCCGGTATAACACGCCGGCCGATGCGGTGCTGCTGTCCCGGAAGCCCGAACAGTTGTTTGTCATGTCTGGGCGCCAAGGATGGCGGTCGGACATCCCCCGGTCGGTCCAATGCGAGACGATCATGGAAGCCGTTCAGCGGTTTGCTCCTGACCGCATGGTGTTATTGCTGGAGGACGCATTCCCGACCGGAGCGATGCCCAACGCCTATGGCAATAGCCGGAACCATGTGTTGAATCAAACCGTTCGCAAGGAGCCGGATCAATGGCAAATGCGGTATGAAGTGAAATCGCCGGTGACGCGGGTTTGGGCATATGGCGCGGAGACCCTTGAGCCTCCACCCTCAGCCAAGACGGCGGACAAGGGGAACCCATAACCACAGGAATACACCATCCGATTATCATTCGTGTCGATTCGGGTTATTGGTGGTTGCTGCTTTTCCGGGTTCCGGATCGGTTGTAGCTGCGCTCGGTTCGGACCTCGGACTTCAGACCTCGTTCTGCCTGCCCCCCGACCCCCGCCCACAGCCCCCCGTTTCCTGGACCTCGGACCTCGGATCTCGTTCTATCTGTCCTCTGTCTCCTGGCCTAAGGCTATGCGATGATGCCGCGGTAAGTTACAACCTCAAATGAATACTCCCATGGAATGGTCTTGACTAATCCATATTAGCATATATTTTAGTCAGCATGGAATACCGAGAACGAATCTATGGGGTATGGATTGGGCGGCATCTTGCGGATCAGCGGCAGATGGCGTTTGTGGCCGGTGCCCGCCAAGTGGGTAAAACCACACTGTGCCGCAAGCTGGGCAATGTGTATTTCAACTGGGACAATGAGTCGCACCGTGACCTGATGTTGGCGGGTCCGGATGCCGTCGCTCAACAGGCAGGCTTGAACGAGTTAAACAAGTGTCCCCCGGTGGTCGTGTTCGATGAAATCCATAAGTACAGCCGGTGGAAGCGGTTCTTGAAGGGTTTTTTCGACACCTATGAAAGCCGCTGTCGGGTTATCGTGACCGGATCGTCGCGTTTGGATGTCTATCAACGCGGCGGAGATAGTTTGATGGGACGATACTTCAATTACCAGATGCATCCCTTCTCCGCTGGAGAACTGGCCGGGGACTTCGACGTGGATGCAACCATCCATAAACCGCGCTTCATCCCGGAGGAAGATTGGCAAGCGTTGCTTCGTTTCGGAGGCTTCCCCGAACCGTTTTGCAAGCGCTCTCTATCTTTCTCCACTCGCTGGCGCAACCTGCGCCGGCTCCAACTGTTGAAAGAAGACGTCCGCGACATGACGCGCATCCAGGAATTGGACCAATTGGCGGCGCTCGAGCGTTTGCTGGCGGGCCGCTCGGGCCAGCAGTTGGTGTACAGTTCCTTGGCCAAGCAAGTGCGGATGGGCGAGGTGACGGTGCAGTCCTGGATCGCGACGCTCTGCGCCATGCTCCACGGATTCGTCGTGCGTCCTTGGCATCGCAATCTCAGCCGGGCGCTGCGCAAAGAACCCAAGTGGTATTTGCGGGACTGGTCCGGCATTCAGGAGCCCGGCCAGCGCGCGGAAACCCTGGTGGCATGCCATCTGTTGAAAGCGGTGGATCTGTGGACGCAAACCGGCCAGGGGGCTTTTGAATTGCGCTATATTCGCGACAAGGAAAAAAGGGAAGTGGATTTTGTGGTTGTGCGGGACGAGAAGCCCTGGTTTTTGGTCGAGGTTAAACTGTCCGAACGCTCCCTCTCCCCCGCGCTGGAATATTTTCAGCGCCAAACCGGTGCCGAGCATGCGTTTCAGGCGGTGGTGGAAATGCCGTTTGTGTCAGCGGATTGCTTTGCCTGCAAAGACCCGGTCGTTGTGCCCGCCCGAACATTATTGTCGCAGTTGCCATGAACGACGTCATGATCGATCTCAGCATTATCATCGTCAACTGGAACACGAAGGACCTGCTCCGTGACTGTTTGACGTCGGTTCGGCAGCACACCACCGGGCTGGAGTATGAGATCATCATTGTGGACAATGACTCTTCCGACGGCAGTCCGGACATGGTCCGAGCCGATTTTCCGGATGCGACGCTGATCGCCAACCCGGACAACCGGGGATTTGCGGCGGCCAACAACCAGGCGATTGCCGTGGCCCTGGGCCGGGCGGTGATTCTGCTGAACAGCGACACCGAACTGACGGAGAACTCTCTCGAAGTGCTGTACCGGTTCTTGAATTCGCGGGATGAGATTGGCGCCGTCGGCGGCAAACTGGTCTATCCCTGGGGAGCTCCGCAATGGTCCTATGGCTATGCGCCCTCGCTTTGCCGGATGCTGTGGATCACCGTTTCGGGACTGTTGCGCATCCCCTGGGGCCGGAAGCCCGCCGCCGTCATCCCCGCGGAGGGGGAACCGGCCCACCCGGTGGAATACATCGTGGGGGCGGACCTGATGGTCAGGAAGAGCGTCCTCGATCAGGTCGGCCTGCTGGACGAGAGCTTCTTTGCCTATTTTGAGGAAACCGACCTGTGCACGCGCATCCGGCAGGCAGGCTATCCAGTCTGGTATACTCCGCAGACCCGCATCGTGCACCGGATCGGCAGTTCCTTTTCCGCGCAATCGGTGGACCGGCTGACGACGTATTACACCAGCCTGTTCGGATATTTGAAAAAGCATCGCCGTGGATGGCGCATAACAAAGGGCTATCTGCTGGCGAAATTCGGCATGCATGCCCTGGCTTGGGATCAAGAGGCGGCTCGCCGGGTCCGTTCCATCTGGCGTTCGAAACCTGATTGAGCCACTGTGTTCATGCCATGAGAATCCTGTTGATTAGTGGAAGCCCTCCTTACCCGCCCCATATTGGAGGCAACCAATTGGCGGCACACTTGCTTCGTGCATTGTCTCTTCAGGGCGAAGTGGATTTATTTTTGGCGCTGGAACCGGACGACTTGCCGCCGCCGCACATCGAGAAGATTCGATCCGAGTGGAATTTGATTGGCATGGCCGGACCATCTCCACGTGGTCGGCTGGGCCGGTGGCGCCGTTTCCGGCCTCTGCATCCGGGAACCGTTGATCGCTTGGCGGACTTGTTCGCTTCTCGGCAGCGGGATTATACCGTCGATCTCCGATGGTCGGAGGTATTGCGGCGCGCCATGGCGAGGCAGGTATACGACGTGGTGGTGGCCGGGGGGCTTCCTTTGGCCATGAAGTCCGGATTGCCGCCCGATTACCCGATTGTCCTGAACGTAAACGACGTCGAGCGGGAATGGTTTGAATCTCAGGTGCATTCTCCGGCGACTCCGCTCATCGCCAAGTTTCTGGCTTGGTGGCGACTGCATCAGGTGCAGGACACGATTCCAGATCTGTACCGTCGTTTCCGCCATTGTTGGGTGATCAAGGACCCGGATAAGCGTATTGAAGGTCTGGAGCATGCGGTTTGGCTGGGCGTGCCCTTCACCCAGTCGCGGCAAGGTTGGCCGTCACCGGCGGCAAGCCTACCCGCTAGCCGCGTGGTCATCATGTTGGGTTCGTATTACCATCGCCCCAATGCGGAGGGGTTGGATTGGTTTGTACGGCGAGTGTGGGGGAAGGTCAAAGCGAACGTACCCGATGCGGAATTTCGCATCATCGGCCCGGGACTTCCGGTCCATAAGGTCCGGCAATACGGATGCCGGCTTGGGATTCGCATCCTGGGGACGGTTCCAGACGTGGCCCCTCACTATAGATGCTGTGCGTTGGCCATAGCGCCGATCTGGATGGGGGCGGGGATCAACCTCAAGGTCATGGACGCCTATGCCCACGGTCGTGCCTGTGTGGCGACCCCGTTTGCCTATCGGGGCTATGAGGATTGCCTGGAGCAAGGACGATCGATCCGGGTGGCCGGAAATCCGGAGGAATTTGCAAGTGCATGCATCGAATTGCTGCGCGAACCCGCTCATCGCGACCAACTTGCCGCGGAAGGGCAAGCTCGAATTTTAGAACATTTCTCGTTCGAGCGCTTTTCCCGGGTGGCGGGGGAGACGTGTTCGGAAGCGATTCGAACTGCCACGAAGTCGGGCTCACATGCGTGCGAGAATAACATCACCAATGGAGGATAGTAACGATATGTATCACAGGCCGCTTGCAACCAAGAGGGATTGGATTCTTCCGTATGTTCAAGGCAAGAAAGTCTTGGACTTAGGATGTGTCCAGCATTGCATGTCGAAAACGAAAGATCCCAAATGGCTTCATGGCATCATCAAGGCTTGTGCCGGGAGCGTTATGGGTGTCGATATCCTCCAGAATTAAATCCATGCGTTAGCCCAGCAGGGCTATGACGTGGTCCAGGCGGATGTCGAGACGATGGACTTGGGAGAAACCTATGATGTCATTGTCGCCGGTGACATTATCGAACATCTGTCGAATCCGGGTCGATTTTTAGGGGCGGTCTCACGCCACTTGAATAAAGAGGGGGTCTTTTTGGTCACGACGCCCAATCCGGTTACCTTTCTGCGCGTATTGGAATTACTGTTCAAAAATCGGCTGGCCGTGTGAAGTGCACCCCGTTGGCTAGACAAAAAAGTGCCTTGGATAAGGTAGAATCCGGGGGTCTTGGTTTGGCCTCGCTCGGGGCTTTGGCCAACGGGTGAGGCAAGGGGGCCCGCCCGCTGCGCCCCAG
>Ga0334882_1003580_pt1 | contig 14089 bp, 13 predicted proteins | sample GraSluR1_MG_5_FD_207226 | JGI IMG/M metagenome (GOLD analysis project Ga0334882, IMG submission 207226) | Sludge microbial communities from methane-producing bioreactor in Wageningen University, Netherlands - Granular Sludge_15_04-R1 | ecosystem: Engineered > Bioreactor > Anaerobic >... | reverse complement strand
GTGCAGACCCGGCACCCCTCGCAAGCGGCGGGGTCGACGGCAAAGTCGGAGATGGCGCAAAACCTGCAGGCCTCCTCGCACTTGCCGCATTTTGTGCACTTCTCGGGGTCGATGGAAGCGACCTCTAACCCATAAAAGTCGAAGGTCTCCCGGACCTGGGGCTTCAGGAGTAGGTGGAGGTCGGGGGCGTCGACGTCACAGTCCGCCACCACCATCTCGCCTTTAGCGAGGGCGGCGAGGGATGCGGTCATCGTCGTCTTTCCCGTGCCGCCCTTCCCGCTGATGACCACCAGCTGCTTCATTCTGCCGCCTCCTCGATTCTTTCGAGGAGATGAACGAACTTCTCCTGCCACTCGACCATCACCTTGGAGAATAGAACCCCCCGGGAGGTGAGCTCTGCGATCTCCCTCTTCATGGGGATCTCCAGGAGGATCGGGATCCCTTCTCTTTCGCAGTAGTCGTAAACCCCCCGGTCTCCGATGCCGCCCCTATTCACCACCACCCCGCAGGGGATCTCCATCCTCCTCACCACCTGGACGGCGATCGAGAGGTCATAGAGGCCGAAGGGGGTCGGCTCGGTGACCAGGAGGCAGAAGTCGCTCCCCCGGACCGCCTCGATGACCGGACAGGCGGTCCCAGGGGGGGAGTCGACGAGGAGGAGGTCGCCCCTCGCCTCGGCCTTGACCGCCCTTATGAGGGGCGTTGCCATCGGCTCGCCGACGAAGAGCTCCCCCCATAGAAGCCTCACCCCCCCGGACCTCGCCCTGTGGATCTTCCCGATGGCCCTCGCCCCCATGGAGACCGCTCCTTCGGGGCATACGAGGTCGCACCCTCCGCAGCCGTGGCAGAGCTCCGGAAAGAGGAGGACTTCCTTTGGAAATACGGCGAGGGCGTGGTAGGCGCAGAACTCCGAGCATCTGCCGCACCTGGTGCACCTATCCTCGTCGATCACCGGGATAGGCACGTTGCAGTCGGAGCTCTCCATCTCCTCCAGGTCGGGGAAGAAGAGGTAGCTGTTCGGCTCCTCGACGTCGCAGTCCAAAAGCTCCACCGAGCCGATGGACGCCGCGAGGTTCGTCGCCACCAGGGTCTTTCCCGTCCCACCCTTGCCGCTGGCCACAGATATCATCATCGATAAAACCTCCACCCTGCCGGTCGACCACTCCCGGATCTCGACGGGCCGGCCGAAAACTCTCCTCCAAAGGATGCCGTATATCCGAACCTATCCTCCCATTTGGGAGGATATACTTTAATGCTTCCCTATAGCGAGAGAGCCCGAGCTCTTGCCTCTTGGTCGCGCTCTGGATCCCAGGCGGCGCTGTCAGCCAGCAGAGGCTAACAAGGAACGTACTGGCCGCCGATGTTGAAGGATACGGTCTTGATCTTCATCCAGTCCCTGAAGATATCCACCCTCCAGGTCCCCTGCAGCCGGGAGGCTTCGCAGCCCCGGATCTGGATGGCGCTCCAGGTCTTCCCCTCCCAGTCTCCGCTGGCGAAGTTCTTCGGCGGGACGACGGCGAAGGTCCGGGCGTAGAGCTGGCCGTTGGGCGCGTACCACCGCCACTCCATCTCGTGGGGCTTGAGGTCCCTTGCGAACCTGATCCAGGAGACGGCCTGGTCGTCCTCGGTGGAGAAGGAGTAGGTCCGATATATCGGGTTCCAGTGGGCGTCTACGGACTTGGCCATGGAGTGATCGCTGAGCGGAATGAAGGGAAACCATATCGCCCCGCCCAGGGACGCCGTAGCCATAACGGCAAGAAAGGCCAGGATGGCCTTCATCTTCTTCATCTCTTAATTACCCCCTACATTGCCATGATCTATGTTATACACCCTTGGTCAGGATATAATAAATAACTATAGTAAGGTGGGAGCTTACGAGGTCTAAAATTTGAAGGATCTGGTTAAAAATCAGAGGATCAGGGGGGTTATGCCCCTCCTCTTCGCGACCTCCGCCGGGAGGTCGACGGCCTCCAGGGCGGCGTCGATGATGGCGCCGTCGCCGGTGGCGACCGGATGGGGCGCGACCTTCAGCCTCCTGTCGGCGTCCCTCGCCGTCGTCGCCTCCCCCTGGACGCCGAAGTCCGCGAGAGCCCCCCGGATCGTCGCCGCCAGCTCCCCGCTCCGGCTGATCTGCTGGTCGAGGATCACCTCCGCCTGAGCGACCCCAGCCCCCTCCAGGACCGAGAGGATCTCCCCGATCGCCGGGGCCGTCACCTCGGAGGATCGGTAGCTTCTGAAGATCCCGCGGACATCCCGGAGGAAGCCGTCGTCGCAGAGGTAGACGGCGGCGCCTGAAAGGAGGCTCTCGACGGTGATGAGGACGTTGTAGCCGTCGATGGCGACGGTCCGGCCCGCAAGCCTCTCAGCGGGGATCCGTTTCTTCCTCCGAGCCGCCGCCAGGGCCGAGGGGACGGCCACCCTCGAGAGGACGAACCTATCCTCCTGGGGGAGGCGGCGATGGTCGGAGACGAACCTGACCGCCGGCCCCGAGGGGTAGCCCCGGTCGAGGAGGTATCGGAGCTCCTCGGCGGCGAGGTTCAGGGCTTCGAGGCCCCCACCCGGCAGCATCTCGCCTCCCGGTATAGGTCTCCACCGGAGGCGTCGATGGCGACGATCATCGGGCCCCACCCTTCCGCCACCAGCTCCCAGAGCCCCTCGGCCATCCCGAGCTCGGGGAGGTGGAGCTGCTTCACCGATAGCTGACGGGCCGCCAGAGCCCCGCAGCCTCCGGGGTAGGCGAGGTACGCCGCCCTCCCCCGGAGGGCCTCCGCCTCCTCGGATATCCCCCCCTTCCCGACGATCAGCCTCACCCCCAGGCCGACGACCTCTCTCGTGAACCTGCCGACCCTGCCGCTGGTGGTGGGGCCGGCGGAGAGGACGGTCCCGTCCCGGATCAGGGGGCCGCAGTGGTATATGACCGCCCCGGCGAGGTCGATCGGAAGCTTTTCCCCGGAGGCGAGGAGGGCGTGGACCCGGTCCCGGGCGGTGTAGACCGTCCCGCTGATCCAGACCAGGTCTCCGGCCCTCAAGGCCGCCACCTCCGCTCCCGATATCGGAGTCTTCAGTCGATGTTCCATCCGTCATCCCTCACTGTAGCGGAGGCGGACCTGTTCGCCCAGCACTGAAGGTTCACCGCCACCGGCAGGGATGCGGTGTGGCAGAGGGCGGTCTCGATCCTCACCCCCAGGGCCGTGGAGTCGCCTCCGAGCCCCATGGGGCCGGTCCCGATCCGGTTGATCTCCGTCAAGAGTTTCCGATCGAGCTCCGAGGTGCCGGGCATCCTGAATAGCGCCCTCTTGGCTAGCCTCGGCACGAGATCGAAGGTCCCGCCGATCCCCACCCCCACGAAGACGGGGGCGCAGGCCCTCCCCGCCCGCTTTGCCACCTCGCGGGCGACGAACTCGATAGGGTCGTCGGCGGGGTTGAGCATGGCTAGGAAGGAGCCGTTCTCCGACCCCGCCCCCTTGGGGAAGGCGGTGATCCGTAAGAACTCCCCGGGGACGAGGTCGACGATCAGGTCCGGAATCCCCGGGCCGGTGTTGTCGCCGCTGTTCTTCCTCGTCAGGGGGTCGACGGCGTTGGGGCGGAGGGGTACCTCTTCCGTCGCCCGGCGGACGCCCTCGGCGACAGCATCCTCCAGGAAGGGCGGTATCGAGAGGTTGCGGCCGATCTCCAGGCGGAAGACGGGGAGGCCCGTATCCTGGCAGAGGGGGACGCCGCCCGCGGCCGCGATCTCGACGTTCTCGAGGATCGCCGAGAGCTGGGATCTGGCGATGGCGCTCCTCTCCTTCGCGGCCGCCTCTCGTATCGCCTCCTCGACCCAGAGGGGGAGGACGGTCTCGGCCCTGGCGAGGACCGCCACTGTCGCAGAGACCAGATCCTCTCGCCTCAGGGCCGGTCCCTCCCCTGGATCTTGATCGGCCTCGACTGCTCCGGTATCTTCAGCCCCCCCCCGATCCCAAGAGCCTCCTCCATGGCGGCCTTGTGGAGGTCGCCGGAGGTGTGGATCCCCCCCTCGCCGCCCCGGACCGCCCGGCAGGGGTACATCTGGCAGAGGAGGCCGGCCCGGGGCGGGGCGTCTTCGACCCTGACCCCGACGATATCCCTCGCCACGTGCCAGGTGCTGCCGCAGGGGGATCCCCGGAGGACCTCGGCCCGAGCTATCCTCCCGTCCTTCACCTCCACCTCCAGCCGGGGCCGGCCGAGCTTCTCGGCGAAGGCGTCGACCGCCTCGACGCCGCAGGGGTCGAGGGTGCAGCAGATCTCGTCGACCTCGATGTAGATCCCGTAGCGGTCGGCGATCTTCTGCAGCTCTGGGACCGATCCCGCCCTCCCGATCCCGCCGGGGACGATGACGGCCTGGGCACCCCCCTTCCCGGCCCGGACGGCTATCTCCGGGGTGACGTCGGGGTGGAGGGAGTAGGTGATGATCAGCTCTGAAGAGAAGAACTCGGGGTCGAGGCCGAGGCCGTCGAGGAACTCCTCGGGGTCCTCGATGAACTCCGGCAGGGCTTGGGGGATCTCGACGGAGACGACCTCAAAGTCGGTCCTCTCTCTTATCGTCTCGATGAGACGCTCGCCGTATTTTCCCCGGGTGACGACTCCGACTCGCATATCCCTTCCATGACGAGGGGGGGTTATAGAGTTTTCTTGATCTCCACTCTGCTAGCCCACCTCGAAGCCCTTCGGGGCCCCTGGCTATCCGCGAGCCGCCTTCGAAAGGGTAAATTAGCCCCGGAGCCGATGGAAGGATCATGATACCTTGCGTCCTCGTCGCGGGGACCTCCAGCGGCGTCGGGAAGACGACGGTCGTCCTGGGGATGATGGCGGCCCTCAGAAGGCGGGGTCTCGTCGTCGCCCCCTTCAAGGTGGGGCCGGACTTCATCGACCCATCCCATCATGCTGCCATCTGCGGCAGGCCCTCTCGAAACCTCGACACCTTCATGATGGGAAGAGACGGAGTCCGCCGCTCTTTCGCGCGAGGCGTGGAGGGCGCGGACGTCGCCGTCATCGAGGGGGTGATGGGCCTCTACGACGGCCTCGACGCGACGGAGGTGGCGTCGTCGGCCTCCGTCGCGAAAGCCCTCGGAGCCCCCGTCCTCCTGGTGATGAACGTCCACGGGACGAGCAGGTCCGCCGCGGCGATGGCCCTCGGCTACAGGAGCTACGACCCCGGCGTGAAGATATCGGGGCTCGTCCTCAACCGGGTCGGAAGCGAGCGGCATCGCAGCCTCCTGGGGGAGGCCCTCGCGCCCCTGGAAATCCCGGTCCTCGCCTCCCTCCCCCGGCGGGGCGAGATAGCCCTTCCGAGCCGCCACCTGGGGCTCCTGATGGGCTTTGAGAGCCGCCACGACCTGGATGCCCTCGCGGACTTCCTCGAGGAGAACGCCGACCTCGACGGGATCCTCGACCTCGGCTGCGATGTTGCGGAGCCTGAGGCGCAGGTGGCGCTGGCGCAGGCGGCGCAGGAAGCGGAGGAGGCGGAGACGGTGCCTGACCTGGAGGGAGGGAGGATCAGAATCGCCGTCGGATACGACGAGGCCTTCTGCTTCTACTACGCAGAGAACTTCGAGATCCTGCGGAGGCTAGGAGCCGACCTCGAGTTCTTCAGCCCCATCCGCGACCCCCTCCCCGAGGCCGACGGCCTCTACCTCGGCGGCGGCTACCCCGAGCTCCACGCCAGCGCCCTGGAGGAGTCGCCGACCCGCCATGAGATAAAGAAGGCCGCCGGGGACGGGATGCCGATCTACGGGGAGTGCGGCGGCCTGATGTACCTCTGCGAATCGGTGGTATCGAAGGACGGCGATTCTGAGAATAAAATGGCCGGGGTCCTCCCCGCATCGACGACGATGACCGGCAGGCTTCAGGCCCTCGGCTACGTCGAAGGGGACGTCGTCGTCGAGAACCCCGTCGTCGCGAGAGGATCGGCGATCCGGGGACACGAGTTTCACTACTCGAAGATGGACTGCGCGAGGGACGCCCGGTTCGCCTATCGGTTCCGCCGCGGGAAGGGGATCGTCGGGGACCAAGATGGCCTCCTCGAGCATGAGACCCTGGGAAGCTACCTTCACACCCACTTCTCCACCTTCCCGGTGGAGAGGTTCGTGGCGAGCTGCAGAAGTTATAAAAGGAGTTAGATAAAAATGAAAGTCGTTGCCTTCAACGGGAGCGCGAGGAGGGACGGGAACACCGCCATCCTCGTGCGAAGGGTCCTCGAAGAGCTGGAAAAAGAGGGTATAGAGACGGAGATGGTCCAGCTCGCGGGAGAGCGGATCCGGGGATGCACCGCCTGCCGCGGCTGCGTCGCGAATCAGGACAGCCGCTGCACCATCGACGACGACGTCGTCAACGAATGCATAAGAAAGATGGTCGAGGCGGACGGGATCATCCTCGCCTCGCCGACCTACTTCGCCGACGTCTCGGCGGAGATGAAGGCCCTCATCGACCGGGCAGGCTTCGTCGCAAGAGCCAACGGCGGCCTCTTCCGGAGGAAGGTGGGGGCGGCGGTCGTCGCCGTCCGCAGGGCCGGGGCGATCCACGCCTTCGACTCGATCAACCACCTCTTCTTCATCAGCGAGATGATAGTCCCCGGCTCCAGCTACTGGAACCTCGGCTTCGGCTATGCGCCGGAGGATGTGGAGGCGGACGCCGAGGGTATGGAGACGATGAGGGTCCTCGGCTCGAATATGGCGTGGCTCCTTAAGAAGATCAACGGCTGATGCCGGTGGCGGAGGGCGGGTATAGGGACGGTAGAGGGAGAACGGGAGAAAGGAGGGGAGGGGAGAAAGGCGGCGGATCAGAAGTCGAAGAGGGACTTCTGCTTCTGCTCCTGCCCCTCGCCTGTTGGCCCGGACGGAGCCCTTCCTTTCGCCACCGCTGCCCCGGGGGGCGCGAGGTCGAAGAGCCGCTGCTGCTCGGGGCAGCAGACGAGCTGCTCCTTTGATACCCCGAATGGCGCGAGGAGGCGCAGCAGCGGCGGCAAGATCTGCTTATTGATGTAGTAGTCGGTGTCGATCAATAGGCCGTTCTCGAGGGCGTAGGAGGGGTCTTCGGCCCGGTCGACGAAGAGCCCCCGCCCCCGGACGATGACGAAGGGGACCCGGTCGCCGACGGAGGGGACGGGGCCGCCCCTCGCCCTCATCTTCTCCGCCAGCTGGACGTGAGGCTGCTTGTTCTTGTAGGAGGCGGTGCTCTTGGTGTATCTCCTCGTCAGGACCAGGTCCTCGAGGATCTCCGGGTCCTTCCGCAGGTCGAGCCTCTGGAGGCGGTCGATCACCGACTTCGCCAGGTCGACGGCCTCCTCGACCCTCCCCTCCATGAGGACGAGCTCGAGAGACCGGTTGAGGGTCTTGCTCGTCAGCTCGCACCAGTCCCTTCTTACCGTCTCCATCCCCCGGACCTTGATCTTATCCCGCCACTCCCCGCCGACCTTCTCGAAGACCCAGAGGGCGTACCTCTTCTTGACGAGGAAGAGCCCCCGGCGGGCGAAGGCCTCAAAGACCAGCTCCATCGGCGGCGGCAGGCGGGAGGTAACCGTCCCGGCGATCTTCCTTCCCACCAGCTCCGCCTCCTCCAGGTTCGGCTTTCCCGAGCGGCCGCCGAAGGGCTTGAGGCGAATGAATACGCTGTCGGTGTCGCCGTAGACGACCGAGAGGTCGAAGCGCTTGAACTCTCCGACGGCGGGGAAGGAGTCGCCGGAAGCGGAGGCCATCTCCTCGGGGAGGAGGGCTTTGCCGTCCCGGACGTAGACCGACCCGATCTCCTCGACCATCCGCTTGGTGTTCAGGATGTTGGTTCGGCCGAAGCTCGTCACGGCGTTGGCGAGGGGGAGGCTGTAGAGCCTGGCCCGGGCGTATCCGGAGTAGCCGTAGAAGGAGTTTAGGAGGATCTTGAGGGCGTACTGCTGGGCGTCGAGGATGCTCCGCTCCTCCTCCGAAGCCGACTTCATACGACGCTTGATATCGGTCCTCTGGGCCAGGAGGTCGGAGAGGACCCCGGGGACGATCCCCGGCGCCTCCGCCGGGAGGACGAACTCCCCCCCCGAGGGCGGCTTTACGACCCCCCCGGATGGGGGGCGCTCGTCGGTGACGACCGTCGAGTAGCAGAGGTTGTGGGCCATCATGATGGAGGGGTAGAGGGAGCGGTAGTCCAGGATTAAAACGTCCTCCACCAGCCCCTTCTTCGGCTCCAGGACCGCTCCTCCCTTCAGCTCGGAGCTCTGGGCCGCCCTGGTAGAAGAGAGGTCAGCGTCGGGCTTGGGGGGGATGACCCTCCCCCTCTCCTGGAACTTTCGGAAGAGGAAGTTCTCCACCATCCCGGTCTGGCCGCCGTCGATGACGTCCTGGAGGAGCGACCCGCTCGTCTGGGCGAGGGCGATGTACTTGTCGAGGAGCTGCAGGTCGGTGAGGAGGTGGAGGGCGAGGTAGGAGTCGCGGCGGGAGTAGCTGACGAGCCGGGCGAAATCGTCGCCGGAGGCGGCCCAGAGAGCCTCCATCTCCTTTGGGTCGACGTCGTGCTTCTCGACCCCGAGAAGCTCCAGGCTCGCGTTCCTGAGGGTGTACCTCTTGAGGCTGAAGGACGACCTCACCAGGGGTAGAAGATCGACGACGACCCTCCCGGTGATCTCTACACGGGTCTGGTTTACGATCTTTCTCACCCGCCAGGGGCCGCCGTCCCTTCCCACCCGGACCTCCAGGTTCAGCCTCCTCGCCCTCTCTTCCAGGTACGGAAAGTCGAACTCCGCCGAGTTGTAGCCGGCGACGACGTCGGGGTCGTAGTCCTTGAGGATCTCGACGAACCGGGCGAGCATCTCCCTCTCGCCCCCGCAGCAGAGGACGTCTCCCCGGGGGCAGTCCAGATCCCGGCCGACGAGGACGAGGTCTTCTCGCCCTTTGTAAGGCGGGTCGAAGGCTAGGCTGACCATGATCACCGGCGAGGTCTCGGGGCTCGGCATCGCCCCGTGGAGGGGGAGGCACTCGATGTCGAAGGCCAGGGTGCGGAGGGGGGCGTTGGGGATCGCCTTCGCGCCACCCCTTGCCTCCGCCCCGGAGACCTTCTCCCTCTCCGCCCCTCCAGCCACCGCCGGACCCGCCCCCGCGGGCCGAAGGGAGGTATAGGGGACGGGGCCTATGGTGGCAGACCCCGCCGGCGCCGTCTCCAAATCCGATCCACCATTGCCGGCCTCCACCTCCGCCCACCTCATCCCCCCCAGGTCGAGGTCGATGAGGAACCGGTTCTTGAAGAGGACGTCCGTCTCGTAGACCTCCAGGACCCCGGGGACGGAGAGGACCGACTCCCTGAAATCCCGGACGGACTTGGGGTCCTTGGCGACGACCTTCAGCATCTTTGAAGGCCGCCTCTGGTAGCCGACGGGCCGAAATCGGTCCACCGCCTCGGCGGAGAGGCCCATCTCCCTGATCCCATCGATGGCCGAGTCGATCCTCCTTTCGTCGATTCGGGCGTAGAAGTAGGGGCGAAATCCAGAGGCCTGGACGGTGACGGGTCTGCCCGAAGGGGTCGTCCCGAATAGCTGGACTACCGGGAAGCCGCCGGGGTCGTAGACGTAGTTGGCGTCCAGGATCTGGAAGATCATCAACCGGGATAGGTTTTAAGGGAGTGATATAGTTTGTTATATCGAGAAAGGCGTGAAAGGCTCATCTGCTCCATAGGCCGGTTCTAGCCAGTAGATCACCACTGAGGAGGCCGACGGGATGAAGGACGTCCGGATCCACGTCGAGGCCGGGGTGACCTGCCACGTCGCTCGGGAAGGCCCTGAGGGAGTCCCTCGGCTTCGGCCCCAGGGGGGACGCCCGCCCCATCGGCAGCCTCCCTCGCTAGGAGAGGTAGGTGAAGAGGGTCATTTGCAGGAAGGCCGAGGAGGGGAGAGGTCGGTACAGGGAGGATAACCGGAACTGCAGTTCACTTTTATTGGTTTTATAATTCTAATATTAATTCTATTATGCTTCGTTTATAGCTTAGATTCAAAAGGACAAATGTGTATCGCGCATAAGCTCAACGATTGGATTTAGTTTATTAAGTAGTTCCAGTCTGCTGGTGTTGTTTTTGCTTATATGTCGTCATCAAACCCTTAAGAATTATGCGGTTTCTTGTTATGATTTATATTGAAAAAATCTTGTTTAATTTTAATCCATAAGCTGGAAACCTCAGGTGGTAAACCAAATTATTCCTCCTTAGATTGTAGAATATTGTCCTATATATTCTTAAGGAAATTATGTTGTGACAAACCGTAAGGATTTTAAACCATCACTAACGTAAATGAAGGTTAATCATAGAAGGAGGATGAAAATGAAGATCACTACAATTAAGCTTATTATGATTGTGGCTTTAGTGTCCGCCATTCCAGCCATGGCTCAAGAAAATTTGACGATCAATATTACAAGCCCTGAGGACGGAAGCGATGTAGACTGGCGTACATGGGTCGAAGGTGAAACGAACTTACAAAATGATACCGATTACCATATTTATGTCATTATAAATCCTGCTGACTCCGGCACATGGTGGGTACAGCCAAATGTTGTTTTCGATAAAAATGAAGGGAAATGGATTTCCTTTGTCTATATTGGCAGAGAAGGCATGGATTGGGGATCTTGGCAATTTGTTCGTGCAATAATAACAAAATCCAGATTAGAAGATAATACATTTGACGTTATGCCTGAGAATTTAGTAGCTCAATCGAATACTATACGCGTCAGGAGGAATGATCGATGAAAAAAAAAGAATATTTAATTTTTATACTATTATTAACTTTGCCCCTAATATTGGACATTAGTTTGGGAGTATGTCAAAATGAGAACGATTTTTATATATCAGATATATCAGATGGCAAAGCCGTAATTAGAGCAGATATGCCAGAAAATGAATATCGTATTTTTATATATGCGGATCTTATGGAGAATGGAATTGATGATTGTGGATTTATGTTATATCCCGAAGCAATTTTTAAAGAACATGAAAAATGGGAAGCTAACATTAGCGATTATAATGATGAATATATATATTATGCAATAAAAATAGGGGATGCAGAGGCTTCCGAGCTAAAACCTGGCTGTCTCAAATCTATTCCAGAACATAAACAAAGAAGCCCGCCATATAAAAAGAAGATTTTAGAGGATATAAGTTCAATGCAGAAGTTTTGGGAGGGAGCTAAATAGGTATCAGCTCAAAAATAGATTCAGCAACAAGTCTATTCTTATTGTTTTCATTGTTGATAGGATTAAGCCAAGGTGTATCAAATGGATTAAATGTTTGTTATGCTACAGAAATAATCACAAAAATAGAGAAATGTGAGTCGGTTAAGTGCGAAAATGTCACTGTTATTGGAGATATTGATATTTGGAAAACTGAGTTGAAAATGGATGATAACAGAAAGCTTATTATTGAATCTCCAATTGAAATCAAAAATTCTACGATTATTGGTTTTGTAAATTTCTCAAATGCAATATTTAATGATTCAATAGATTTTTATGAGAGCCAGTTTATTAATGATGTCTACTTTAATTACACTGATTTTGGCGGTAATGCTAACTTTTATCGTACTCATTTCCTCAACGATGTCACTTTTATGGAAGCTAACTTTTGCGGAGGTGCTCGGTTTGAGGGGGCTAATTTCATGGCGGATGTCAACTTCACGTCTGCAAAATTCTTTAAATCAATGAAATTTATAGAAGCTTTTTTCGGTGGAGCTGCTAATTTCGATAATGTTTACTCTAATCAGAAAGCCGAGTTCCAAAGATCAAATTTCAATGATGAAGCTAATTTTTCATTCGCCAATCTCAGCGGACCGGCGGAATTTACAGACATTAATTTTTCGGTACTCAAATTTAAGAATGCTAGCTTTGGCGGTGATGCTAACTTTTATCTTACTCGTTTCCTCAACGATGTCATTTTTATGGAAGCTAACTTTTGCGGAGATGCGCAGTTTGAGCGAGCTAATTTTATTAATTCCGCACGATTTGAAGATGCAGATTTCGGGGGAGCAGCCAAATTTAAACAAGCTGATTTTAGAGGCTTGGCCTATTTTAAAGAAGCTCGTTTTTATGGTGTTACTGACTTTGAAGATGCTCATTTTTATGGTCGTAGTACTAACTTTGATACCGCTAAATTCAAAAGTAAGGCATATTTTAATAATGCTTCTTTCGAAAATACTAATACTTTCATCTCTGCTAACTTCTTCGATGATGCAGAGTTTTTGGGAAGTACTTTTGGCGAATTTAAATCTAATTTTAATGATGCTACATTCTACAAAAGAGCCTACTTTAGAAACGTATCATTTATGGGTGATATTAGTTTCTCAAATACTACATTCCTCGGAACTGTGGATTTTAAAGGCGCAAATTTCAATGCTATATTAAATTTAGATAATGTTAAAATTAATTTTGCAGATAATAATCTTGAAATTAGTCTTGAGTCCATTAATTTCGGACCTACCAATTTCCTAAAATGTGATGATGTTACTTTTAAGTCATTGATAACTTATTTTAGACAAAGAGGTAATTATGACGACGCTAATGAATGCTATTATCAATACCGAAAAAGCAAGCAAGAACATATTGAAGAATTCTGGTCCAGACAATTAGATAAATTTCTTGATTATACCTGTGGTTATGGTGTACGTCCCCTTCAGCCGATTATGTCGGGAGCCGTAATTGTAATTTTATTTGGATTAATTTTTTATGGATTAAACTTTTATGAATCTTATTTAATTAAAATTAAAAGGTTTGTTATCAATCTTCTAAACTGTATTAAATACAACCTTTGCATGTCTAAAGATACGTCTAAAGATACGTCTAAAGATACGTCTAAAGATACGTCTAAAGATACGTCTAAAGATACGTCTAAAGATACGTCTAAAGATACGTCTAAAGATACGTCTAAAGATACGTCTAAAGCAAGCGACAATTTTAATTATTATTTAAATAAAATTAATAGGTTTGTTATCAATCTTATAAACTGTATTGAATGCAGCCTTCGCATTTTCACATTTCAGTCTCAAAAACGTCAGATGTCCACCAAATGGTATATTAAGGTTTTTGAATTGGCAGAGGGAATATTGGGATTGATTATATTTGGTTTGTTTATAACTACTCTGTCTAACATAATGGCTTTTTGATAGCCGACTTAAGCTCGAGGACATTTTAGATTTTATCTAGTGTCTGCCTATGATATGACCATATCTGTATTTACTGGTGGATCTTGAGCCCTGCGCAATCTGAGAAACGACGCAAAGTGTTTTTCACTCGTTGACTATCCTGCAAAAGAAGAGTGGCTTCTAAGCTCTTATTTCCACCTCACCTCCACCTCGTCCGTCCGGTACCCCGGCCGGACCCGGGACTCGGCGAGGCTCGTCGTCACCCCCGCCTTCAGCATGACCAGGCCCGTATAGGCGATCATGGAGCCGTTGTCCCCCATGAACCTCATCTCGGGGACGAAGAACCTCGCCCCCCTCTCCTCGCACATTATATTGAGCATCTCCCGGAGGCGGGCGTTGGCGCCGACGCCCCCCACCAGGAGGACCTCCTTCTTCTCGGCGTGGGCGAGGGCCCTCTCCGTCACCTCGACGAGCATGGCGAAGGCCGTCTCCTGGAAGGAGGAGCAGACGTCGGCGAGGTCGTACTTCTTTGCGGCTTGGGCCGCCGCCGTCGAGAGGCCGGAGAAGGAGAGGTCCATACCTTTGACGACGTAGGGGAGGGGTATGTACTCCTTCGCCGACTTCGCCAGGGCCTCCAATTTGGGGCCGCCGGGGTGGGGGAGGCCCACCTGCCGCGCGAACTTGTCCAGGGCGTTTCCGACGGAGATGTCCAGGGTCTCGCCGAATATGCGGTACCTTCCGCGCCTCAGGGCCAGAACCTGGCTGTTTCCGCCGCTGACGTAAAGGACGACCGGGTCGGCGGCGCCGGTCTTCCACTTGCCCACCTCGATGTGGGCGATGCAGTGGTTGACGCCGACCAGGGGGACCCCGAAACGGAGCGCGAGGGCCCGGGCCGCCGTCGCCACCGTCCGCAGGCACGGCCCGAGCCCCGGCCCCTGGGAGAAGGCGACGGCGTCGATGGCGATGCCGTCGCGTCGGGCG
>Ga0334882_1003572_pt1 | contig 14117 bp, 12 predicted proteins | sample GraSluR1_MG_5_FD_207226 | JGI IMG/M metagenome (GOLD analysis project Ga0334882, IMG submission 207226) | Sludge microbial communities from methane-producing bioreactor in Wageningen University, Netherlands - Granular Sludge_15_04-R1 | ecosystem: Engineered > Bioreactor > Anaerobic >... | reverse complement strand
TGAAAAGTGTGATCTCACGTTTATCCTATTAGCGCCGAGCTATAATTGACCTAAATCAATAACCACCTATGGATAAAGTTATTTAATCCGTAGCTGATCATTTCAATCGCATATAGTATGTCGATTTCCCTACACCCTCACGCTTCAGTTCGCCATTAGAACTCAGTTTTCGCAGAGCACCTTCAATAGAGCTAACACTCAGAGATGGGCATAGCTCCCGGATATCCTGTTTGGTGAATCTTCCGATTTTATTCAGTGTTGCCTTCCTTACCATGTCTATGGCAGGAAGCTTTTCTTCAACAATGGAGAATCTGTCCTCAAAGTCCTTGTATGCTGCAAGAATGATACTGAGAATGTATTTGACAAAAGGGATCGCATCCTCTGTTCCTTCATGCCAGCCCTCTTGCGAGCGATACAATGCATCATAGTAAAGATCCTTATTTTTTTCAATTTTGGCCTCTAACGAGATATATTTTCCAACAGAAAATCCGCTGCGGTATAGCAGCAGAGTGGTCAACAAACGACTCATTCTTCCGTTGCCATCGTTAAAGGGATGGATACACAAGAAATCATGAATGAAAATTGGTATAGCGATTAAAGGTTCTAGTTCAAAATTTCCAATAACCTTGTTGTATTCTTCGCAAATGCGATCCAAGGCTTCAGAAGTCTCATAGGGAGCGAGCGGTGTAAATAAAATCTCGGTATGACCATTTGGATAAGTTGCACTGATATAGTTTTGGACATTCTTAGTTTGGCCAGCGATTGGATTATTCATGTGGCTATACATGATTTTATGCAGTTGAAGAATATAATTTCTTGAAAGCGGTATTGCATCAAAGCTCTCGTGAATAATGTTCAACACATCACGATAACCGGCTATTTCCTGTTCATCACGATTCCTCGGCGTCGCTTTTTCTTTTACAAGTTGCTTGATGCGGGCACTGGTAGTTAATATGCCTTCAATGGCATTGGATGCTGCGGTACTCTGAATCTTGGTGATTTCTACCAATTTTTCGAGTTCTTCCGGTCTCTGTTTGAGATATTGCTCTTGCTTACCTGCCGCTTTGTATATAGCAGCGATATATCCGAGTATATCAGAATCCCAGGTCTGACTTTTGATAGCCGTGTAGTTGAATGCTCTCATTCCCTTAATCACCAACCTTTTCCCTTAAATAATATCATTAAATAAGGGTAAAGTCAATTTTGAAATTTTTTTGAATTCATATTGCCTATTCGGAGCTGCTTACACCTTATCCTTAGGTGGTTATGTTTTTGCTTGAAACGCAAGTTTTTATTCTAAAATGGCTCGATTATCAAGACAAAAAAATGAATGTTGTTAAGTGAACCTGATACATAACCTTGTTTGCTCGGTTGTTTGGTTTCCCTGAAGCAGTCGCCTCCTTGGGAGGTTGACTTGAAACGGGGAGAAGCAAATGATAAAATCGGAATCTCGGGGTAAAGACGCGAATCTTCATAACCTCGTCTCGCCCGTAAGTGAAAAGCCTCATTTGTTCGACCTGTGTCAAGTCCGACGGTCAATTAGGCTGTTAGTCCCAACAACAGAGGGTAATAAAGGGAACCTGGTGTTCGGTAGTCAAGGGTAGAATGTAGACGGTTAAAATTGTAGTTGTAGATGAAGCCACCAATTTCTTTCCTAGCTTCCTTGATGTTCTTGTAATCTTTCAAATAGACTTCCTCATATTTGAGGGTTCTAAACCACCGTTCAATCATAATATTATCTGCCCAGCGACTTTTACCATCCATACTGATTTGTATTTTCTCTTGTTTTAGAAACTCAACATATTCATGGCCGGTAAATTAGCTACCCTGATCAGAGTTCAATATTAGAGGTTTCGCTACCTCAAGTGCTTTTCCCAATGCCCTCGAAACCATCGCCGTAGAAAGAGAATCATCAATCTCCCAGCCAACGATACACCTGCTATACCAGTCAATAATAGCAGTTAAATATACGAAGCCATGGTTTAGCCGATTATAGGTTATATCAATGGACCAAGCTTGATTCGGTCGGCTTATAACAGCATTTCGCAGTAGATACGGGTAAATCTTGTGCCCTATTGCAGCTTTTGAGAGATTAGGCTTTGGATAAATGGCGGTGATTCCCATCTCGTTCATGTAGTTTCGAGTCTTCAATCTACCCACTGGTATCCCGTTCCCTTTTAATTGTTTCGAAAGTTGCCTTGATCCCCAGGCCGGATTTGCTGTGTGTAACTCGTCAATGAAGCGCTTCGCTTTGATTTCCTGTTCGTCTGGTTGTCGAGGTTTTCTATAGATACTTGTCCGACTTATACCTAATAAGTCCGCTACCGTGCTCAATGGTACGTCTTTACTGCCCTTTTGGTCGCGGAGTAAATTTACTTTCCCATTCAGGTCCAAGCAGTTCCTCAGATTTTTTTTTGAGCCAATCAACCTGTGTGGTTAACTGACCTACCTTTTTATACAGAGAATCCGATTCTCGCTCTTTTTCTTGTAAGATTGCCTTTAAATCTTCTGTCCGATTATCATCAAAAGCAGCTGCTGCGTTTTTAAGAAATTCGTTCTTCCAGTTCCGTATTTGATTTGGTGCGATTTCATAGTCGCTGGCGATTTCGTTCAGTTCCTTTTCGCCGCGTATCACTTCAAGCACTATTTTTGCCTTGAGTTCTGCGCTGAATTTTCTTCTCTTCATGTTCTTTACCTGCTTTCATTTTGTCTCTTTTATTATAGCAGGTTCATTATCTTCACGCACTTTTTTTGTCCACTTTTCTCAGACCATTATACTGCACAATAGAATCCATTGTGGAGGGATCTGTATGGAGTGTGTGTTGTGAAAACAGTACCACAGCCCGTGTCTCAAGTTGGTTCCGAGAACGGTTTGCCTATTTTCTGGGGTGTCTGGAAAGTAAGCGAGACGGAAGGAATCAGCCCGTACCCTACGTCGTTATTTAGCTGAATACCGTAAGAATGGCTTTACCGGCTTGAAGCCAAAACAAAGTGGCCGTTGCGGTAAACGCTCGATTCCCAATGAGGTATTAGAGGAAGCGATCCGTTTGCGGCGGGAAGTACCCAAGCGCAGCGTCACCACACTGATCCAAATTCTAGAATGGGAGGGTAAAATCGCCCCCGGCAGTGTCAGCCGTAGCACCCTGCAAGATCACTTAAGCAAAGCCGGATACAGCAATGCTCAAATGCGGATCTACCGTAAAGAACCCATAGCGGCCAGAAGATTCCAACATGCCAACCACAACAATCTGTGGCAGTCAGACATTAAATATGGCCCCTATCTGCAAGTGAAACCCAGTTATCTGGTGGCTTTTCTGGATGACTGCACCCGATTTGTGTTGCATGCTGAATTCTACGAAACATTGGATCAGCAGATTGTGGAGCATGTTTTTCGGCAATCCTTGCGGAAATATGGGCAGCCAAAAGCAGTTTACTTTGACAATGGCAAGCAATACCGCACCAAAGTTATGGAGTGAGCCTATGCCAAACTGGAAATCCGCCTGCTCTACACACGTCCTTATTCCGCAGAAAGCAAAGGAAAATCGAGCGCTTCAACCGCACGCTAGATAGCTTCTTAGCCGAAATCGCTACAGTAAAACCGAAAGACTTAAAAAGCCTCAACCAATTGCTGGACGTTTGGTTAGCAGAATGCTACCAAACCCAGCCTCACCGCGGCCTAGAAGCGAATACTTCGCCCGCATTGGCCTTTCAGCAAGACAGCGAAGCAGAAAAACCAAATGCGGGGAAAACAACAAAAGAATGCCATTTTTTTCGTGATTTAGGAGAAGACCGTCATGTATGAAAGCTTCTACCAATGCGAATGGACACCGTTTTCCCGAGAAATTACGACCACGTCACTCTACCCTAGTGGCATGCTGGAAGAAACCCTAGGGCGCTTGTGCCATGCGACCGAGCATTGATATTCGATGCCGCTTACAGCCCTTGATAAAGCCGAAACAGGTGGTTATATCCAAAGCCAGTTACGCTATGCCGGAGTAGAGCGAGATCTCTTTATTGATGCAGCGATTCAGGAGATCTATCTTTATTCCACCGGTGTTCCAAGTTTTGTAAACAAACTCTGTACCAATTTTTTTAATGTATGGTGCAACTGGTAAACACCGGATTATTGATGACCATATGGTTCGTCTGGTGATTGAAGGTGAAATGAGTTAAGAGCTTTTGGCTCTTCCTAAGCAGGTTGGCACCTCCAACCTGCTTACCCTAAAGCGGTCATGATTGATGTCAAAGTGCGGTCAAAAGTTCCTGTCAGTTTGCGGCCAAAGCTACTTGACAGCAACAGTATAGTGTCCGGTTTTTCAATCGAGAATTTGAACAAGTTGACCAGTGATGTGAAGACAGCTTATTCTCAATTGAACTGGTTAATAAAAAAAGGCTTGTCAAAAATCATGGATAAATATTGACTATTCGACACATTAGCGCCGGATTATTACTGACCTATTCTCTTCTATGTATCTCATACTCGCTTCAAGTGGTGTTTCTTGATCCAAAGCAAGAAAATCCGGTGAAATGGGCTTTACCAAAGTGGTACCATCATCCCATAAATCGTATTTTAACTGATAAGTAAACACCATACCGCTTTTCGGGAGAGAAATTACACTGACATCCATATCGCCAATTACACCTTTACCTCGTGTTGGCTTACCAACCAAGGTAGCGAATCCACTTTGATCTGCAATCCTTGTTAAATATTCGCCTACCCCAAAAATATAGTTATCAGTCAACAAAATTATTTCTCCACTAAACAAAGGTTCTTCATTTACAGCTTCTATATGATGATTAGATTTCACATAGTATTTAAGACGAGCTAAATCATTTTCATTGACCTCTTGTGTAATTTCCGCTAATTCGTTGATCGAGCCCGTTTCCAAACCCCCAAAAGCATCTTCAGCTTGCCTCTTCTTAAAGCCTTCCTCAGTGTATAAAGCATAGCTGCTGAAACCGTAATCAGTAGTAAGATTTGGCGAAATAATATTCTTTATAAAATACTCTGACGAGTAAATGTTTGATTCCGGAAGATCTATAATTAGGTAATTTTTCCCATGAATAGATTTAAAGAAGTCTCTTAAAGCGTCACAATCACTATCAATTCTTGCTTCTGATCCATTCTCAATTTTTAAGTAAGCAATATCTTCACTAATATGCTCGGTAAGAAAACCTTTTGTGCTATTTGAAGGCACACTAAAAGCTAATTGGCTTATATCTAATTTTTTCAGAATGTTATATGTATTCCAAGAAACACTCTTTATCAGTTCATTATAGTTATTCTGTAATTGCTTAGTTACATTTTTACCTCTTGTCCACACATCGTATAAATAGTAATATTGATTTGGTAGAACCAAAGTAAAATCACCTCTGTGTCGAAAATCAGTAGGAATCTTTTGTAAGTACTGCATATACGTATTAGCAGAAAAATCGGTAGTTCTTTCTATTTGTTTTTTCAAGTAAAGGTGATACTCCTCAGCTTTCTTATCTATGCTCTCGAAAGCGGTGTTTAGATAAGGATACTCATCTTCTAAATGGTACCATAAATAGTCAATGTCATAGTGCGCTGCCGGCTTGTCAAGCGATAACACTTTATTGTAACTTAATCTATGATATAGAAAAGGTTTATATATGTCAAATGATAATGCTAAGGTTATCAAAACGATTACAATTACTATTTTTGATTTTCTCATGCTTTAAGCCCTCCCTTATAGAGCGAGAATAATTATTTAGCTTAAAGTGCAAATTACGGGCGGTAAACACCACTTGTTCGGAGAAATAACTCCAGCAAAACGGTATAGAACTCCAGCATACCAACATGTCAAGAGATATAATTACTAGATTGATGTCATCACTCTCCTGGTAAAAACTAAAGCCATAAACCTTGGGAGTGCGGGGCAAAGCCCCCGGTATGATTGAGAACATGATTTCAACCAAACTCTTGAAATAGTGATATTGGCGACGTCATTCCGACACGATGGTGTTCTTTGTCCGCAGACCCCGTGGTGTTCTCGAAGCGAAATTTACATTTAAGTGGGTCCTCTATGTCTATAATAGCTTGTCAATTAATACCGATAAACAATAGATTAGAGGCTCAAAATTACCTCAAATTGATTAATGAATTCTTCAAAGGCATACATGCAACTAGAAAACAATCTTGAGATTGTGTAGACCGAGTTAGAAGGCCAAGCTCACATTACTATGGTATACACCTTTGACTACCTAACTATTTTATTTGCCCCACAACTCATATCAGAGTTACACCCACAACCGGCATTTGGATTGCAACTAGTATCCGGATTACACCCCGGATTTGTTCCACAGCCACATAGGATATCTACACAAATATTGGGACAAATATCGATACAAACATTGGGACAAGCATCCAAAAACAGGGGGCTTATATTGGAACTTCTGCTTAAATTCACTATTTCATATGATTTCAAATTAAAACTCCTTTCAATACTAAAAGTTTGCGTGTATGCCTCGTGAAGCTCAGTAAGTCATACAAGAATCTTCGTGAGTTACTTAAATTTCTTGTACAACACTTCTGATGACACCATGTTGATACTCTTTAAACATTCTACAGGAATCTTTAGAGAAATAAGAAGCCGGGCATTTCTTTCCATAGCATATTGGATATATATAACAGGAACGACATTCTTCTTTATGATTGTAACTCGTCCACCAAGCCGTCTTTTTGAAATCAATACTATCTAACTGATTGCCAATATTCCCAATTATATTCTTGTCGCTATCAAGTAAAACTGTACATTTCTTTAAAGTCCCATCAAAATCAATCACAAAAGAATTCTGCCGACTAGCATAACAAATATAACTAAAGTTATTAGTCAGATACTCATAACCGGATGAATTTAAGTTTAAACTTTTCATATCCGATAACACGGAACCAATTGGATCGGGTTTCTTATTATTATATGCATATCTTGTGTTGCTCCCCCCGAGATCTTTCACCGTTTCACAATAAAATGCAAACCGCTCATCATCACCAAAACTATCCTTTAGAATATTCAACCATTCCCGATATTTTAATATCGATTCTTCTGTATAGTTAGTCCGAATCATTATTCTAAAGGAACGAGACGTATTTTTGGCTTTCAAGAGATTTCCCATGATTTTATCCCATGTCCCATACCCACCTGATAAAAATCTTGTCTTATCATGAAATTCCCTTAACCCGTCAATCGTTATTTGATAACTATTAACATTACATGACAATAGTTCATTAAATAGATCCTCATTAAGTAAGTAACCATTTGTCGTCATGCTTCCTTCAATACTACAACTCTCATTTACAAACGATTTCAATTTTTTCATAAAATTGATTATCTTCCTATGCTCGAGCGTCGGTTCACCACCGAACCAAGAAATCCTAAGTTTATCTATTGTTCTATACTCAAAATATCTTTTTATAAAGCTTAATATATTTGTGTATACCTCTTCACCCATAACCTTGGCTTCATGCTCTTCGTAGCAATATGGGCAACGGAAATTGCATTGCCGAGTTGGAATCAGTATCAATTCCAACGATGTATCTTTTGTTACTGAGGATTGATAGAGAAAATTGACCAGTTCGGATTCATCACAAATATCTTCTATTACAAAATTATTTACTTTTAGATCTTCAAAAAAATCTGTATACTTTGTCAAGTAATCATTGTCAATCGTTACTCCGCCTTTTAAACTTCGAATAATATCTTTAATATCTGTGTCGTATATTTTTATTGCGCACTTCCTCAAAGTGCTGTATAGAATCATGCATTGCGAGGTTTCAATTATTGTGTAATAGTTGCTAAACTTCATTTCCTCTCTCCTTTTTTGATTATAAAAATACCGTTTTTTCAAAGTTACACTTTTGATTGAGAATACAGAAAATAGACTATTTGTGCAATATCCGGGTGATATCGATGGATAATCAGGTAAAAATATTTAATTGTATCATACAAACTTCACTCTCCCCCCCTATTTATAACAGGTTTAATCGAGAAATTTGCACATTTCTATCTTATTATGAACTCAGCACTTTTCTTTCGAGATTATACACTCTATCAAATGAGATCAAATTTGTTTTGTCATGAGTCACCAATACTATACCGCATTCCGGATTCTTCTTAATTAAGTTGTTCAAAATGAGTTCCACCGAATTCTTATCAACATGGCTGAAGGGCTCATCTAAAATAACAAATGAATATTTCTTAGTAAAAATTCGTGCAAGCGCAATCCTTTGATACTCCCCAGTCGAAAAAGCACAAGCTGCTTCATTAAACTCCTTAAGCAGTGGAGTGAAAATTCCATGTTCTAATTTTCTAATCTTCTCCCATAAACCAACATTCTTTAGTGCATCTTCAACAAGAAGCGATTCGATTTCTAAGTTTTCAATAGGCTTCATCAGGACATTTTCTGCAATGCTAGTAGCATAGATTTCATAATTCTGAAAAAGCACCGCAAAGTTTTGTATAAAAAATTTTTTTGAAAGCTCCGAATAATTCCTATCGTTTAAAAAAATATCTCCTCCCAATGGCTTATATAAACCTGCAATTAGTTTAATGAATGTAGTTTTACCCGCTCCGTTTGACCCTATTATACCTATTTTTTCTCCAATATTTATTTCCATATTTATATTCTCTAAAATTTTGTTTCCTTCTTCATATTCGAACGAACAATTGTCTATCTTTATCACTCTGACTGTTCCAATCTCCTCGCATTCTATCGAATCACGGGAGGGCTTGTATAGAAAAAATTCTTTAAAATTCTCAATATACAAGCTATGTTCATAAAGTTGAGGAATAGATGAAAACAGAATCTTTAATGATGATATAAGCAGATTAATACTGCTTAGAACAGCAGCAAAGTCACCGGCAAGTATAACACCAGTAATATATAATTTTGAAAGATAAAGCATTGTTAGTAAAGTGATAATTGCTTGAGTCAAGTGTTGAATCAATGTGATTCTGTAGTTTTTCCAACCCCACTTTTCGGTCAGTTCACGAGTTGACCTCACAGTGTCGTGTAAGATACGAAATAGAACTTCTATAATACGGGTAGTTCGTATATCACACGCATAATTATTTTGATAAAAAACTCTTTTCACATAAGCATTCTTTCTTTGATTGGCAACTAATGATAAATTGAATTTATGAGTAATTGTAGATGATATTGAACTACAATATATCGAAACAAGCACATTCAAAGCAATTATAAGAAAAATAACAACTTGATTAATTGATAGCATTAATGTAATCATTCCTATACTATTAACAGTAGCGGACAATAACGAAGTATAGGTGCTTAATACAGACAACGCTCTTGAATCAGAATTGTTAAGTGCCATAATGTATTTATTAAAAAAAAGGGGGTCGTCATACTTAAGCAAATCTATTTCTGCAGCTTTTTCATACAATTCTCTATGCATATTTGCTTGGAATTTTTGAGTTGCTATAGGAATAACAATATTATTACTCACCGATGTGAGGTGTGCCGCGACAATGGAAATAGTAAAATTCGCTAGTAAGATCACAACCAACGACTGCATTGACTTTTTTGTTATCATATCGTTTAATGCTACTCTTATAAAAATAACCGAAACTATAGAAACAATACTTGAAACTATTGCTAAAGAAAATGCTATAGCAACGAACTCTCTGCAATGCTTTTTTATGTAACTTAACATGAACATACTGTTTTGTAATGCTTTTTTCAACTTAATCAACCCTTTTAAAATATATCTATACAATTATTGCTCTTTTGTTTTGATTCTCAAGCTCCGTGTACGTAATTATATCCACAATACGCAATGTTATTTAAGGGTGCTAAACTCTAAGTGTGCGGATGAAATAAATTAGCTGACGGAGTTTCGCCACAGGAAACAGTTCGGCCTCACCAGCGAATCCGAAGAAACTGCAAACCATTAGCCTACCAACATCGACCGTGATGCACGAGATAATAATACAAATTTCAAATAGAATTGTCAATACAACATTATTCTACATTGTGCAATTAATTTCATATTTTATGCATGCAAAATCTTACGATATTTCCGACTTATCAAGATTTTGTTGGTTTTTTTAATATTTTATTGCACTCCCGTAATTGATTTTATAACCTTTTGTGATATATTACACAAATCGAGTTTTGGCCGATTACGCAAAAAAACAATTTGTCTCATATAATGACATAAAGCGCTAAATTGCAAGGTACAGATGAAACTAATGCATAGAACACTGTATCCTTGTTTGCTCCCTTAAAAAGGGGTTATTTCAATCGTGAATATTCCGTTGAAAATATCCACCCTGTCCGGACCGACGTTCCAGGCGGTCCGGACAAAGGTTCCCATCGATTCCGGTATGGGATCAATAAGGTACAATGAGCTGAAAGCTCTTAAAGAACGTATGAGCTTTAGCTCTTGTTGGAGTTTTTGAAACTATAGTATTCTCTCATGGAACGATCATGTTCTTTGTCAATGTAGAGAATTTCAATGATATGAGAATTGTAAATGATACGGTCGAGAATAGCCTCTGCAATTGGAGCTTCAGGGAACTTCGTATGCCAACCTTGCGTGTTGAACTGAGAACAGAAAATCGTAGATGATTTCTTTGTTCTGGCATGAATGATTTCTAGAAGGTCTTTTGCTTCTGTTTCCTTTAAGGATATTAGAAGCCACTCGTCAATGATGAGTAGTTGGTATTTTTTGTACTGCTTCAGAAGCTTAGTAAAGGTACCGTCGCCTTTGGCCATTGCCATTTCAATAAGTAACTCCGGTAAGCGAATGTATTTAACCTTGCAATCTCTTTTACAAGCCTCCATACCAAAAGCACACGCCAAATAGGACTTTCCTGAACCGGTTGAGCCAAGAATAATAATATTTCGGTATTCGGTGATGTAATTGCACTGTGCTAAGCTTTCTATGTCATTGCGATCCAACTTTTTTCCAGCGGTATAATTTACATCATGGATCGAGGCTTGTGGTTGGTCGAAGTTGGCTAGGTGAATGAGTCTACTTTTTCGGTTGTTGCGTCGGATAGAAAATTCTGTATCCACCTATTGGGCAAGTTCATATGGGGTAGACGGCAAGGGTGCGAGGAATGGCTTTTCTTCATGCAAGAACACCTGTAACCGGCTACCCTCCTTTTTTTGAAAGAGACGGCTGTTGATTTCTTTCAGCCGGAAGTGTAGCTCCTGATTCAGCTCTTGTAAAGTGAAAAACTTCTTATTTCGCACTGTAGCAGTAATCCAACGAGTAGCTAATCCCACTGCACCTTCTGCATTTGGTTTATCTTTGGGAGCAGAAATTCTCGCAGGCAGGATTGCTGTATTATAATGCTCTGCTAACTCCTGATAGGTTTTGTTTAGTTTGGTTGAATATTTATCTGCTTGAATAACGCCGGTCTTGAGATTGTCACACACCAATATCCTCGTTACACACTGAAAGTGTTGAAACATATTCACATGAGCGCTAATCCAATTCTCCTGTCCCATATTTAAGAAAGCTTCTGCGTATGTATATTGATTGTATGCCAAGACTCCAACAAACAAATAGGCAAAACTGTTTTCTCCGGTTTCGCTGTCCGAAAGAGTCAATGTTTTACCGGCCCAATCTACTTCGGTTTGTTCTCCCGGTCGACGGGACAAATGCAGTAGGGTAGCTTCGATTCCGTTGTTTCTGTTAGTGGCCATGTGGTGTTGCGGTTTTTGGCGCGATTTAAAACATCTCGCACCGTTTTCCTTGAGCATTGGCAACTTTGTGCAATAGCGATTTGATTGAGACCCAGTTGATTTAATCTCAGGATCTCTTTGTAGTTGGTCATTCCTGTGACCCTCCTCGTAATGTATTACACGTGTTCTACGCGCAATCTCATTATACAGGGAGAGTTCGTTTCCTTAATACGTTTTGGCTTCTGGAACGTTCCCGGAATCACTGGAACATGAGTCCGGATTCAATGGAACGGAACTCCGGAACGATTGGAACCAAACACCGGACCGGTGGGTAATTGCCTCCGGAATATTCAATCGAAAAAATTCGTCGATTTTCCTACACCCTCACGCTTCAGTTCACCAGTAGACACCAGTTTTCTCAGAGCTCCTTCAATGGAGCCAACACTCAGAGAATGTTGGGAAAATCCCTCAAGTACTTATTGTTTTGCTTTTACTTGTGAACACTTAAAAAAAGGATTTTGCATTCACCAGCAAGAAAAGTAGTGTAGTAATATTTCGATACTAGTAAGACCGCAACCCGTTCAAGGAGAGTTCAACCGGAGCCTTCTTGTGCCAGAGAATAGGTATGGGGGTGAAATTGAGAAATCGCTTATCTGAACCAAGTATCACATAAACTAAGGAGGAACGAAAGATTGAAAAAAGACGAATTTAACAAGAACCAACTCATTGCTGTGGATTTTCTGGAAAGAAGTGAAACCAAGAAAATATTAGCAGAAATCAACGATGCCATATGGTCTTATGCCGAATTAGGACTTGAGGAATACAATACTGCAAATCTACTCGTGAATTATTTGGAAAAAGAAGGCTTCACGGTTGAAAAGGGTGTCGCCGGAATGCCAACTGCCTTTGTGGCTACGTTTTCTAATGGACCTGGTCCAACCATAGGCGTTTTGGGTGAGCTAGATGCCTTGCCAATGTTATCTCAAGAAGTAGCAAATCCTGACCATGCTCCCGTAACCGAAATCAAAGGGGCCATAGCACCGGGACATGCTTGCACCCATAACACCATGGGTACTGCCGCTGCCGGAACGGTAGTAGCAGTCAAGAAAGCTATGGAAGAGGGCGGATTTACCGGAACAATAAAGATGTTTGGTAGCCCTGCCGAAGAAACTGTCATCAGTCGTCCTTTCATGGTTCATGCCGGGTTGTTCGATGATGTCGATATTGTCATCGATAACCATGGTGGAGACGGTTTTGGTGCATCTTATGGAGTAGGTAGCAATACCAATTGGTCCTTCTCCATCACCTTCCATGGGAAAACGGCCCACTCCGGTGGATCCCCATGGGTTGGAAGATCCGCTTTGGATGCCGTTCAAATCATGAACACAAGCACCGAGTACTTGCGAGAGCATTTACATTACACTTCCAGAATGCATTATGTCATCACGGAAGGTGGAGAAGGTCCTAATGTTGTTCCGGATCGTGCAACGACCTGGTATTATGTAAGAAATTCCGATAAACTTATTAAATCCGATTTCGAAAGAGTGCTGAACTGCGCCAAAGCTGCAGCCCTTGCCACAGATACTCAAATGGAAATGACCCCCTATACTGCAATCCATCAATGCTACAGAGTTGAAACCTTAGCAAACTTGGTTCAGGATAACATTAAAAAAGTGGGTATGCCTAAGTGGACGGAAGAAGAGCAGAAGTTCGTCAAAGCAATACAAAAAGGGGTAGGTGCAGAGGAAATTGGCCTTCCCGATGACTCAGTCATTGCGGATAAGCCAAGCGGAGCGCCAGCGGTCTTTGTTGGCGGCGGCTCTTCCGATATTGGTGAAGTATCTTTAGTTGTGCCCCTTACCTCTGTTCGTTTCCCCACTTCTGCCCCGGGAGCCATTGGCCATCACTGGACCACGACTGCTGTAACCGGATCCACTGTCGCTCATAAAGGCGTGGTAGCTGGAGCCCAAGTCATGGCGGTAAGTGCGATTGAACTCATGACCAACCCCGAGAAAATTGAGGAAATCAAAAAAGACTTCAGAAAAATGCAGGAAACCTATTTCTATAACTACAAAAACGATGGCAAATCTTTGATTCTTGATGAGAACGGCAAAGCTCAATACATCTCCTACCTGCCATATTTCTTCAGTAAAGCAGGAAAATACAAACACGATCCCGCCAATGGAGTATTCTTCGTTCCAGAAGGCAAAGAAGTTGCTCCTCCAGTAGGATTCCTGAGCGAGCAAATGTCCAAGTATCGTCCTCAAATGGCTAAGCATTACAAGACTCCGGCATGGTACGACGGACCAGAGATGATTAAGGAATAAAAGAATAAAACAAAGAAGGGGCTGTAGCAAAACAAGCCCAAAAAAACAGAGCCAAGGGCTACGAAAGTAGTACCCAAAGGCTCTGTTTTTTGGTATAATGTTATTGATGAAAAA
>Ga0334882_1003571_pt1 | contig 14119 bp, 7 predicted proteins | sample GraSluR1_MG_5_FD_207226 | JGI IMG/M metagenome (GOLD analysis project Ga0334882, IMG submission 207226) | Sludge microbial communities from methane-producing bioreactor in Wageningen University, Netherlands - Granular Sludge_15_04-R1 | ecosystem: Engineered > Bioreactor > Anaerobic > Unclassified... | reverse complement strand
GGTTTTTTTTTCAGTATTTTGTTTTTAGCGATAGCCATGGTCCTAAGTGACCGTAATGATCAGCCCGTAGGAAATCTTCCAGTTTTGCCAGTCCTGGCGTAAAACCATGTCGATATAGTTGGTGCCTGCCTGGAGCTCATCTTCCATACTGAAAGGCTCGCTTTCCTCGATATCGTAAAAGCTGCTGATACCGGTGGTGCGATTGTGGATCTCTATCTCCACGGGGATAGCGAGGGTGGTATGATATACCATGAGCCGCTTGAGTGGATAATAGCTCAAATGATAGGCACGGTACCAGTTGGGGAAGAGTTCGAAGGGATTGGCGGACTTGAAGTCGAGGGTCCGCAAGTTGGCACCGTCTCGGTCTAAGTAGCGGACATTGAAATTGACTTCGCCTATCACAATAAAACAAATAGGTATAGTCACCTGGTATTTGCCGTTGTCATCGACGGACACGGGCTTGAGGGGGATCTGGTTGAGAACCATCTCGACGGTACCCCCGGGGTAACTTTCGCCACTGAAGTAAAAGAGGCAGGGAAAGAGCTTGCGGGTGAAAATGGCTTGAAAAATACCTCCGCGCACATCGGTGAAATGGTGGGGCTTGGTCTTGCCATCGTCTGATCCGTCATAGTAGAGGATCTCGTAGAGCATATGGGCTATCTCGGAGCGCTTGAGAGCTACGTTGGGGCGAAAAGATCCGTCAGGGTAGCCGTTGATGAGGTGGGCATGGACCGCAATAGTAAGATAGGAGCGACCCCACTGGGGGATATCTCGCATGTCGGTAAAGCGCTGAAGGGTATCGTTGATATCTTTTTCGGAGATAATGTCTGCAAAATATTTCATGGCTAAAAAGCGTACCGCAAAGGTGATAAATTCAATGCGGGTCATACTGGTGTCGGGGCGAAACATATTGTTGCTGATGCTATCCTCTAAAAGCCGAGTAATCTGCATCAGCTCGATATAGGGGTAGGCGGGATGGGTGGAGGACACGTCATCGTAGCTGGGAGTATCGGGACGCACGGTGCCCGTGCCAAAGAAACGGGTGGCGATGACAGCCATGTCGCTACGCTTGATCGGATCATCGGGGCGAAAAGTGCCATCGGGGTAGCCCTGCATGATGCCCTGATCGGTCAGCCAGTTGATAGCGGCGTATGCCCAGTGGCTGCGAGGCACATCGGAAAACTCCTTTGCCCAGGTGGATGAAGGCACACGGAATGCAAAAGAAAACAAAGAAACCAATAAAATATAAACCAAAGCTAATCTGATTTTTTTCATCATAGCCCTCCTTTTAGACCAAATACCTTTCAAATTTTAAAAGGTTCATAATTTCCCAGCAACAAATAAATAATATGTTTGACTAAACTCTATACCTATCTTTTAAAAAAACAAGTATTTTTTATATATTTTTTATAAAATTATTCCACCAGTTTCAGCACTTCGGGAAAGTCAATGCCAAGCTCTTTCAGCGTCTGGGGAGTGGGTACGCCGTTGGCATCCCAGCCCCTTCGGGCATAGACCACATCCTGGAGTTGGCGGTACTGATCCTCGCGGTACTGGCGCATTTTTTGAATCTTTTCTACCGTGCTGAGGGTGGTAGGGTCAATGCCCAGCCACTCGCGAAGCTGATCGTCGTAGCGCTTCTGGCGGGATTCGTATTCTTCCGCGGTCACGGGCCCCATAGCACGGTAGGGAATAGTGTCAAAGGCGCGGGTGCCAAAACCCTGGCGTAGGTTGAACATGCGCTGGAAGTTGTAGGTGCGGCGGGATTGCTCGATCAGTTTTTCGGGAGTCAATGGCTCTCCGGTGACGCCTTCGTAGATGAGACAGTAGTTTTCGACGTGCTCGGGTACTTTGGCGGCCTCGATGCCTTTGTATTTGGTGCGGTTGTCTTCGGGCTCGGAGTCATTCCAGGGAAGCTTGCAAAGACCCATGAGGGAAAACCAGGTACGAAAGAGCGGGAAGTAGTAGAGGGCTTCGGCTTTATCTTCGAAAGTGGGGATCTGCTTGTTGACCTGATCCATGAAGATCAGCCAGGCTTCGTCGTGCTGGGGGCCTTTGTTGGCCATGCCATAGCCACCCTGCTGAGCCAGGGATTCTTTGGTCATGTATTCGGAAAACTCCATGCCTTTGGCCTCCATGCCGATATCGTCTATCAGGGTGTCAGTGATACCCAGAGTTTCGTGGAAGTATTTCTTGAGGGGACGGATGCCCTGCCCCACCAGCTTGCCGAAGCCTTTGCCCTCGGCCATCTGATGAATGAGCTCCATGGCGGCATCGGTATTGCCAAAGCCAATCTCAATCCCTCCGGTAATCTCCTTGTTGATGATGCCACGGTCGTAGCACTCCATGACAAAAGCCAGAGTAGTCCCCAGGGAGATGGTATCGAGACCGTAGTGGTCAGCATAGAAGTTGGACTCGATGATAAACCAGGGCTCAAAGATGCCCATGTTGGATCCCATGCCCCCGGCAGTTTCGTACTCGGGCCCGTCCACAGTAACTTTTTGACCTTTGAGGGGTCCGGTGCGGAGCTCGAAGTTGTCCACTCCGTGGGAACACGACATGGTACAGCCAATCCAGCAGCCGTCAAAGAGGCCCTGGGTAAAGTGCTCCTTCCAGACGTAGGAGTTGATTTTTTTGGTGTTGGGGTCAGCGCCAAACTGGTAGTTGCGTACGGGCAAAACGTCGGCGGCGTCGAGGGCTTCGATCATATTGACAGTACCTACCTGGCGCATGCGACAATGGGTATCATCGTGTTTTTGAATCTCGGTGTTGATGCGGCTGCCTGCCTTGCGCAGGAGCTCCATGTTGGCCACATCGTTGTTGTTGGGGCCTATGCCCTGGTAGCGGACCACCATGGCTTTGATGCGCTTGTTGCGGAAGATGGTGCCAGGACCTCCACGACCGGCCTGCTTGACGCGGTTCATCTTGCGGCGCACGTCAAACCAGCTGAAGTTGAGGATGCCCATGAGGGTATGCTCTGCTGCCTGACCGGAGGAGATGACGCTGATATTGCGTCTGTCGGCTTCATCTTTGGCGTACATTTCCACCATTTGATCAGCTACCTCGTAAGTGTTGGTGCCTTCGAGAGGAGCGGTTTCGATCCGTACGATGCCTTCGTTGCCATCAATGACGATGACGACATCTTCGTTGGCCTTGCCCTGGACTTCGATCAGGTCAAAGCCGGAAAATTTCATAAAGGGGCCGAAATATCCGCCAACGTTGTTGTCGTTGGGGGCATTGGTCTGGGGAGAGATGCTGACCACGTGGGTCTTGCCACTGCCGGGGTACTGGGTGATGCCCAGCACGGGGCCTCCGGTAAATACCAGCTCATTTTCGGGATCGTCCCAGCGAGTGTCAGCTTTGGTAGCATGCCACAGGTACCACATGCCGTAGCCTTTGCCTCCAACAAAAGTTTTTTTGACTTTTTCCTCGATCGGAAACTCCTGAATAGTATTGGTGGACAGGTCAATGTGCAGGCGACGATCAGTATATCCCCGATGTGGCTTGGACGGGGTATAGCGAAACTCCGCCAGCACTTGATGGGCTTGTTTCATATCTTTAATGGTAGGCATGCTTTCCTCCTCAGGCAATTATATATGCTATTTTCCTTATATATTTTAAAAAAAGAGAACTCTAAATCAACTCCAGCTTACTCGGCAGGGGTCATAAATTTGGAAGGGTCAAGGATAAAGGGCTGGTCGGAGGGAATCATCATGATCTGGATTTTGTCGCTGAGTCGCTGGATCCAGGTGTACTGGATAATCTGCGGAGAGATAGACTCGGAAATGAGGCGGTTGGCTTCGGCTTCTCCCCGGGCCTTTTCGATGATTTGTTGGGCGCGGAATTGTTCGCCTTTGACTTTTTCCTGCTCCTCGAGGGCTTTTTGGGTAGCTATCTGCTTGGCTTCGACTGCTTTTTTAAACTCGGGACTAAAGTCTATATTTTCGAGCAGGACGTCCACCACTTCGATGGAAAAGGGGCTAAGTTCGTCGCGGAGGCGATCGCGAATGGCTTTGCGTATATTTTCCCGGCCAGGAGCTACTTCGGTGGTTTTGTACTTGACGGTTTCGTCTTTGGTAATCTGGGGGATCTTGGGAGCAATGAGCACTTCGAAATAATTGGGGCCAGTGTTGCGGTAGAGCTCCTGGATGATATCGGGTGATACCCGGTAGTTGAGAGCGAGATCGACAAAAACATCCTGCGTCTCCTGACTGAAACAAAGCAGGTTTTTGAAGATGATTTTTTGTACGCGCACATTGGCCAGTTTGCTTTCGCGCCAGGGTGGGATAAAGTGCAAGCCCTCGTCGAGTTGGTCCACGATAGCTCCAAATTGGTACACAATGCCCACATGGCCCACCGGGACCATCTGGATACTACGCATGGCCACTCCTATTAAAAGCAGAAGGATGGCACCTCCTGTGATGAGGGGACGGTAATCCAGTTTTTTGCTGAAAATACTGATTAATAATGCAGCGATGGCGAGCAGGATTAATAAAATGGCCATTGGAACCTCCTAAAAAATGGCAAGAGTCAAAAATGGCTAAAAGAAAAACCAGAGAAAACTCATACCGTTGGCTATTTTAATATGATATCAACTTTAGGGTTCAATTCAATAGATTTAACAGAAATCTAATACCATAAATAGAGGAATTAATAGTTGTTTAATAACTTGTATGCTGTGTCCCCATGTCCCATAGCTCATCCATGAGGGTATGTGCGCGATAGTACACGACCTCTTCTATCATTTCCACAATATCCACCACAGCAGGTTGACGGGGATTGAAGGATTCGGTCAGGGGGTCCGCCCAGCAGAGGAAGCGCAGGTCGTAATAAAGCTGATCGAGCTGGGGGCGATAGTTGAGATTGAAAAAGCGGCTCATATGTTCTCCCGAGAAGGGGTCAATATAGAGGGAATGAGCAACGGGCTTGAATTTGGCAGGGTCAGACCAGGGAAGAGCGATGGGGTGATAGGTATGGAGATGCAGTTTCATGCCGCTATGGTGATCCTGATAGCTCCAGCCATGGACGAAAAACTGCTGACGTACTGAGAAACCCATGGGCGAGACTCCTACGGCCTGGAATTTGGAGCGTCCTTGAAAGCTGGGATAAAGGATCATAAAACTACGCTCGCCAGGAAGAGGCAGGAGGGTATGGATCAGTTCGGGGTCAAAGTCACTCTGCGGATCAGGAAAGAGCCGGGGGCTGGCGCTCTGGTAGTCGTAATAGTAGGGGCACCATAGCTCAATCAGTCTAAACTGGTTGTCGTAAAGCAGTAGTATCCACTCCATGCGTCCCTGGAGCAGAAATACACTACTGACAACATAAATCCAGCGATCCTCCCAGCGGATGGAGATCAGATCGTGACAGGCCTGCCAGGAACTTAGCAGAGCTTCGGGGTCATAAAACGAAGCATGCGTAGAGTTTCGTACCTCTTCAAAGGGATTCCAGCCACCTTCGATGCGTGAGATCCAGTCCTGCAAAAAGGCATTGCGGTGTCGGTGATAGATACGCTCTTCGACTTCCATGGACTCGGCAACAGTATATAGGGGAGGGAGCCGAAGCTCGGGCAAACGGGGGATGGAAAGCGCAGGGGATGCATCTGATGAAGCCAGATTGCGTCGGGTGCTGATAAAATCCTGGTGCCGGGGGATATCCTGGGGAGGGATCGGGTAGTGTATGGAATCTGGCATCCGACTCATCTGCAGTTCTCCCGAAGACACGCAAACAAGCTCAAAAATAGCTACTTTGGATGGTCGCGCTGGATCAATATTTCCCAGATGGAGCTCGAAACTGCGGGTGTTTTTGGCAATCAACCGGGGATAGGGATAGGGCTGGTCATTTTCATCCAGGGGAGGGGCGAGGGTCTGAATCGTCTGCCCGGAAACAGGTCGGCTGAAATCTGCATAAATCATGGGATCGCCTGGGTAATCCTCCGTAGCATAAACTCCATTGATCAGCACTTCAAGGCAACCATCGCTGTCTATATCGAGTGCGAGGGCCTCTCGAAAATGAACAACGGGACGAGGAGCATTGAGGGGTTTGTAATCATGAAGGTACTCGTGTCGGGCCTGGAGGGAGAAGCCGGATCGGTCTGCCCGATACACAGCCATACGGTACCCTTCGTTGCGACCGGTGATAAAAAGCAGTTCCCGGGTTTGGGGATAGGTAAAGGAGCCCTCGAGCACGACATGGATAGTCTCACAATCAATGGCGCGCAAAAGCTCGGGCACATCCGTCCGGAGGGTAATATGGCGATCGGTTGCGCTAACACCGGAGCTGGGATCGGCAATCTGCTCAAGCTCCGTCCACTCTCCCCAGGGGCATACAAAAAAGCGATCCACGTGCTGGAAAAAGAGCTGATCGTCTTGCAGCCAGAAGCGTCGGTGGTAGCCCCGGTGAATGGAAGTCAACTCGCCTGTATGCACCTGCAGAGCCATTAGAAAATGATCGGAGGGTTTTTCGCCCCTTCCTGCCTGGAATATCAGATAGGGTTCAAAATAAATGGAGCGTTTGAGGATGGCTTTGGGATCGACTTCATAGGAGTCCTGGGGGCGATCATAGCGAGGGCGATCTTCGAATACAAATTCGATGCCCCGATTGGTGGAGGGCAAGTCTTTGACCGGGATGGCCTGGGTCATAAAAAGAGTGAAAAGAGCCATGGTAAAGGCCATAGTCAACGCTAAAACCCAGCGAATTCGCATACTATACCCTCCTTGCCATTAAAGTCAGGGTTATTTGCCTTTTTGGGCGCCTGTCGGGGATAGTTTTGAAGCTTTGCGACGAGAGGAGCGAATAGACAGGGAAATGATGCGACCTACCGTGAAAAAGATAAATCCCGCCAGGGCTATGCCTGCCAGGGCTACCCGGGTGCTATCCTCAATTTCTTTAAATCTGGCCTGGCCATCTTTGATTTCGATATAGCCGAGGGGAGTGGTTTTGATTTCCAATCCCAAGCCCATGCCAAAGCCTTTGGGCTTATCTTTGGGCGTTGTTTCGTCCGCAGGGGTCTTTTCTGGAGGGTTTCCTCCACCGCCTCCACCACCCCGCAGAGTCACTTTGGCTACCGGGATGATAGTGATGGTGCCTTTTTCAATTGCTTCGCCGAAAACGACTCGAACATTGGCATTTTTTTGCACTTGTTCGTTGATTTGTTGGATTAATTCTTTTGCATTCATTGGTTTTCCTTTCTGTAAAAGCTTATATGCAACCTTGCCTTCATTGTATGCACTCTTGTTTGAAATGCAAGAAATCGGGCTTAACATACATACCTGTTTGGAAAAGAGCTTAAACGTTTGCTCGGAATTGTCAAGCATTTTTAGTGTGTTTTTAATTTACATCTCCCAAAGCTGTCATATAATTCCCTTCAAATAACGAAACAAAAAACCAAAGGAGGAAATCATGAATTTCAAAAAAATGTCATCCTTTTTGGTCATCAGCAGTATCCTACTGCTCCATACCTTATCGCTGGTGAAAGCTGTGCCAGCGGGATACCAGATCCTGCAGGAAGGCCACTTGCTTTCTTCGCTGAGTTTGCAGGCCTGTCCCGATGACACGATCGAAGGAGAGCTCACGGTGACTGCCAGCAGTGATAATACTGAAGACTGCCGTATCACCATCTCCTGGGATGCTGCCTGGCTATATTTGACTCCCACTGAATTTGTACTGGCACCTGGTGGTAGCCGCCTGGTCGCTATGCGAGTGCATACTCAGGGCATGGATCCGGGGTACTACTCCACCAAGATTGTACTGCAATCCAACTGCAAACCTGGCTACTCCGAGATACCGGTGATGCTGGAAGTCCTGGCTCCGGTGTTTCGGGTGGATCCGCCCAAAGATGACTGGAAGCTACCCTTTGAAGGAACTATTAAGAAGGAAATCAAATTAACCAATAGCATTTGTAAAACTCTGGTCAGCGTGGATGTGGAAGTACCCAGAGTCGATGGCCTGGAAATAATTATGAGTACTACCCCCTTTACTATCGGAGCCCGGGAAATGAAGACTTTTCCCATTACTTTTCGCTGTAACGGATTTGAGCCTGAAAAAGCCATAACGCTGAAGCTCATTTTTACTCCCAAGGGTACTTATCCCGTTTTTGCAGAGTATCGCCTGATCCCTGAAGAAGACGTGCCCCTGATTGAAATGGACAAACTGCCTGAATCCCTCCAACCCTGGAATGGCCAGACCATTACAGTCCGGGGATTTTTGCACCGGGGAGCCCAGCCCTTTTTGGCTGAAAATCCAATGCTGTTTCTACCCCTGAGCACTCCGAATCCTTCCAAACGAGTGATGGTGGTGGACCCACTCAATTTGCTCCAGTGGAATCCATGGGAACAATCCCAGGTTGTTTTTGCTGACTTAAAGGGAGTGCTCCGAGCCGGAAGCCGTACAGAAGATCATCAAATAAAGATTACGGAAGCTCCTGCCTTGCATTTTCCGGTGCTATATCCCTATCCCCGACCTCCGGAGGAAACGCTTCCTTCGAGACGCCCTGTTCGGGCATCGGCGGATTATCTGGTGATTGTGGGGTCTGCGGGACATCCGGTGCCTGAATGGATGGAGCGCGACCTGATGCTCAAATGGGAAGCGGGAATGAGCTTTAATGGATCGGAAAGGCATATGCGGATTTTTTTCGGGGACGGCACCCTGCCTCTGTACGCCAATGAGCCAGGGTCCATCGCCCAGCGAAAAGATATGATGAAGCCCTACCTGGAAAAAGGCCGGGCAAGGGATTTGATGAATTATTTTAAAACCCTCGAAGATACCATGAGAGGACACTTGCGCAAGGGGGAAATACCCAGTCTGACCCTGCTTTTGACTGGAAACAGCCAGCTCATGGATACTGAGCTGATCTTTCAGATGGGAGGGGGAGAAAGCCTGCGACTCGAACCCCTGGCCCAGGCGCTGGAGCGCTTGTCCATCCTGGGGCCTGTACGTATTGAGCTCAATACCAGTTATGCGGAATCCTGGCTGGAAAGGCTAAACCAGATTGGAAATACCAAAAACATCATGAACAGCAGTCGGGACCTGCTCTGCTTTGTCCATGAGTATGATGCAGAAACGCAGATCTCCCGGTGGCTTGGCAGTGGCCAGGCTGGCCGGGAGCTGGGAGAAGTGGACTGGCTGGACCTGGCAGAGCAGGTCCAAAACCCCTTTGCAGGGGAGGGATTGGCTTGGGAGATTAAAATGGACTGCCTGCGCATGAGTCATCGTCAAAGCAGATTGAGTGCGGATCATGTATGGATTACTTATCAAATCACTGTTCGACAGTTTTATCGGGATTACCGGGGAGAAGTGGCAGAAAGCCAGCACAAGATCACGCTGGAGCGTCATATGCCCCAAAGCGCATTGGATCTGCCTCCTGATGTTTGCCCTGATTTCAACCCCATGGATGCTTTGATTCAAAATCCCATCGTGACAGGAAGCTCCACACCGGTAGAGATAGAAGGCGAAGTACATCGCGTTCATCCGGAGCGGGAAAGCTTCGAGCTATATGATCCCTTTTTCGATGTGTTCAAGGAAGTGGTCTTTCCTGAGCGCCCTCTCCCAGTGAGTGAGGGGGATCGAGTGCGCGTAACAGGCACAGAGCAGGGAGAGCGGAGGATTATCCCCACCAGCATCGAAGTGATGGAAAAATCCTGTGGCTTTATGGTCCGGGGGCCTGAGAATCTGGTGCTTTGTCCGACCTGCCTCTCCAAGGATTATTCCACGGGCTATGGGATGGACTACCAGGATCTGAAATGGACCCTGAGCAATGTGGGAGAGATCGGCATTGGAGTATCCTGGAATATGGAGATCGAAGCACTGACGGAAAACCCCGGAATCCAGCTTCAACTGGTTTTTCCTGAAGATACTGACAATCCCATCGCCCTGGCCCCTGAACAATCGTATGATCTGGAAGCCTTGCTGACAGTGTCCATGGTGCCCGAAGAGGTGGAAGAAGAAGTCCGATTCAGGGTTACGGCCCATTTTGGGATTGCTCCCGCCCCGCCCTGCATCGAATACGAATCCTGGTCTTTTGAGATCATCTTTTGCCCCAATAAACGCAATATCAATGGAAAAGTCACCTTTAAAAATGTCAATGACGTGGAATGCCCCCTCAAAGACCTAACGCTACGAATGTATCTGCGTTTTGACCCGGAGTGCGGTCATGATACCACACTGAGAGAGTTGATAGGCAATATCCCGGATTTGCATGAAAGCGCCAATGAAGGACTGCCTGATTTTAAATACTACCTGGAAACCCGTACCAACAAGGACGGAGAGTACAGCTTCAGCTTTATTGACAAGGATTGCGACCACCGCTACAGGATCATGGCGATCTTTGAGAGCAGTGAAATCCGGATGAACTACCATGACTGCAGTAAGCGCTTTTTTGCCTATGGAGACATTTCGGGACAAAGGCAACCCTGCAAAGAAACTGACTATGAGCGTCATTTAAGAATAGGGATCGAGGGTGATCTAAAATTTCCCTCCAATTTTAATGGGGATCCCCGGGCAGTAGCGCAATCGTGGTGCCATATGCAGGAATGCTTTGATATCTTTCGGAGTGAAAAATGCAATGGCAACAACATGATTCGTGCCGGATACCTGCCGGTCAATGTATGTATTTATAGCAATACCGCTGGTACCTTTTACCGTCCCAGCAGTCGCCTGATCAACATAGAGACCGCAGATAGCGCCATCAATTCGACAGATCGCCCCATGAACCGCGAATGGCATGAGTTTGGCCATTTTCTGCACGATGCTCTGTGCGGAATACCTGCTCGAACTGGATCCGACCTCAACCATGATGGTTTTCGCAATGCTTCCACTCTGGATTCCTTTTTGGAGGGCCTGGCAGAAATGACCAGCATGCTAATCCTCCGCCAGCTCAAGATGAGGGATAGCTGTTGCGATGCCTATGCTGGCTATGCCAACAGTGTTTATCGGATGAGCGGTGGAGCAGTGTCCGTTAAAACCGATTCCGGACTTAAAGCATCCAATGGCAGGTATGGCTACTGGAAACAAGTGCCGGACGCCAGCGGCAATCCTGTCTGGCGATTAATCCCGGTAGCCCGGGAAAATCTGCGAGTACGTGCCGATGGCACGCTGGTGGATACTCATGGCAATGAGATATTTATGCGTAACTCCCAGGAAGAGCTGGCTGTGGCAGGGCTGATGCTGGACCTGATGGATAATGCTGGCTGGTACGATGAAGTACGCCCTGATGTAGTCATCCATGGGGAGGACCCTGACGGCTTTTCGCTCCCCAAATGGCAGGATTTGTACTGCATGATCCGCGACAACAATATTACCAATATCAAAGGACTCTATGATGCCCTTCGAGCCAAATACCAGGGCAATGCTTCCGCTCTGGCCAAAATCGATGCCATCTTTGAGAAAAGAGGATTTTTTGAAGATAAAAACTTTAATGGTAGCAGGGATCCCGGGGAAGCCATAGGTACGACCTACCGACCCAGCATGCTTGCAAATAAAAGGGAGGGGGGTAATTTGGTTGAAGTACGCATTCCTGCGATCAACTCGCGTCCCAATCACCCCCTGACGCCAGGCCTGGGCATAAAGATCCTCCTGCAGGATGCGGGGGGGAATTTTATCCCAAGAGCACTGCTGAGAATAGATGTCATCGGGGGGGAATCAGCCACTTATTTCACCTACCAGCAATGGGTGAGTCATGGAGAGATCCTGTACCTATACCTTTCTCCTGATAATGGCGGTAGGTTTAGAGTGTCGCTGGCACAGGAAAGCAGTCAGGTATTTATCGTCACGGAAAAAGAGCTCTGGGAGGCGGTAAACAATGAAGAAGAGCATGCCGGAGAGTATCGGTTTATCGTAGGGGGAATACCCGAGCCCGGGAGCTGGGACTGGGACAGCCGTGGTACCCAAAAGCTTCGAGTGGTCCAGGGGCGGAGCAGTTCGTTTGGCCTGCTCTACTGGAACACAGGCACGAAAATCACTCCGGTGCGCATTCATAGCTCTGAAACCTGGCTGAAGGCAGACCCAGAGGAGCTGAGTCAAGCCGCGGGAAGGATCAAGCTGGAGATAGATGCCAGTAAACTATCGCCCGGCAAATACCAGGTAAAGCTTTTCCTGGAAGGAGCGGAGGGCATCGAAAAGACGAGTGAAATTGAAGTGGAAGTGCTTCCTGGGACGATGGTTATCCAACTGCGCATAGGGGATAAAAAAGCCCTGGTGGAAGGGCGCGAGGTTACGCTGGATGCTGTCCCCTTTATTCGACCCCCGGGGCGTACGATGGTGCCTTTGCGACTGATCTCCGAAGGCTTTGGCGCGATGATTGACTACGCTCCCAAGCAAGGGCTGGTGACCGATATCTGGGTATTGTTCCAAGCCACGGAACTGTACTTGAAAATCGGCTCTCCCGAAGCAGAGATCAATGGCGAAAAGGTGAGTATGGACGCACCTGCAGAAATAGTGGCAGGGCGTACTTTTGTGCCTATCCGCTTTATCTCGGAGGCCTTTGGCGCTAAAGTGGACTGGGAAGCGAGTACGCAAACCATCACGATCCGCCTTGCCCGTTAATAAGCAAAAGCAGGAACTATCTTCTGATGGATGTAGTTTTAATGCTATATGCCATGGAAAGGATGGGAAAGCCATGAAACAAATATGGGGATTTAGCATTTGTTGCTGTTTGGTAGCTTTAGGATTGATCTGGCCAGCACAGAGGCGCGCTTTGCCTGCTCAAGCCAGCGGAGCCGAGGGTTATTGGCATTTGATGCAGGTAAAAAACATTGAAGACTTATACCCTGGATCTATAGAACTATCCCTGGAAGGCAATGAAGGCCGGGCCATCATCCATATGAAGCAGGAACAGCGATCTGCCACTCTGCGCTGGGAATGGAACCAGCCTCCTCGCATGCTTATACCCGGAATGCCCTGGAAGAGCAAAATCACTGGATCTATCACTCATTGGACTTTACCTATCGATTTTTCTTCCACCCTTTTTATGAAGTTTCAAGCCTTTGAAGCTAGTTGCTGTGATCCCTACGGAGTAGATATGGGTATGCTCAATCTTAGCCCGGAGAGCAAAGAAAGGGTTGAAACCAGCAGGACCATCGTTGAACAGGGGCTTGTGCCAATCCTGGGAGAGCTTGATTCTGGAAAAACTTCCCGCATGCAGCTTTTAGTGAATATTGTACAGCAAGGGGGGAGTTTTCAATGGGTTTATGTGTACGAATATGTGAAAAAAGTTCCTGAGATACATATCCGCATGAATATTGGAAATGCCCGTGCCTGGGTCAACCTTAGAGCTGAAATGCTGGATAGCCCCCCTTATCTTTCCGCGAATCGCACTTTTGTCCCCTTTCGCTTTATTGGTGAAGCGTTTGGAGCTTTGGTGGACTATACCGTGGATGAAAAAACCGGGAAAACTAAAGAAGTTATATACGAGCTTGGAAACGACCGAATTGTTTTTTATTTGATGCCTTATCGCATGGAGCTTAATGGCAAAGCAATACCCGGCGCGCCCCCGGTGGAAATAAGAAATCAAAGGGTGATGGTGCCTGTCAGGATATTGTCGGAAAACCTGGGCGCCAGCGTGGAATGGAAAGCCAGCACCCAGGAAGTCAGCGTAAGAAAAATCTGGTAAACGCTTTTAGCGCAGGGCTCCTTTTAACGCAGGGTAACAATATAGATAAATATACTGCGCGTTACAGCTTCGTACTGTACCTCATAAGCCCCCAGGGCTTCGGTAATGAAGCGCACGGGTACCATGGTGCGGTTGCCCACGATGATGGGCGGGGAGTCCAGTTGCAATATTTTATTGACCCGTTGCCCTGCTTCGTCATACACCATGATGGCATAATCCCTGCCAATCCACAGCGTCAAAAGCTTATCTTCAAACTCAATCATGATGGCCTGCTCAGAGGCATCCCAGGAAACCTTGGCCCCAAAGGCTTCAGCAATGAAGCGCACGGGCACCATGGTCCGATTATTGATAATGATGGGGGGAGCATCGAGGGTCATTTCCTTCACTTCGTCATCGATCGTGATTTGGGCTTTATTGGAGCCAATTTGCAGAGATACCTTGCGATGCACGCCCAGCCAGTAGGTAAATGTTAGCTCAGTGGAAGTGCCTGCCTGGTTGGAAGCGGTGATGAGGATG
>Ga0334882_1003567_pt1 | contig 14134 bp, 14 predicted proteins | sample GraSluR1_MG_5_FD_207226 | JGI IMG/M metagenome (GOLD analysis project Ga0334882, IMG submission 207226) | Sludge microbial communities from methane-producing bioreactor in Wageningen University, Netherlands - Granular Sludge_15_04-R1 | ecosystem: Engineered > Bioreactor > Anaerobic >... | reverse complement strand
CGTCGCGTTCTGCAGCGATCTCACGCAGGCGCATGAAGATCGGGTGGACCTCCTGAGCTCTGTCCTCGTCGCCGCCCGGCATCACGTCGACCAGTGCATCGATCACGACCAGGCGCGCATCGGTCTGCAGGATCGCGTCGGACAGCGCCATGGCATCCTCGCCACTCCTCAGGTCAAACCGGGCCAGCGTCGTGTAGAACACCAGCGTCTCAGGGCCGGCTCGATGTCCCCGCATGCAGTCCCCCAGCCGGCGGGCAAAGCGCCGCGGCCCACTCTCCTCATCAATCACCAGCACGGCGCCCTGCACCGTGGCAAACTCGAGCCACGGCTCGCCCTTCGCGACACACACCGCCGCATCCAAGGTACTGTAGGTTTTCGCCGTTCCCGGATCACCTACCAGCAGACTCACGCTTCCCTCAGCAAACAGCCCCGAGATCACCCAGGGCACAGGCGGTTGCGGCTCGAGGGCCTCGGCTGCCACGTGCAGCTCGTACCGGGGCCGGTCGTGGGCATCCTCCGCAAGGTCGCGGGCGTGGCTGACCAGGTGCGCCACCGATTCACCGATCGGCATATCCAGGGCCCACGCATCGCGCGCCGCCCGCTCAGCAAGCGCGATCAGCTGCCGGCGCCGGGCCATCTCGCGCACCGTCGCCACATAGCTCGCCACATTTATGGCACTCGGCACGCTGCCAATGAGATCGGTCAGGTAGAGGTCGGGGTCGCCGCCGTTGAACGTTCCTCGCCGGCTGATCTCGCTCGAGACGGTCAGGAAGTCGACCGGCTCTTGCCGCAACTGCAGTGTAGCGATCGCCTCGTAGATCGTGCGATGTCGCGGCGAGTAGAAGTCACCGGGCCGCAGCTTCCCCACAACCTCAGCCGACGCGCCTCCGTCTATGAGGATCGCGCCCAGAGCCGCCCGCTCGGCGTCAACGTCCGCCGGCACCTGTGGTTGATCCGCGCCACTCACGCCGCGGCGCCCTCACCGTCGCGCGGATCCGCCGTACGGGGAACCGTGACCAGGTCCTCCGGATCCGGATCGTCGGCCTCGGCGGCCTCGCGTCGCTCGCGTTCGAGCCCCCAGCGGGCCAGCGTGAGGATCGCGCGCGTCAGGGCATCAGGGTAGATGTCAGTCGCCATGCCCCACCTCGCCGCCGTCTTGATCCTTGGCATGCTGCTTACATCGGCCCGCCAATCCCTTGTCACGGGCCGCCAGCCGAATAAGCCGCCTCAGCACAGCGGCTTGAGATAGCCCGCCCTCAGCCTCTGCCAATAGCACAAGCGCGCGCTTTTCCATAGGGCTCAGGATCAAACCAAAACGCTCGGTTCTTTCCACGGGTTTCACCTCCAAACAAAAGTGCTGGTGAGTTGACCTAACCTCACCAGCACTCTATCAAACGAGATGCGAAAGAACCGAAAAGCGCGAAAGTTTCGCGGCTATTGCTCCTGATCTGCTCCCAGTAGCCCCGCATCGCCGGCTTTGATGATCTTTTGCACGGTCCGTTGCCCATTCCTTCCCCAGGGGCACTTGTTCATCTCAGCATGCAGATAATCCAGGCAATCCTGGGCACTTGGTCTGGGATCATCGCGATCAAGGTTTTCGTAGTCGTGTTGATAGGTCCGTCTGAGTTCGCATATGAGCTCATAGGCATGCACCCAATCCTTGCGCCTGTTGGCTGTCATGGGCAGATCGCTCTCGGAAGCGTCAGCCAGCGATGGGGGTGGCTCACTCCAGAATTCGCGACGGCGACGTAGGGTGACGCCCGGTTCGCGCAAGCCGGCCTTAAGCTCAACATGCCGCTCTAGATCATCCCAGATAGAGACGAATATCCTGTGCCGATCTCGCTCCAGATCGTCGTGAGGGGCGCGGGGCAACGCCCTCGCCTCAACGTGCCAACTATAGCCACCGCCCGGCTCAGGCGTAACTACGAAGCGTCCGAGCTCGATATCATCCAGAGACACGAACCACTTGACGGATCGCCCTTCCTGGATGCGCCCGATGCTAACACGGTCGCCGCGGTCACCAGGCACTCTGATGCAGAATGCGTCAACCGCGTCGACGATGTCATCATAGGCCAGGGGCCACCGGCGGGGCTCCATACGGGTTCCCGGGGTCTCGTGGGTTCTGGCGTACCAAGCATCGATCGCCGCTCTTAGCTGTTCGTCGGAACACATACGCCGCCCTCCTGACTTGCTGGGGCGGCGGGGCGTGGTATAGTGGATTCACCAGCCGTCGCCGCCGGTTGGTCACCGCCCCGGACGTGTCAGCGCCGCGGGGCGTTTCATTGCCTCATTGTAGCCCATGTGTTCTACACGACAAGCAGCTCGGCTCTCCTACACTCGGATCGTCGCGTGAAGGACAAACGGCGTGTTCAGATTGTGTAAGCGACGTCTTTTCGATGAATTGCTACAAGACGCGGGTGTTGGCCGAGGAGATGGCTCAGGTCAACGCGCTGCTCGACCTGCCGATCATGGTCGGAGAGTGGCACTTCGGGGCTCTGGACGCAGGGTTGCCCGCGAGCGGCATCGGCCACGTGCCGGACCAGGCCTCACGCGGTAAGGCCTTCCGCGTCTACCTGGAGGATGCCGCGGCGAAGCCCTGGTGCGTCGGCGTGCACTACTTCACGCTCTACGACCAGTCGGCACTGGGACGCTTCGACGGCGAGAACTACAACATCGGCTTCGTCGACACGTGCAGCCGCCCCTATGGCCCGTTGGTCGCGGCGGCGCGGGCCGGCCACGAGCGGATGTACCGGGTCGCGGCGGGTGAGCTGGCGCCGTACGACGATGAACCGGAGTACCTGCCGCTGCTGTTTTTGTAGCGGGACTGCATCGATCTTGACGCACAGGTGACGATTGGCAGACGAGAGGTAATAGCAGTCGAACTGCTCGGTTGCTGTCCATACGGTAGCGACCAAGCACACCGTGCATGGGAAGAGGTAGTGACGCTCCACGTATTGAAGGCCCAAATGAGTGCAGTATACCTAGACGGCTCCGCTGAAGACTGAGTACGCCCCACAGCTTAATCGTAGTCCAGTTGTAGAGATCCGATTCCGTCTGTGTTAGGCATGATCGGTCGAGCAGAGACGGGTGTGAGAAGTCCATTACCCAATGCCCAACGATGACCGGGGATAGTCGGCGCAGGCGCAAGTACATGCGTTCCAGCGCAAGAAGCTATGTTGGAGCGACCAGATGTAGCCTATCTTGTGTAGCGGCGGCCCACATGCGCGAGTTTCACGGTTTGGGATTCCTTGACGTGTTTCAGCAGGATAATCGCCATCACCACCCCGGCCAAAGCCATGCCGGGGAAAATGACCAGTTCGACCGGGCTGATAGGAGCGCCGACCCGTGCCATGTTCAGCCCCATAAGGCTGACGGCGATGCCCAGAGTCAGGAATTTGGTCAACCCCACTGACGCCAGCAGGTAGCCCCAGGCATGGCGGCGCAAGAGCAAGACGCCGGAGAGCACACAGACCGGCGCGATCAGCCCCAAGTCCATCGCCTGGATGAACATACTGGTGGTGTTTTCGAGCCCGGCGACGGCTCCCGGTGCAAAGGTCGCGGCGATGCGTCCTAGCCAGGCCAGCGAGAGAAAGGCGGCGGCGAAGAACAGAAGTCCGGCAATCCAGCCGCGCGGCAATTCCTCCGAAAAGTGCGCAGGCAGGCTGTCCAGGTCGAAGGACATCATCACCAGCACAAAAGCGAACAGGCTCAGGCTGAACAGGGCAACGTAGACCAGGAACAGCGGATTGTACTGCGCGCCAAAGGTCATAGTGATGTAGGTGTAGAGGATGAAGCCCAACGTGCCCGCGAGCAGCAGCCGTCCGCGCAGGGATCCGCGCCGCGTCAGCCAGAAGGAAACCGCCAGCAGGGGCAAGCCAAGCGTGAGCACGATCAAGTCGTTGGCCTGCATCTGGGCGGCGGAACTGACCGTGTCCCAGGTGTACAGGCCGCGAGCGTTGATGGTGACTTCCTCGCCGCGAAAGGTGGTCAGCGGGTAGGGCGTCCCCTCGCCGGGCCACAGCCCCGCCAGCGCTGCGACCAGCGTCAGGACAAAAATCAGGGGAATGAGCCATTTCAGAGCAGTGTTCATTTCTGCCTCGTCCGCCAAAGCGTACCCACCCCGCCGATGAAAATGCCAATGGCAAGGCCGAGCGCAATCTTGCCTATCGCGGCGCCAATAGCTGCGCCCGAGACAAGGCTAGGTCCCATACTGGTCGCCATCTGCTTGCGACGATTTGCTGTTGACTGTGGATTCGCGTTGTTCATTTGTCACTCCCCTTTACCTAGAGCTTGCCTTTTTCTGCAATGGCATCAATCGGAACGGCCTCAGCCCAGCACTTAATGGCGTCCCAATCACGGCGATCGGCTTCCTCTGCCTTGACCATTTTGGAGATGAAACGGTCGAGTAGTGAGAGCCGCGAGAAGTCCATCGCGCCCTCGAAGTAGGCATTTTCGGCGTCCGATAGCAGAGCGCGCACAGACGTTACATACGCCTCGCGCGCGGCGCGGCTCGTCTCATCTTCGCCGGTGTTGAGCATGTGCACGGTGAACAGCGTGGTCGGCATGGCCGCGAGCGCCGCATGGTTGGCCTCGATGAATTTCACCATCTCCGGTAGCCAATTCCCCATGCGAATAGCGCTGCCCAAGATGACGGCGGCGTAGCCATCGAGCGCCGGTTGCGATTTCACCGGCTTGACCTCCGCGCGAAAACCGCGCGTGGCGAGCGTGTCGCCAATCGCATTGGCGATTTCGACAATTGAACCGGCGCGAGTGGCATAGGTGACGAGGACGCGTTTGTCCACTGTAAGTTCCTTTCCAAGAACGAGTTCAGGTGTAGAGATCTCTGGCGGGCGAGCGGCGACATAGCCCAATCCAGAGCAGGCCACCGCAGCTCCGCCCAGTGCCAATCCGGTCACTTTGAGAAAATCACGGCGAGAGAATTTCTGGGACATCCGTATTTCCTCCTACATCAACACTTCTTCAACTGGTCGGCGCAGGGATGTGGGCAAGGCAGCGGCGTAACCGAAGCGCACCAGCAGTTGCGGCGCGGCGGTCCCTAGCCCCAGAGCGTTCTGAAACTGCGGGCGACACTCCGCCACTTCAACCGGCTGATTCAACAGCGCCGACTTGATGTCCAGCGCCGTCATCTGTAACGCCAGGCGTTCGTAGACCTGGCCCGCGCGCACCCAGGTCGCCTTGTCGTCCGCATCGGTGGCGATGATAACCACTCCCGCGGAACTGCGCAACTTGTCCGCGTCCGCGTCGGCCTGCTGCTGCGGCTTTGTGCTGGAGACGAACATCTGCCCCAGCCAACGGGGTACAGTTGGATTGCCCGAACAGCGCGAGTACAGGCCATCCTGGGTCGCCATCGCCTCCTTCCTGTTGAAGCGTAGCCAGCAAATCAGCTCATCCACAAAGGCGCGGTCGGCATGCTGGTGGAGATTGCCTGCATTGACGAAATCTAGTGCAGTTTCCATCTCCGACGGGGCCATGACGAAGCGTACGGAAACGCCGGGCTCCAGCGGCAGCGATTCCAGCGTATGCAGGTCGGCGGTCGGCACAGGGCGGTCGTCATAGACCGAGCGCGTCGTCTGGCGCAGCGGGATGGCGTCGAACAGGGGGCCGGCCTGAGGCGTACCGGCCACAAGCTGCACGCGGATGAGTTCGTCTGTATCCGGGTAGGCGACTTTGGGCGTATAGCCCGCCGCCCGCGCCGCCAGCAGCAGGTTTTCCAGCGCGCAGCCCAGGCTGATCCACAACTCCCGGTTCTTCGAGTCCACCACCGGCAGATGACGGCTGTAGTCGGGGTGGATTTCGATGCCTTCCTGCCGAACGGCGAACTTCCAGGGTTGGGTGTTGTGCCCGTTGGCAGCCAGGGTGGCGTAGCGGACCATTTCTACGAGTTGTTGTGACATGGTGTCCTCCAGTGTGAGAGGCTGCCTGGCAAGCGCGGCTTGCTACGCGTCATTGAGCCATGGCGCGTAAGTGTCGAGCAGGTGACCGCCAACGGACGTTACGCCCACAGCCGCCGTGAGTCTCAAGAAATCCCTGCGGCTCAGGGCTAAACCGAATTGTGTCCTGTCCATCGCAATGTCCTTCTCATACTCTTTGGTCGAAAACGAGCGGCTTGCCTGTGGTCACTTCATACGCCCCTAACCAGAACCAGCGCATCCTGTTCTCTACACCGAATTGCTGTATCTTCGGGTGGGCGACAAAGTGCCAGTCCAGCTAAAGTCCATAGACTTGTGAAATGTCTGCAATCCATCACTCTTCTGCGAAGGGTCTGTCAAACCGTTGGGCGAAGGCGTTGTTTTGCTTTAGTTGCTTATCCCAGTAGGCGTTGATCAAGCCGGTAGGCGCCAAGAGCCTGAATATGAAAAGCATCCCTTTTGACAGGTAGGCTGGGTCGGCCAGTTTGGCCAGGATCGGCGCTGACATAGCGCCGCTTTCGAGGACAGAGCCGACTAGCTCCACAAAAGGCGCAACGATTTTCTCCTGCTCCTTTACCGGCCTAGACTGCAGACCCTCAACGCCACCTTTGATGGCTGTACCCATATAGTCTCTCTGCAGGCGCTGGGACAACCTTTCAAAGTAGGCTTCCAGGAAGTAGGATTGGCTGCTTTCCGGAAAACCCTGCTGCACGATGAAGCCCAGTGAGCCTCTGGAGGGTTGAAGCTTTTCAATGAAGGCCGTCACATGGGAAGGCATAGCATGCACATAGAGGGGCAGAAAAAAGATCACCGCGCTCTCCGAAGGGAAGTCCGCTGCCCACTGCGCCCACATCTCCTTCTGCTTCAGATCGCGAACGACGACATGCGAACCATAGGCTTTGCCTAACGCCTGGAGAATGCGCGCGGTATTGCTGCCGCTGCGCCTGGGCGAGCCGTTGTAGAGAATCAGTTGCTTCACCCTTGCGGTGGCATTCGGTTTCAGGGTTTTGTTCTTGGGGCTGCGCGGGCACAGTTCTATCAAAGCCCATGCAGGATCCTTGTGGATGCGATAGGCCTTGGACTTGAAATGGTATGCTGTCCTGTAGAGATAATCCTCGATGACCTGCGCTTCTTCCTGATTGAGGTCCTGATCATCATAATAGAAGTGGAGCTCCGGGTAGCGCTCATAGCGCGCTTTGTGATGACATTCGCCGTCCACAAGTTCAATATAGGGATGGTAATGCGGGATAGTGCGGTCAAAAAACGCTTTGGCGCCATGATGGATAAAGCCCTGGGCTGTATCCATGAGCAGAATCACCTTGTCGGAATTCACATAGTCGGCGTAGCTTTCCGCCATCACGTCTTTATGCACACACCTGCCCGGCGTCTTTAGCCAACAGGCCCAACACCCGATACACGCCTTGATTGCTGCAGGGTCTAGCGCGACGTAGCGTGCTTGCTCGTCATACAAGGCGGCAATGGCAGCAACCGTCTCGGGGTCTGGGTTGATTCGAAAGTCGAAAAGCGTGATCATAGGTTCACCTTCACTTCAGAATTTCATCCCCGCCAGCCAGGTCGTGAGACCTTCCTCGCGCGCCTTGAGGTCATCGCGCGTTTCATCGAGCGCGCCGGGTCGGTACTCGCCTGCGATTTGACCATCGAAAATGAACAGCACCCGCTCCGTCTTGGCCGCCACTCTGACATCGTGCGTGACCAGCATGATCGTCGTGCCGCTGCGATGAATCTCCGCCAGCAGCGCCATGATCTCGTTAGCCGACGTCGAATTCAGCGCGCCGGTCGGCTCATCGCCAAAGATGATTCGCGGGTCGCTCATCAGCGCGCGGCAGAGGCCTACCCGCTGAAGCTGCCCGCCCGAAGCCTGGGTGATGTCGCGCACTTCCAGCTCGGCAATGCCCGTTTTTTTCATCAGCATTCTGGCTTTCTCGTTGAGCCGTGCGCCGTTCTTCCTCCCGTCGCGCATGGAGGGCAGGATAATGTTGTCGAGAATGTTCAGGTTTCTCAGCAGGGTCGGTTGCTGGAAGACAAAGCCCATTTTGGTGCGGCGCAGGTCGGCAAGCTCGTTCTCCTTGAGCGCCGACAAATCGGCGCCGTCGAAGGTGACGCTTCCGCTGTCCACGCTGTCCATGCCGCTCAGCGCATACAGCAGCGTGGATTTCCCCGATCCTGAAGGCCCCATTACCGAGACGAACTCGCCCTGGTGTATGTCCACCGAGACGCCGTCGAGGACGTTGCGTTTTTCGTCTCCGAGACCGAAAGATTTGACGACATTTACACCGCGAATGAGGGTTTTCATGGGTTACTCCTTGATATTCTCCGAGATTCTGATTTGGCCCGCGTCCAGGGTGCCAAAGAATGTGGCCGCTAGCACCACGCCCGCCATCAGCAGCGGGCTGAGCAGGTAGGCAGAGACCGGGTTGACGATGAATCTGAAGGAAGCCGCCCCAAACGAGGCAATCACCGCCCCCGCTAGGGTCTCTCCGAGCGTGTTTGCCAGCAGTGTACCGATCACAACGCTGACGATCAGAACGAAGACCGCGCGTGCCACGTACTGTGCCTTGATGTCCGTGTTGGTGAAACCGAAAGCTTTCATTACCGCAATCGCGTATCTGTCTTTGGCAACCAACATACGCATGAACAACAGGGTGATCAGCACGGTGAGGGTCAGCGCAACGCCAACGGCGGCAAGAGCCGCTTTGCCGATGCCCTTGATCGTCGCACCGTAGGTCTGCCGGATGAATTCGTCAATATCCGAGACTTTGGCGAAGGCGAACCTGTCCGCATACTCGGCAACCTTTTCATTCGTCGGCGCCGAGTCTACGATTTTGGCGGTGATGACGCTCCACATGATGTCCGCCGAAGGGTCGGAGAACACAGCTTTGGCGGACTTACCACCGTGGGTCACATCGGAATACGTGCCGCAGACCGTGAGCACGGTCTCACGCCCATCAATGATCAGCGTGACGACATCGCCCACCTTTTTGCCCATCTCGCCGGCATTCAGCGCCGAAAGCGCGATTTCGCTCTCGGCCACGGGGGCGCGCCCCTGGATGTAGGTCAGAGGAAAGACCGAATGATCGCCGAGCTCTACCTTGAGACGTTCCTCCGAGCCGTCAGCCATTTCTACGCGGAAGGTTTGGGTGGTCAGCACAACAAACCTGGAAATCGATGGGTCACGCTCCAGCACCGCGGCGATTTCCGCCGCTTTTTCGGCGATATGGTCGGTCTGCTGGATGTCGAACCGCAGGTCGCTTTCTCCAACCCCCATATAGGCGACAAAACTGTCGGAGGAGATGGTGTTGTGCAGATTCTGCGGGACGATGATGATGAACGCTGCAAGCACCAGCACCGCCAGCATGGTGACGTACAGGCTTCTGCGGGCAAGCACGTCCTTGACGCCTAGGAAGACATTGGTGCCAAGCCATTCGTTCGTGCTGAGGCGTAAACGCCTTGCCCCACCTGCTTTTCCCTGCGAAACCCCAAAACGGATAGCCTCCGCCGGGGGGATTTTGCGAAACCGTCCCAAGACGCTGTTCACATAGGCGCTAATGGCCAGGAAGACCAGCGCGACGCTGATGATCGCCAAAAGCGGTGCCAGGGAGGCGTTGTCACTCTCGCCCATGTACAGCCGGATGTTGGCAAGCAGCGCATCCCGAAAGGCGAAGGATAGGCCATACCCGAGCAGGCTACCCGCCGCGGCGATGGCGATGTACTTGGTCAGGTAGATTTTTCTGATGTCCGACACGCGCAGCCCGATGGCCTTCATCACGCCGATTTCGCGGTAGTCCTCCTCGATTTTGGCCAGAAGCGTGAAGCGGATGCACAGGAAGGCGATTACAACCACCAGCGCGCTGATCAGGAGGATGATGGCAACCATCAGCCCATCGGAAAGACCGTTGAACATCCTGAAAAGCGCATAGGTGAGGGTCGGCCCATTGGCCTCAAGCCCGGCGGCGGTATAGGCGGCCTCAAATGCACTCAGCCTGTCCAGGTCATGCAGCCGGAACTCGATCAGGTATTCCACGCTGCCGGACGGTCGAAGCGCGGCGAAATCGTTGCGGCTCACCAGGAAGCGCTTGGACGAAGAGAGCAGCGGTTGCATTTGCGAATCGCGGAGTGCGCCGGCGATGGTGAACGTTCTCCCGGCTACGGTCACCGTTTCGCCAATCCGGGCGATGCCTGCCTTCTTGTAGGTGATGGGGACATAGATTTCGCCGTCAGCCACGGTGATCACGTTTCCATCCAGGTCGAGCAGGAAATCGAATGCCTCGCTCTGCACCGACAAGCCGTTGTCCTGAACGCTATTCGCCAACGAACCGTTTGCGAACAAGAACTGTGCGCCGTCAACGTTGAGGAATTCAAGCGCCTGAAAACCGGCGACGGCCTCGTTCTGTTCTGCAAAAGCCGCCAGCCGCGCCAGATCCAGGTCGCCGGCGTGCATCTGCGTGAAATGCGGCGTTTTTGCCTGCGTCATCAGGGTATCGATCGCGCCCACGAGGTTGACGACGAGGACGGCTGCCAGCGCGACCAGCATGGCTGCCGCGACGACAAACAGCATCGTTGTTAGCGTGATCGCTTTGCTTCTTAGTATGTCATTGCGAATAGTTCTGTAATACATCCGTCACCTCTCACGATCCCAAAGCAGGCTTATTGTTCTTCGTTCAGTTGTCGAAACAGCGTTAGGCTCAGGCCCAGGTCACCGATGCGTGCGAGAATCCCACCTAATGCGGCCTGGTCGACTATGGGCCCACGTAGTATGGTTTCACCATCGGGACTGTATTCCGCGCTGAAGCCTTCGAACCAGACCAATGTGTTTTCGCCCAGATGACCTTTTAGCCGGATCTCGTAAAGTAAGGCGTTGCTTTGCGTTTTCATACCACGACTATACGGCAGGCGAGCTCACCTTGGAACACACCATCGTGGGATTCCAAAAAAAAGCCGCCTAACACTTTGGTGTTAGGCGGCTCCCCAAATGGGTGCTCAGCTAGACCAGTCCGAGCCTGCGTGCTTCTATGATGGCCTGAGCACGGCGGTTAACGCCAAGCTTGCTGTAGAGGTTGTTGGCGTGGCGCTTGACCGTGTTGAGCGCGAGAAAGAGCTCATCCGCAATCTCCTGGTTCGACTTGCCCATGCAGATCAGACGCAGGACCTCGAGTTCACGTTGACTCAACGGTTCGATCAAAGGTTGTACTGCCGGTGGCTTGCTGTCCAATATGGCTCGGGTCTCAGCGATTGCGGTATCCAGGAAACGGTTGTGAATGGCGGTGGCAATCTGTTCTGCCTGATGAACATCCTCTTGTGCCTGGATTGGTTTCCCTTGCGCGCGATGCAAACGCGCAGCAATCAGATACCCCTGCGCCAGGTAGTACTCGTGACCGCTTCCTCTTGCCGTGTCCAACCCCTGGCGCAAAAGACTTTCTGCTTCGTCCCACGATCCCTTGACGCGCAATACGTCGGCCAGTGCGAGCTGAATCAGACAGAAGGCCGGATAACCAGCGTAAGCCGGTTGCTCTGTAAGCAAAAGCTCATGGCGACAGATTCTCTCTGCTTGTTCTATGCGTCCTTGCGCTAGGCTGATCTTGGCCCATTCCATCGTCGCGTGCGCCAGAGAGAAGTAGTTACCGCAGCTGCGCGCGTGTGGACTGACACGGCTCAGGTAAGCATTTGCCTGCTCAAGGTCGTTGATTGCTGCATAGGCATAGCCCAACTGCGAATAACATGCGGTGAGACCCATATCCATGTACGCTGGTCCAAGTTCCTCGCGCAGCTCCGCAATCGCCGGCAAGAGCCCTTCGATGTCCCTGATGGCGGCGGCGACCTCCCCTTGATGCCGCATGACGACGGCCCGCAACAGAATCGCTTGATGCAGGATGATGTGGTACTCGGGGTGTTCCATCGGCAACTTGCCCGCTGCAACCATTTCGTCAAAGGCTCGCATGATATCGTCGAGATAGGAGCCGATGCGGTCATAGTCTCCGCGAATGAACAGGGTCCAGCAATATGCCACGCCTAACGGCGGCGATTGACGGAGTAAGTCACCGGGCAAAGACTCGAGCCATTGCACGGCGGTATCCAATCGGCCTTGATGATAGACGCGCCGCCAGTTGTCAATCACAAGCCGGCTGACGTACGAGTAATCAGGAATGGCAAAGGCGTGATGCAAAGCCTCTTCCGGGTAGTCATTCGTCTGGAACCATTCCGCGGCACGGCGGTGCAACATTGGCAAGGCGTGGGCATCGGTGCGTTTCAGATAACCTCTCAGAAACTCTGCAAACAGATGGTGATAGCGAAACCAACAGCGCTCGCTATCCAACGGTACGATGAAAAGGTTGCGGCGCTGCAAATCTGCTAGCACGTCTACGCTCTCGGCGGACCCCGTTACCGCATCGCACAGCGGCGCACACATGCGCTGGAGTATGCAGGTCTTGAGCAAGAACTGCTGCAATGATTCGGGTTGACGCTGCAAGACTTCTTCGACCAGATACTCCAACACAAAGTGCTGGCTGCCCGTGAAATCATCAACGAACGCCTTGGCGTCGGCGCGTCCCTGCATCGAGAGCGCCGCGAGTTGCAGCCCCGCGATCCAGCCTTCGGTGCGCTGTTTCAAGGCCGCGATCCACTCTCGGCGCAGGGTGAGCCCCATCGTCTGCGTGAAGAAATCGGCGGCCTCGGCTTCGGTAAAACGCAGGTCGTTAGCGCGCACCTCGAGCAGCTGGCCTCGCGCGCGCAACCGCGCGAGGGGCAGTGCCGGGTCGCTCCGGCTGGCGATGATGAGGTGCAGGTTGGGCGGCTGGTGGTCGATCAGGAAGGTCAGCAAATGCTGGATGTCCTCCTGGTGGATGACGTGGTAATCGTCCAGTGTTAGGATGATCGGGCCGGCAGCGGTGGCAATCTCGTTGATAAGGCCCGCGAGCACCTCTTCTAGAGCGGGCGGGGTGCTGAGTTCCAAGAGCGACGCAGTAGCGCGGCCCACTTCTGGGAGCGCGCTTTGCAGCGCGGCGATGACGTACCGCAGGAAGCGCACCGGATCGTTGTCGGCATCATCGAGAGAGAGCCAAGTCGATGCTAGATTCCGGATTGCGGATCCCGGTTGAACGGGGTCTGAGATCCGCAGTCCGAAATCCAGAATCAGCGTGGTCTTGCCAAAGCCGGCAGGCGCGGCGATGAGGGTCAGCTTACGCCCAAATGCGTCGCCTGTCCACAGCCCCGTGTAAAGGCGTTCGCGCAGGCGCGCTCGGGATATCATATCCGGGCGCGGCGTGGGCCGGTAGAGCTTGGTCTGCAAGATGGTCGTGGTCATTCGGCCTTGCCACCAAGTATCACGTCATCGTCCTACGGCTCTCTCGCATTTCGACCTCAGACTATGAAGCTCTCTGCGCGAGGAGGCCAATCCATTCTGTATCTTCCGTCAATGGCGTGCCGAGCAGGTCGTTCCACGCTCCTTGAACCGTAAAGCCCGCCGCCTCGATCTCGGCGGTGATGGTCGCGAGCGAGTAGTCCTGGAACCAGTTGCGATAGACCGAGACCTTGCCGTCTTCTTCGATGACGATGGCTTGATCCAGAAAGATGGATTGTTCGGGATAGTCGAAGCCTTCTTCCAAAACCAGGTGCGGGGTCGCCTTCCAGAATCCCGTCTCAACTGCGTACCACCGGTTGCGATTGCCATGCTTCTGACGGTGGGCGCGGGTGGTGACATCGAACACAAAATGGCCGTTGGGCTTGAGGGCGCGGCGCACGTTACCGAGCAGGGTGCGTCGCCGTTCCGGCGAGAGCGGGCAGAGGTCACCGTAGATCAGCAGGGCCGCATCATACAGGCCTTCGTCTTCCAGGGTCAAATAGTCCTGGTAGCGATAGCGAATATCGAGATTGTGTTCTGCGGCGTAGTGGGTGGCATACTCAATGGAGCGCCGCGAGTAATCCACGCCCGTAACCCGCAGGCCCTTCTTAGCCAGGCGCGCCGCATACAGGCCCGGACCGCAGCCCAGGTCGAGCACGCTGCCTCCAGCCTGAAGCCCAAGCGTGGTCACCAGCCAATCCACCGTGCGCTGGATGGTTTCCGGGCGGCGGCTGGCCTGATCATGGTTGGGGTCAAGATGCGCCTTGAGCATCTGAGACGAGATGTGAGGGTCATCCCAGAAGAGGGGTTCACCAGGGGTAAAAGGCTCGGGCCTCCGCTGCAACTGCAT
>Ga0334882_1003566_pt1 | contig 14134 bp, 1 predicted proteins | sample GraSluR1_MG_5_FD_207226 | JGI IMG/M metagenome (GOLD analysis project Ga0334882, IMG submission 207226) | Sludge microbial communities from methane-producing bioreactor in Wageningen University, Netherlands - Granular Sludge_15_04-R1 | ecosystem: Engineered > Bioreactor > Anaerobic > Unclassified... | reverse complement strand
CATGGTGCACAAAAATAGGTATTAGTGCGGTAAAAAATATTTATTTGGCTCTTTTATCATTCATATTCAGTATGTTAGAAAATTAAAACGCAATAATATTGTAAAGCGTCACAAGTCAGGAAAACAGGCCTGAATTAAGGTTAAGGTTGAGGCTGAGGTTGAGGGCCAACCCGGGAATCGGGAAACTTTTCTGCATCAATTACCCACCCCTAACCCCTCTCCGCCTTCGCTACCGCTACGGCGGACAAGCCGGGAGGGGAATCGCTGAAAGCTGCCCTGTGCCTGAATTAAGGTTGAGGCTGAGGTTGAGGTTGAGGGCGAAACGATATACTTTGCGACCCTTACAGGGTGTGTTATTGCGTTATTGTGTGATTGGATTGTTTTGTTTCACCCCATCACCCCCTCTCCCCCTCTCCCATTCACCCCCTCACTTCTTCACAGCCATCCCGCCGTGGACCAGGTTGAGGTTGAGGCTAAGGTTGAGGCTAAGGCTGAGGTTGAGGTTGAGGATTGTTTAATTCCACAAAACGATAAACGATAAACAAAAAACGATAAACAAAAAAGACGCAGGGCGGGGAAGGCTTCTTCCTGCGCCCTCCTCCTTCACCTGAGCTATGGAGGAGAAACGCGCTCTGAGAGCCCTGCTCCCTGAACCCTGCGCCTTTCTAATGCAACAGCGTTACGTCGCCGACCATCTTGAAAGGCTTGCCGTCGGAATACTTTCCTTCGACATACCATATATAGACGCCCTGCGGACATAACTGCCCGTTATAGTAACCATTCCATGGTACGTTAATCTCATGACTTTCAAATATCAGCACTCCCCACCTGTTGAAGATCTGAAGCTTGTAGTTCTGCACCCTCTCGCGTATCGGAGGGAAGAAGAACTGGTCTATCTCCGTGCCTCCGGTGGGCAGGTCGGTGCGTTCCACCGGACCTGTCTTGTTGGGCGTAAAGACCGAGGCAAACCTCAGCTCACCCACAGGCTCGACGGTAACGGCCGGCGACATTATATATTTGTCGGAGCAGCCGTTGGAACTGTATGCCCACAGCGTGATGTCGTAAACGCCTTCACTCATGTACCTGTGATAGGGCTCCTTCACCTTCGAGGTGTCGCCGTCGCCGAAATCCCAGACATACCAGTCGGCACCCTGGCTGAGGTTGAAACACCTCACCCTTTCATCGTTGACAAACACTTTTTCAGGCGTTATCTCGAAATATGCCTTCGGCGAAGGATAGGCGTCGACAACCTGCGATACCATCGATGTTCCGCCCGGACCGTTAACCACCAGCTCAACCCTGTAGGTGCCCGGCGTGAAGTAGGTGTAGGTCGGGTTTTTCGCAGTGGAAGTCGATCCGTCGCCGAAATCCCACCTGTATGTCGTGCCGGGGATATCGGCATTCAGAGAGGTATTGTTAATGCTTATATACCAGGGCGCACATCCTGAAGGTATGGTGTCAAAGGCTGCCACCGGAGGCGGAGGTACTACATGAACCTCGTGCGTCACGCTGTCGCGGCAGTCTGAATTGTAAGCCACCAGCGTAACCCGGTATGTTCCCACATTTGTATAGGTGTGTACAGGATCCCTGTCGGTCGACGTGGTGTTGTCACCAAACCTCCAGAGCCAGCTGCTGTTGTCAGGACTGCTCATATTTTCGAAGGTCACAGGATTCCCGTCAGGATTGTATATCTGTGTTACGGGGGTGGCAGTGAACCGTGCCACGGGCGATGGCATCACAACGATGTCGTAGGTCTGAACATCGGTGCAGTTATAGAACGATGTCGTTGTAAGCCTTACCGTGTGGACCACAGGTTCGCCGGTGGTGTTCGTATAAAGATGTTCCATAATGTTGACGCCGTTGCCCGAAGCACCGTCACCGAAATCCCAGTGGTATACCGATGCGCCGGACCTGGCGGTGAAGATCACGGAGCTGCCGCTGCATACGACATCCCTGTCGGGAGTGAATGATGCTTCGATCTCCGGATATACCGTCACCATTGAGGTTCGCTCGGCAAAGCACCCTCCCTCCGACTGCACACGCAGTCTTACGGTGAAGTATTCTGTTCACGAAATTATGAACCGGTGTGGCATTGATCGAATCGACAGGCGAGCCGTCGCCAAAATCCCACCACCATTTCGCCAGTCCGGTCACATCCTTTGTAAAGTTCACGGTAAGCGGCGTGCATCCGAAGCCGGCATCCTGTGTGAACTGTGCCGAAGGACTGTCGACAATGACCGTCAGGTTGCCGTCGGCGGTGCACCCGTGACTGTCGGTGACCCTGTAGTTAAGGTTGTAGTCGCCTGTTATGGTCGCGTTGAATACCGGAGATTCCGTGAAGTAATTGTTCAGCGGACCCACATCGCCTGTCCAGCGGTGCTGCGTGTAATCGCCCGAGCCTCCCGAAGGATTGCCGTGAAGTGTCACGGGCACGCCTCCGCAGGCAGGAACGGGATCGACGCCGCTGAAGTCAACGACGGGATTGGGATGGACTGTCAGCAGGGCCGGATCGGAATAAACGGTGTCGCACATCGACACAAGGGCCAGCCTGTAAATGTTGCCATCCATCGGCAGCAAAGCATTCATGATGCTGAGCTGCTGGGTTACGGAACCCAGGTATGTGCCGTCATCGGTAAGATTGGTCCAATCGCCTCCTTCGGGCAGCACCTGCCAGTTCACGGAGGTGTATCCTGAAGCATTGGCAAGGAAGGATGCGCTTCCATTCTCGCATAATGCCACAGATACCGGCTGCCGTGTCACTGCCGGCGGGTTGACCACCCTCATCGAGGCGTACCCGGTATAGACAGGTACCCCGCAGGTTCCCTTTGCCATGGCCCTGAAGACCCACGGTACGGCCGCGTAAGGCGGATTGGTTATGACAAGTGTGTTGGTGGACGATCCGCTGAAGTGATCAACGTCCTGAACAAGTTCAAATCCCGATCCCCTGTGAACGAACCAGAACCATTCGAGTCCTGCCACATCCGTGGCGCCGGCTCTCATAATTGCATTCTGACCGAGGCATATCACAGTGTCTGAAGGGTGAAGGGTGAGCTCGGGGGCGGTGTTGACCGTAAAGACGGCTTCGGGTGAAACAACATCGGTGCCGCATCCCGAGACCACCACATAATAAGCGTATCCGTTCATGCTCCTTACGGAGTTGAATATCATTAGACCGGGCGTTGCAGTACCGGAATAGGTGCCTCCGTCCTCCAGCCTTATGACGTCCGTTCCGGTGTTGACCCACCACTGGTATGCCGTTGCATTATCCGCGGTGACACTGAAGCTTGCAAAGGAGAATTCGCATACAGGAGGCGGAGGAGTGAATGAAGTTATTGCAGGAAGTCCTCTCACGGTTACTGTTGCCGATCCTGTCGCATTCGGGGCTCCGGCGGATTCACAATTATTTGCATCGGTGACGCTCAGAAGAGTGTATGTTGTTGTAGCGGAAGGCATGACAATTATGGTATCACCGCTGTTATAATCCGTTACCGGATCAGTCAATCCGTTAATGTCAACGGTAAACGGACCTGTGCCTGCGAGCATTTCGACGAACAGGTAAGCAGTGTCTCCCGGGCATATCTCCGCGCCGCCGCTGAGGCGGGCCACCGGTCTCGGGTTCACGAGCACCTCAACGACGTTGCTGTACACGGGAGCGCACGACCCTGAGGTTACCATCCTCCTGTAATACAGGGTGGTGGTCGCGCCGCCTGCCGGCTGGGGATCATAATCGGGCTGCGTGGCTCCTGCAATGCTTACAAAGATACCCGTGCGGCTGGTGGAATACTGCCACTGGTAGCGGTAGTCGTATGGAGCCGGTCCTCCCGCCGGGGGCTCGTCTTCTGTCATGATGGCCGGATCTTCGCCATAGCAGAGGACCTGGTCGTCAAGTATGCTGCCCGGAGTAAGTTCGTCAGGCTGGGTGAAGCTGATGGTTGCCGTGGCAACGCAGCCTTTCGAGTCGGTGACGGTTACCGTCACTGATCCCGCTCCGGCATTGAATATTGTCTGGGTGTTATAGCCCGGGGATGCGAATGTTGCTCCCGCGGTATTTTCTGCAGGATCATAAGTGAATGTATAGCCCGGGGTCCCTCCCGCAGCGTAGAAAGTGCCTGTGCCGTCCTGCAGGCCGTAGCAGGCGAGGATGACATCAGGGGTCGGATTGAGCTCAAGGACAGGAGGTTCGGTTATCACCACGGGTATGTCGACGGAGCAGTCATTGTCGTCGAGGACCGTTATTACATACGGGCCGGCTGACAGGTCAGTGAAAACACCACTGGCAACTTCGGTACCTCCGTTGAGGCTGAACCTGTACGGAGCCGTTCCCGAGCCTGCCGAAGGTGTTATGGTCACCGCGCCGTCGCTGCCGCCGTTGCACGAAACATGCGTAAGATCCGTAACCGAAGCTATGAGCTGCGTGGGTTGGGTTATCGTTACCGGCACGGGGAAGAGACAGCCGTTGACATCTCTTACCAGCACGGTATAAGGCATGGCCCGCAGGTTCTCAAAGAGACCGTCATCCTGCCAGCTGCCGCCACCGTCAATGGAGTATTGATAAGGAGCGGTGCCTGTTCCGGCATCAGCTTCCACAGTCACCGAACCGGAGGCATTGCTGAAACAGTCGGCGTTATCCTGTGCGGTAATCGATGCCGTAAGGGCATCGGGCTGACCGAGGGTTACGTTTCCATCTATGATACAGCCGTTTATATCCCTTGCTCTTACATAGTAAACGCCTGCGGTGAGGTTATATGCGACCGGCGTAAGCTGTCCCAGGGGGACGGAATAAGCCGCATCGCGGTACCATGTATAGGTATAGTAGCCGCTGCCGCCCGAGACCACAGCCTCTGCCCTTCCGTCGGAAGCACCGTAACAGCTTATGTCCTGACCGTTATAATCGCTTATTACATTTACGGTTATGCTAAGCTCCGGGGGAGGTGTTATGGTGACCGGACCAACAGTCGTCTGGCACCCGTTGGCATCGGTAACGGTAAAATCATGATCGCCTGCCGCCAGGCCGGTGAATACTCCGGATGATGCGCCTGTAACATTTGAAGGATCGCCGACGAGCTCAAAGGACAGGGAGCCCGTGCCACCGGAAGCGGTAACAGTGATCCTGCCATCGGAAGCGCCGTAGCATGTAATATGCCAGCCGTTATAGTTGCTTGTGACCTGTGCCGAGGCAGTTATTGGCAAAGGTTCATTTATTGTTATTGAAGAAGTTGCCTGACAGCCATTTTCGTCGGTGACGGTTATCGAAACCACGCCGCCCGATGCACCCGTAAAGGTCAGTCCGGCAGGGTCTGTCACGGTTGAAGCGCCGGTACCGTTGACATCCGGAACGATGGTGTAGTTCCCTGTGCCGCCCGTTACGGAGAATGAGCCTGAGCCGTCGCCATCGCCACTGCATGTGAGTGTCACATCGGCGCTTCGTGTTATGACGATCTCCGTCGGTCCGCTGACTGTGACCTCAGCGCCGGCGGTGCACCCGTTGGCATCGGTCACGCGCACATAATATGTTCCTGCCGGCAGTGCCGGAAGCGCTGCTGCATTTCCTCCGGGAACAGTCCATGTAAGAGCTGCATTGTAATACCACTGGTACAGGTACCCTCCTGCACCTCCGGATGCCGAGGCAGTGACCTCGCCGTCGGAAGCCTCGTAACATGATATGCCGAAACCGCTAAAATCAGACGTTACTGCTGCCGATGCAATGAGAGCATCAGGTTCTGTTACCGGGACATCCTCAATAATGAAGTTGCACATGTTGGCATCCCTCACGGTAATATCGTACGATCCTGCCGTGAGGCCCGTGAATGTATCCGAAAGCTGGAACGGGCCTCCGTTTATGCTGTAGCGGAGCGTGCCCGTGCCGCCCGAGGCGCTGACCTCTATTATCCCGTCGGCGCCGCCGTGGCATCTCACATTGAACCCGTTGTAATCAGAGACAGCCGAGGCTGTACCCGTTACCGGGTCAGGTGATGTTATGGTAATATCAATATAATCAGTGCATCCATGGTCATCCGTTATGCCCATGGTGTAAGTGCCTGCAGCCAGGCCGCTGAAAGATGTGCCTGCGACAAAGGCTCCTCCGTCGATATTGAAGCGGTAAGGAGCGGTCCCTCCGGTGCCGGATACGGCTATCACGCCATCGGCCGCCGACACACAGCTGATCTGCGCGCCGTTATAGTTGCTGGTCACGCTGCCGCTTATTGACAGTATTGCCGGTTCCGTGATGACAACATCCGGAAGGCTCACTATGCATGCCGGGGCAAGCTGATCCCTCACCCTCAGGGTGTAGGAGCCATGTCCCAGACCGCTGAACAGGCCGTCAGTATTTGCCCAGGTGTCTTCACCGTTAAGGTCGAATTCGAACAGGCCTGATCCGCCGGCGGCTGTTACCCGTATAACAGCATCACTTTCACCGTTGCAGGATACCGGAGTGACAAGCTCAACCGTACCGGTGATCTGAGGCGGCTGGGTGATGGTGACGCTTCCTGTGACCGTGCAGAGATTGGCATCCAGTACAAGGACATAATATGTGCCTGCAGGAACTCCGGATAAAATGGCCGAAAAGGCTCCGGGCACAGGGCTGGAGAGGGCGGCGTTGTAGAACCACTGGTATGTAAAGGGTGCGGTGCCGGTAAGGGCATTGACGATCACTTCAGCCTCGCCGTCGCTGCCGCCATGGCAGGTTACGGGAACGGTCTCCTGTATGGAGCTTATCGCAAGAGCTGCGGGCTGCAATACTTCTATGTCGGGGGAAATATATTTACATCCCCTGCTGTCGGTTATCTCCACCCTGTAGATTCCTGCATAAAGGCCCGTGACATCCTCGCCGGTACTGCTGAATGTTCCGGGTCCGCTCCACAGGTAGGTGAAGGGAGGAGTGCCGCCCGCGGCGCTTATATATATCGCGCCGTCGTTACCTCCGAAGCAGCTAGGGCCCGTGACCTGGTTTACGGTCATGGTGATCTCAGGGTTGGCCGTCACATTGACGATGCCTGCCATGGTGCGTTCGCACGGAGGCACGGCATTTCTGACCGCCTGAACGTAGTATGAGCCGTCGAAGATGTTTTTCCACTGCAGGGTGTCGCCTGTCCCCGTCCTTGGAGTACCCTCAGGTGTTGAACCGTTGATAAGCTGGTAAATGACGTTCGTCTCCGAGCCGCTGAGGGTCAGAGTGGTTCCATCTGCTGATCCGAAGCAATAATACGAGTTCCCTGACAGGGTGAATATGTCGGGCAGCGGATTGGTGGTTATTGTCACCGTTGCCGTGGAAGCCTGGCATCCCGATATTATGTCGGTCACCTTCACGGTATATACGATATCGCCCGTATAGGTGCCGGTAACGACAGGATCGGGAATATTGAAGGCGCTGAGGCCCACGGCGGGGCTCCATTCGTATATGTAGCTTCCCGATCCGCCGGTGACGCTGCACGAAAGGTTATATGTTTCCCCTATGCAAATAACGGCACCGGGGCCGGCAGTCACGACCGGAGGAGTATAAACGCCGACCGGCTGTATGACGGTTGCGCCGGGGCAGGGGCTGCCGTCGCTGAGGTATGTTGTCTCGGTGACCTTCAGATTATAAGTGCCTTCGCTTATCCAGTCTATGGCGATGAAGTTATATCCCGTTCCTCCCGCCGCGATCCTGTAGTCGGTACCGGGCACACCGGCGCCGGAGAGCACTTCGATCTCCCACATGTATGTATTTCCCGCGGTAAGGGGCACGGAGTAAAAGTTACCTGCTGAAGGTGCGCAAGCGGCCGTCTTCCCTCCTCCGCCAATGGGCGGTGTCTTTGGCGCCCAGCGGATAGTATAGATCATTTCGTCGGAATCGGGTGTAACCGGACCGCCGTCGTCGGGATCGTCGGTGGTAAGCAGGAAGCGGAACTGCGAGCTTGTGCTGTGCGGTCCGTAGTCGGAAAGATGAAGCCTGTACACCGCCTCGACGAGCAGTGAGTCATTCTCATCGTGAGGCGCCGACTGCGGCGATGACCATGTTTTGGTCTGGCTTATTATCATTCCCGCTCCGTCAGTCACGCTCCAGTCCGCATCGTTTGCCGATGATTTTGCATATCCGCTCAGATAGATGAGCGAATCGGAAGGTTCGCATGTTTCAATGTCGGGACCGGCATCGGCAACCGGATTCGCACCGATGATGACCGTGATCTCTGCATACACCGGTCCGCACGGCGAGCCGGGGTCGGCCGACGTAAGTCTCAGCACGACCGATCCCGAGGCTGTCTGTGCAGCAGTGGGGGTGAATGTAATATTGTTCGACGAGGGCGACGGGTCGAAGGTGCCTCCGGCAGGCATTCCCTGCTCGGTCCACACTCCTGTTGTCACGGCGCCGCGGGCGCCCGATATCGTTGCTGTGATAACCGCGCCGGTGCCTTCGGCAATAAGCATCGAAGGAGCCTGGTCGATGACCACGTAAACAGCTTCATCGATTGTGATTGTCAGATCGGAGGAAACCGAAGCGCAGGGCCCGGCGGGATCGTTCGTCGTAAGCCTCAGGGTAACGCTTCCTGCCATAATATCATCATAGGAAGGCCTATAGGAAGCCGTGACGGTATTACCCGTAACAAGATGATCCAGCAGTTCGCCGCTGCCCGAAACGATGCTCCACGAGGCAGACGATGCCCCTCCGCCGAATGAGCCCGAGACCGGTATCACGGCAAGCGAGCTGTCGCGGCATACGGCCGCCACGGGAGTCACGCTTACCAGAGGAGCTTCATAAAAGGTAACGGTCGTTGTTGACGTGACAGTGCAGTTGCCGTTGGTCTCTGTCCAGCGGAAAACATATACGCCGTACTGGTCAACAGTGATATTTGTTTCAGGATCGTGAATATCTGCAAATGCCGGTGTGTTATCGGGGCCGCTGACATAACTCCATGTGCGGGTGCTTGTTGGATGAACACTGGGAAGGGAGGCGTATCCGTGCGCCGTACCTTCGAGCGTTGCAACAAGGCTGCCGCATGAGGCAGTGATATCCGGGCCGGCAGAGGCATTTGCCGGGTTCTCATGGAAAGTAACTGTCACATCGTCTGTCCTGGTGCAGTTCCCGTTGACTTCCGTCCAGCGGAACACATAGGTTCCGTAGTAGTCAACCTCCACATCTGTAAGCGGATCGGAAGCATCAGTGAATGATGGCGAGTTATCCGGACCACTGACGTAGCTCCATGTGCGGGTGCTTCCCGGGTGCAGGTTGGGCAGGTCATCATAGGTATGCGCCGTGCCGCCAAGAGTTGCGATCCTGGAATCGCAGACGGCGGTAATATTATCGCCTGCGGAAGCATCGACGGGGTCTTCACAGAACCTGACAATGACACGGTCCCTGCGCTCGCAGTTGCCGTTGATCTCAAACCATTCGAACTCATAGGTGCCGTAATAGTCGACCACCACTTCCGAAGTGGGGCTCGTCGGCGAAGTGAAGGAAGGAGTGGCATCAGGACCGCTTATATAGATCCAGCCCCTTGTACTTCCCGTGTGGGTGCTGGGCGAAGCTTCATAAACATGAGCCGTGCCGGCAAGGTTCACCGATTTGCTGTTGCAGAGCGCGGTGATGTCGCCGCCTGCAGAGGCGCCCGAGGGATCCTCGTAAAAAGTAACGATAACATCGACATGATTGCTGCAGGGACCGTTTGTTTCCGTCCAGCGGAAAACATAGGTGCCGTAATTGTCAACGGCAACATTTGTAGAAGGATCTGCAGGAGCGGAAAAGACAGGCGTTTCATCGGGACCGCTGATCCTGCTCCAGCCGCGTGTGCTTTCGGGATGCGTTGCCGCAGGGCCCGAATACGTATGGGCCGTAACCGATATATCTGTACCTTTTGAACCGCAGTCAGCCTCGTATGGTCCTGAGCCAACTATGCCGTCGGGATCCTCAAAGAATTTTACGGTGACATCATCGTAAACCGTGCAGCTCCCGTTCCTTTCGGTCCATCGGAACACATAGTTGCCGTACTGGTCCACGGAGACCTGTGTATCAGGTTCGGAGGGATCGGAAAAAGAAGGCGTATCGTCGGGACCGCTGACATAGCTCCATGTGCGCGTGCCTGAATCAATATTGCTGCCACCCAGGTAATTGTGCGCGGTGCCGTTAAGGTTCGTCGAAAGCAGGTCGCAGGTCACGTTGATATCAGCGCCTGCGGAAGCGTTCACCGGATCTTCGCTGAAGATGACCTCAACGATGTCGCTGTGTGAGCAGCTGCCGTTCGTTTCGCTTATCCTGAAGCGGTAAGTGCCGTAATGATCAACGGTGACCGTCGAGGTTGATGCAGTGGCAGAGCCGAATGAAGGGGTGTTGTCGGGGCCGGAGACATACTCCCACAGGAACGACCGGGAGAATGTGCTCCCTGACTGGTATGTATGACCTGTGGCGGCCAGAGTGGCAGTGAGGGCTCCGCAGACAGCAAAATCGTCGGGGGCGGCGACAACAGGCTGCTCGTAAAAAGTAACCGTTACATTATCATAATCGGTGCATCCGCCGTTGTTTTCCGACCATTGGAGAATATAGGTGCCGTAGTGCGTGGCTGTTGCAACAGCTCCGGCCAGGTTCGCATTGTCGAAGGTAACCGTTCCGGGGCCCGTGCCCGGGTCGGACCATGTGCCCGTGCCGACACTGGGCGTTGCAGAAAGGGTTATATTCAATGAACCGCAGACACTGTCATCAGGACCGGCTTCGGCAACGGGATTCCTGTAGACCCTCAGATTATGAGGCGCGCTCCACGGATAATCGCCGCTGAGTGGATCGGGATCGACATTGCAGCCGTTGATGCCCGCGGCTTTAACCGTTACATCCTGGTAAGGGGTATCGAAGGTGTAGGAGGAAAGGTCGATGGTTATTTCCGGACCGGCAGTTGTGGCATTGACTTCGCCGGCAACCCACGAGAAGTCCCATACGTATTCCGTGGCATTCGTTACGGCTGAATAGGTCAGTGTCACCGACGCGTTCTCACAACGGGTATTTGCACCCGAAATGTTAAATATTTCATCCGTTTCTCCCGGATTGACGATTATATGGACCTCATTCGACTGCACCGGTCCGCATACCCCCGTTGACGATATTGCCTCGCGGTAGTAGTGATGCGTTCCCACCTCAAGATCGTTGGGAGCTGTATATACCGCATTCGTTTCGCCGGGGAGCGGGGACCACGGGCCGTTATCAAGCTTGTGGTACCAGAGATATGACGGGTTGTTCCCGCCGCTTGCCGGGGTAAGGGAAGCAAAAGGAGCAGGCTGGTCGCCAAGGCATATTGACTGGTTGCCCGATATTGAGCCCGGCAGCAATGACGGCTCAACCATTATCTCCACAACGTTCGAGGCCACGTTTTGCTGTGTCGTGCACCCTGCAGAGCCGGACGATGCCAGGCGCCTGTACCATGTAGGATTGGTGAGCGCACCGGGACTGTAGCCCGTATTGTTCGTCGACGGAATAGTTATCCACGGACCTCCGTTCGATACTTCGGAATACTGCCATGAATAAGCATAGTTCGTGCCGTCGCCTCCCGAGGCGGCAGTGCCGGTCAGGGGATTGGGTGTTTCGCCCTCGCATATATGCTGGTCTGCAGAGATGGTTCCCGGCGATACCGGGCTGTTCCTGAAGATCGTTACAACATCGGTCGAAGGAGTGCAGTTCCCGTTCGAGATCGTCCATGTGAAGTCGTTGTTCCCGTAGGCAAGATTGGTAACGCCTGTCACCGGAGAGTCGGGGTTTGTGATTACCGCGCTTCCGGTCGTTGACCACTGGCCGGTACCGATCAGCGGTGTGTTGGCAGTCAGGGTGTAGGTTGTGACATTTTCGCACACCTCGTCGTCATCGCCTGCATCGGAAGCAGTGGGAGGATCCCAGCGGGTTATCGTGTGTGTTGCGGTGGCAGGCGTGCAGCCTCCGTGTGCGCTGGAGACCGTCCATGTGAAAGTCGTGGCACCGGAAGGAAGATTTGTAACAGTGGACGCCGGGTTGGTTGGATCGGTGATCACGGGAGTATTGCCTGAGGTGACGGTTATATTGTCGAAATAATAATACTCGCCGGTAGAGTTGTTCCTCGCCTCGATCTGTATCACGAGGTTATTTCCCGTGATCCCTGAAGCGCTCACGGTGACCGTTCTGAAGGCGTTGGATGAGCTGCCGGTGGATCCGTCCACGGCGCCTGTACGGGTATAGGCGACCGTTGTAACGCCGTCGACGATATATCGGACAGTGATGTTATCTGAAGTCTCGAAATTGTTGGTTGCATAGCTTGATATGTCGGCAGAGAAGCCTGCTGACGGGTAAGAGCTTATATTGATATTGTCTGAAGTCCAGATGGTACGGCAATTTCTCATCACGTATCTTCTGCTTCTGACCTCGGAGTACCATCCTGTACCGTTATTGGAATAGCTCCTTGTCCATGCGGTAGCTCCCGCATCGGAGGTGGTGCCGTCGGGCAGGTCGTTGAAGTCCTCTTTCCAGATGCTGGGGAAGCTCCAGATGCCGGTGGCTCCGTAGTCGAGGTCGTGTGTGCCCATATTACCCTGGAGGGTTGCTGTGGCGGTCGCAGTGCCGCATATTTCCTGTGCCGGGTTTGTTGTGGCCACCGGGGGCCGGTCGATATAGAGCAGCTTATTGTCGGAGACGTTCCCGCAGGGGGAGTTGCCTGTGGCCGTGAGGCGCAGGGTTACCGTGAGGCCTGCGTCGGAGGCTGACGGTGTATATGTTGGCGTGAGGGTGTTGGCGTTGGTAAGGGTGCCGGTACCGACGGAGCGTGTCCATGTTATGGTATTATAGTCTGAAGCGGAGGCATCGTTTACGGTATAGGTGCTGCCGAAGCATATTGAAGCGTCGGCCCCGGCGTTGGCAGAGGGAGCGCGGACGATGGAGAGCACGATTTCATCGTACACTGCGGTGCAGGGTCCGTCGGGGTTGTTGGTAGTGAGCCGGAGAGTTACGGAGCCGTTGCTGATATCGTTTGCTCCCGGGGTGTATGTTGTGGTCATGATGCCGGTATTGCCGAAGGAGCCGTCGCCCGATGTTGACCATGTTGCTGAGGAAGCGCCCCCGCCGAAAGATCCGCCGGTGGTGTATGTTGAGTTTGAGCAGATGGTTGCCGTGGCGGGCCCGGCGTCGACTGTGGCGGGAAGGCCGATGACAATCGTTACAGGATCTGAAAGAGGACTTTCGCAGTAAGTATCAGCCACACCGAATGATCTTACCCTGTAAGTACCACTCTCATTTACAGCGTTCAGGGTTATTGTTGACCCGGTTGCTCCTCCTATTGCAGTTCCGTTCCTGTACCACTGGTAGCGTGACACTGCCGGTGGAGAATGAGGATTGGCAGTAAGAGTTATACTGCTGGTCCCGTCAAAGCAGAAATCAGGGTTATTCCTGGAGATAGTAGGCTGATCGGGGATGGGGTTGATTGTAAGAGTAATTTCCGTCGGTGGGCTTTCGCAAAGATCTCCGGAAAGCTGCTGGTCCGTAACATAATAAGTATAGACACCCGGAGCTGTAACACCCGGATCGTAAGTATCGCCTGTTGTGATGAAGTTCATACCGTCGTCGTACCAGTGGAACTCCCCCTGAGGAGTGCTGGAAGGATCGAGCAGAGTGCTTTCTCCCTCGCATATTGGAGGAACGCTGATCGTCGGAGCCGGGGGAGCCTCTACAACGAGTATCCTGATATGGGTAAAGACAGGCTGATCGGTCGGATAGGGATTACATTTGTTCCAGTTCCTTAAATAAACATCAAAGTATTCATTTGCCCGGCAGTCGGCCGGGATAACGATCTCCCGGCTGAGTTGTCCTGTGGAGGTGATCGGTCCAATTACCGGCAGTTGCTCATAGCCGTTTGCCGTGGTTGCGGTGTTTGATCCGCCGATGATGACCGGGGCAAGGGTCCCGAGCGTTGTTCCGATGGTATTCCGGATGGCGCCTCCGTGGTCTTCGCCGTAAACCCACTGGATTGTTCTGGGTTCGTCATTGGGAGTGCCGGGAGTGCCGTCGGGATAACGGGGATCCTGGCAGTTCCAGTCGCTGATATCCCTCAGTTGTATCGTATGTTGAACGCCTTCACACACCCTTATAACATCGGTCACCCCGGTGGCAACATCCTCTATTATCAGCTCTCCGTCGTTATCATGCTGATCTCTTCCG
>Ga0334882_1003564_pt1 | contig 14138 bp, 10 predicted proteins | sample GraSluR1_MG_5_FD_207226 | JGI IMG/M metagenome (GOLD analysis project Ga0334882, IMG submission 207226) | Sludge microbial communities from methane-producing bioreactor in Wageningen University, Netherlands - Granular Sludge_15_04-R1 | ecosystem: Engineered > Bioreactor > Anaerobic >... | reverse complement strand
GATGGTGATCAGCTCGTCGTTGTGGGGCGGGATGCCGGCCGAATCGGGCACGGAGCGAGGCTGCTCGGCGGGCCCGGCTTGCGCCAGCTTGGGCCAGTGGCTATAGCCGACCGTGTCGTTGACGCCGTGATAGTGCCCCTCGAACTTGATCACGCCCAGGCGCCCGGTGTAGGCGCGGGCCACGCGCACGGCATGCCAGGTATCCTCGGTGCCGCTGCAGGTGTAGCGGACCATGTCGGTGCCAGGGAAGAGCGCTCTGAGGCGCTCGGCCAGCGCCACCTGGTGCTCGGTCTCGCAGGAGCAGAGGATGCCCAGCTCCAGCGCACGCTGGACGGCCGCCACGATGGCGGGGTGGCCGTGCCCCAGCAGGCTGGCGCCGTGAGACATGCAGTAATCCAGATAGCGGGTCCCGTCCACATCATAGAGGTAGGCGCCTTGGCCGTGGGTGACGAACAGGGCGTGGCCCAGGGCGCGGTTGTAGCGGGCCGACGCGTTCACGCCGCCGGGCATCGCGCGTGCGGCGCGCTCCCAGAGATGGCGACTGGCGGCGAGGTCTGGTCGATCGCTCATGGTGCTCACTCCTTCTGCCAGGTGTGGGCGGCTGCGTCAAAGGTCGCGTCCGGGTCCAGCGGATAGATGGGGCGGCCCAGCCGCCGCCAGGGTAGGGCGGTCAGGTTGGGCGAGGCGGCCCCGGGCGCATCGACGATGATGGTCTCGTCGTACAGTCCGTCATAGGCAGCGCGAAAGGCGGCCGGCGACTTGACCTGGGTGATGCGCGCGTCGCTGGGCTCCAGCCCCAGTGAACGATAGAGCTGGGGATCCCACTGGGTGACGCCACGGCTCATCACGACGATGCGGACGGCCCCGATGCTCAGCACAGCCGCCAAGCCCATGCGGTGGACGACCCCGCGCATGCCGGGCCCTTTGAAAATAAACTCGCCGTCAGAGACTAGTTTGACATAAGCTTCCATGGTGACGGGCTGGGCGTATTCGGGCGCCAGCTTGCCGCCCAGCCGCAGGTGGATCTGGGCGCCCACGCCGGCCCGGGCCGCCGCCTGGGCGGCCTCGGCATCGACGATGTTGAGCAGCATGGGCACATCGGTCAGCCCGGCATCGAGCACCGCTCTGAGGATGGCGGTGCTATCGCCGGTGGAGCCGGACGATGGCGCATCGGCCGAGTCGCATAGGATTACGCGACGGGGGGTGCCATCCAGTGCTCGGCGGAGGGCCTCGGCGGGCGCGTAAAGCTCGGGCACAAAGGCGGCACGGCGCTCCCAGAACAGGGCGGCGAGCTCTTGCGCGCACCGGGCGGCAGTCTCGGGCGCGTCGTCAGCAACCACGTACACACTACAGCCCACGTCAGGGGCATCCAGCCAGGGCTGCACGGCGAACACGCCGCCGTGGAGGATGCGGCCTTGTTGCTCCCACGCCAGGGCCTGGTTGATCACTTCAGAGAGGGGGCCATCGGTGTGGCGGGCGTTCTCTGCCGGGACGATGAGGGGCAGGCGCACCAGGGCAGCGGTGGGTCGCAGTTCGCCTCGCACCGCGCCTAGCAGGATGCGGGCGGCCGACTCGCCGGCCTCGTACATGTCCACGTGTGGGGCGGTATGGTAGCCCACCAGGGCCGTGGCGGCGCGCGCCATCCGGATGGTGACGTTGGCGTGGAGATCCAGCGTGCCGACGATGGGCGTGTCTTGGCCCGCCGTGCTGCGTACGGCATCCAGCAGATCGCCGCTGGCGTCGTCGGCGCCCTCGGCCATCATGGCACCGTGTAACACCAGCAGCACGCCGTCTAGCGGGAGCGCTGCGCGGAGACGGCGCAGCAGTTCGGCTCGAATGCCCTGGTAGGTCTCGGCCACGATGGGCGCGCTGGAGCCGGCGCGGGCCAACAGGATCGGCACGACCCCGATACCAGGTGCGGCCTCGAGCACGTCGAGGGCGCCGGCCGGCTCGGTGCGGGTGCCTCGGGCCTGCGCGGTCAGCTCCTCGCCCAGGGCATAGTTGCGGGCGGCAAAGCTCTCCCAGGTGGCGGGCACCGGGCAAAAGCAGTTGGCCTCGTGAGTGAAACCAGCCAGGGCGATTCGCATGCGGTCCTCCTCGACATCAGGCCACAGCGCTGTTCGATGGGGGGCAGTCTACCGTCGTTGCGCGGCCTGTCAAGGGTCGCCCGCTGGTGCCATGAGCCCGGCCGCCGTATGATGATCGGGACAGTCAACAGCGAGGTGGGACATGGGACGACCAAGTGCTGGCGCGGTGCTGGTGACGGGCGCCTCGCGGGGCATCGGGCGGGCGACGGCCGTTCTGTTGGGACGGATGGGGGTGACGGTCTATGGCACCGTGCGCAGCGATGGCGATGCAGCGCAACTCTCCGAGGTGACCAATGGCCGAGTGATGCCCCTCACGTGCGATGTTACCGATGCTGTGTCGGTGAAGGCGATGGCCCAGGAGTTGTGGCGGCGGACGGGTGAGACGGGCCTGGCCGGCCTGGTGAACAATGCCGGCATCGCCGTGGCCGGTCCTCTGGAGGTGCTGCCCACGGAGGCTTGGCGGGAGCAGTTCGAGGTGAACGTGCTCGGCGTCGTGCAGGTGACACGGGCTCTGTTACCGCTGCTGCGCCTGGGGAGTGGGCGTATCGTTAACATCAGCTCGGCCAGCGGGCTGATCGCCATCCCCTATCTGGGGCCCTATGGCGCCTCCAAGGCGGCGCTGGACCGCATGTCAGAGATCCTGCGGATAGAGCTACGGCCATGGGGAATTCCGGTCAGCGTGATCCAACCCGGATTGGTGGATACGGGAGCCCCGGGGCGGTTCCTGGAGGTGGCAGAGGAGCTGCTGGGGGAGGCCGACGGGGTGATACGGCAGCTATACGCCCCCTACATCGCGCGGATGCATGCGCTGGCCCGCGGTCGCGTGGAGGGAGGCATGCCCCCTGAGCGCGTGGCGCAGGTCATTGCCCGCGCTCTGTTGGCGCGGCGGCCACGGCGCGTCTACCGTATTGGCATGGAGGCGCACGCCCTCGCGGCCGTGGCCCAGTGGATGCCAGGATGGCTGCGCGAGTGGCTGGTGAGCAGGGCGCTGGTGGGATCCCGAGACGGTGGCTAGGCCACGGGGTTGCCTTCTCGTCGGCGGGCGAGATAACTGGCGCCAAGCATCGCGGCCACGCATAGGGCGCCGAGGACGGCCACATCGGCAGCGATCTCGCGCCAGCCGTCGCCGTGGAGGCTCATCTCCACGATGGGGCCGATCACATAGTACGTAGGAAAGACGCGCCCCACCCACTCGGGGATCTGTGGAAAGAGATAGACCAACGCCGGGGCGTAGAGCAGGATGCCCAGGCTCTTGAGGGTGGTGAACAGCGTGTTGATGTCCTTTACCCAGACGCCCAGCAAGACGCCGAGGGTCGAGGCCAGGATCGCGCCCAGGGCCATGACCAGCACCATCAGGCCGGGGTGTGCGCCAAAGCCGCGGTTCATCGTCAGGATCACCAGCCCCATCCCCAGGCTGATGAGGGCGCCCGCTATGCCCTTGGCCGCTAGCAGCTCGCCCAGCGATAGCGGCGTGATAGTGAGCGCCGTCAGCGTGCGATGCTGCTTTTCCTCGACAATCGAGGTGGCAGGCACCATGGTACCGCCCAGGATGATGGTCATGATGACCACCAGAGGAAACAGGCGAATCTCCCAGGGAACGCTCGCCTGGTCCCCCACCAGGGTCGTGACGGTCTCGACCGGGATCTCACGTCCGGCTACCTCTACCAACTGACGGCTCAAGCTCACCGCCAGGACCGCGCGATGCTTGAGCAAGCTCTCTCCCCACAGGTAGACGTCCATCTCGGCGGGGGCGCCGCTTCTTAGGGCTGCGTCCAGGCCAGGCGAAAGCACGATGCCCATATCCACCGCGCCTCGATCCACGTCCCGCGTCAGCTCGTCAGCCGTGGCGTACGGGCGGACGACGAGGTACTCCAAGCCCGTGAGCCCGTCGACGAGCTGCGACCGGCCGGCGTCGACCACGCCCAAGCGTGGTTTGCCGGCAAAGATGGTGCCGAACATCAGTGAGATGAGCAAGCTCAGCACGACTGGAATGACGATGGCAAAGGCAAAGATCACGCTCTTGGAGCCCAGGTACAGATCCTTGCCCACCAGGGTGGCGATCCGGGATAGTCTCATCGTAGTTTTCTCTTGAGAACGGCGATTCCCAACCCGAACAGCAGGACGTCGACGGCGAGCAGGATGACCAGGTTCTGCCACACCTGCCCCCATCCGGCGCCCAGGTTGGCCACTTGGTGAATTGTGTCGGCCAGGTGGTGGGATGGGATCAGCCTGGCCCACGCCGTCACCGTGCCGGGGAAGAGGACGCCAAAGGGCGGGATGGACAACACTATGATGACCAGCATGCCGATGCCCATCACGGAGAGCATCTCTTTGCCCCACGAGGCCATCAGAAAGCCGATGCCAGTGACCATCAGGGAGCCTAGAAGTAGCGTGAGCAGGATCAGGAGCGGCTGATGTTGGAGCCCGCCGATGATCAGCATCAGCAGGCTGACCTGGGCGAATGTCATCGTCACGCTGGTAAATCCCTTGGCGGCAAAGAGCTCACCCACGCCCAACGGGGTGATCATGAGCGCCCGCAGGGTGCCCGTCTGGATCTCTTCGGCGATCAGGGAGGCCAACCCCAGCGTCTCCATCATCAGCACCACGACGGCCAGGAGAGGCAGCATCCGGTCGCGTGGGGGGATCTGACTCCCTCCCATATCCGGTCCGAGCGTCTCTTCATGGACGACGAGGTTCAGCGGGCTGCCGCTCAGGCCGAGCGCCAGGGCCTCGACCAGAACCACCATCACCTCGCGCATCTCGGCCGGTGTGTCGGAAGGAACGAGGACGGCCACGGTGGGTCGGGCTCCTTGGGCGAGGTCTGCTAGCATCCCCTCGGGCAGCAGAATGCCTCCCATCACGACCCCATCCAGCACTGCTTGGCGCAGCTCCTGTTCCGAATCCATCGAAAGAAAGGACAATCCTTGCGCATTGAGGATCTCGGTGACCGGCTCTGCGTCGGATCTGGCGTGGAGACCGACCTCGATGATCTCATCCACAGTCTGCGGCATGGCCAGGTAGAGGCCCACATAGGCCGCCAACCCCAAGATCGTGATAAAGGCAAAGAACCGGTTCCGAAAGAACAGGGCGAGATCTTTGGCCACCAGCGGGCTAAGGGTGTGCCACCTCATTGGGTCAACCTGCGGCCGGTGAGCTGGACAAAGATATCCTCGAGGCTGGCTTCCTCGCTATGAACCGTGATGACCCGCTCTTGGCTGAACAAGGCTTGCAGCGCGCTGGCTGTGTCGGGCGCGTCCAGCGTAACTTGCCGTGTCTCCAAGCGTCCCTGCTCGCCCGCGACCTGCGCCTTGACCGTGCGCTTGCCGTACTGCTGCTTGAGGTTGTGAGGCGTGTCCAGCGCGACGATCCGGCCTTGGTTGACAAAGGCGACCCGGTCGGAGAGGCGATCCGCCTCGAGCATGTTGTGTGTGGTGAGGAGGACGGTCACGCCGCGTTCCCGCTCCTCGAGGACCAGGTTCCGAATCGCCTCGGCGGAGACGGGGTCGAGCCCCTCGGTGGGCTCGTCTAGAAACAGGATGCGGGGGCGGTTGACGAGGGCGCGGGCTACCATGAGACGCTGCCTCATGCCCTTGGAGTAGCCCGCCACGCGGTCTTTGCCACGGCCGTCCAGGCCGACGCGCGCCAGCAGCGCCTCGACGTTCAGATCCTTGACGCCGAACAGGCGGCCGAAAAGGCGTAGGTTCTCCACGGCCGTCATCTGCTCGTAGAGGTTGGCGGTCTCAAAGCAGACGCCGATCTGAGCCTGTACGGCCTTGGGCATGCGCGCCACATCCAGGCCGAGGATGGTGGCGGTTCCCTCCATGGGGCGGAGCTGGCCGGTCAGCATGCGCACGGTGGTGGTCTTGCCGGCGCCGTTAGGTCCGAGGAACCCGAGCACCTCGCCTTCTGCGACCTGGAAGCTGATGCGGTCGACCGCCGTCAGCTCGCCATACCGGTAGGTCAGGCTGTCCGCGACGATGGCCGCATTCGCCATGGTTCATGTCTCCCGGTTCAGGAGTTGGGCATCGTGGGGTGTCAGCATCACCAAGGAGATAGCCTAGCGCATACAGTGGCGGTGTCAAGCGAACGCCAGGCGAGGGCTCCGGTGGGATGTCGCTCGACTGCCCCGCCTAGCTGGCGGCCCGTCGCGCTCGTCTGGAGGCCAGGCCGTAGCGTGCCAGATGGTTCAGCGTGATGCCGACGGTGGTCCCTGCGGCTAACGCCATCGTGGCCAGGCCCGCCGTCACCCAGCTCGGGGGCGCAACCCAGGCCAGGGCTTGGGTCAAGCCGAGCGAGATGCCCCAAAAGAGCAGGTGCAGGGCCGAGCGCCGCACGTATACGGTGGCCCCCTCGGCACGAAAGCGCGATGCTTGCCCCCATACCAGCCCAAAGAGCAGACCGAGCCCAAAACCGATGATCTCGGGCAATCCGCGTATGGCGCGTTGCAGGAGCAGCAGGTTGATGGCCAGCAGCATCAGGCTGGCTCCCAGGCCCAGTAGCAGGCCACTGGCAGTGATGGGGAGCTCCTTGCGTAGCTGCCGTGCCAGGCCGTAGAGCGCCGCTACGGCCAAGAGCAACGACGTGAAGGTGATGATGGTCGTTGTCACCGGTTGCCCTTTCTATGAGAGCGGAGCGCCGCACTTGCCGCAGAAGCGGTCCGTTGCCTTGGTCAGCGAGCCACAACGAGGGCAGTGGGGCTTTTCATCCTGCGGCGCTGGCTGGCCACACCATGGACAGAAGCGTCCTCCCGGGATGGCCTCGCGCCCGCAATGCGGGCAAGCCGGCCACAGAGGGGGGGGCGCATCGGGCGTATCCCAGGGATCGGTCAGCGGTTCGGGGAGCGTGTCCGCGCCCGACCAGAGGGCAGAGCCCAACGCCTCTGCCAGGTGCTCGTCCATGTCATCGTCCGTCGACTCACTGTTCGCCCACACCACCAGGTCGGACCGGCCCAACAGCGCCTCATCGGTTGGCGGTTCGGGCTGGCTAGCCCAGCCCCCGTCCTCGAAGGTGTACCACTTGCCCGAGTGGGCCCCTCGTCGCCAGATTCGACCTTGGCGGTCGATCAGCGCGATGCGCCCCAAAAGCTCGCCGGCCCGCTCGCTGGAGAGGCGGCCAGCATGGTACGCGGTAACTAGGCGCTCGGTGAGCTCGGCGGTGGCCTCTGCAGCGGTCGTAGGCGTCTCGGTCTCCTCGTCGTCCGGCGGTATCTCGGCAAGATCCGCTCCGGGCACATCCAGCGAGGCGAGGCCCTCGAGAGTGCCACTAGGGGCAGCGGCGAGCTGCCACGCGCCCTCTTGCCACTGGTGCCAGCGCTGGGCTAGCGGATCGGCAGCCCAGTACCTACCCTGGCCGTCGCGGAATAGGAGGCGAGCCAAGGCCGAATTGAGCTCGCTTGGGCGCGTGTCGGTGGATTCCAAATAGGCACGTGCTATCCCAAGAGCCGTGGCCACCTGATCGGGCTCGTAGGTACGCAGATCGGTCATGACGAGGCTCCTTTCGGCGTGCGAGTGGCGTCGCGGGCCCGTTCCATGGCCGAACGCTTTTCGGCCAGCTCGGCAAGGCTGTCGGCAAAGAGTCGGTTGCGCCGCCGGAGCTGCTGATCCACGACGACGATGCGCTGACGCAAGCGTGCGGCCTGATCGGCCTTAAAGGCAGCACTGTGCACACCCGTAACGACAGACTCGACAGGCCCGACGGCGTCACCTACGCGTTGTGTGAAGCTTGAGGGCAACCGCTGGAGCCGTCTGGCGTAGGCCTGCTTGAGTGCGCCCCTGGGTGCCAGGTCGTAGCCGACGCGATCCCAGCTCCTCTTGGCGACCGTGTCCGTTGGGGCGCGGGCATACTCGGGGGGCAGACCGGCGGCCGATAGGGCCTCGTCCAGTGGACGATAGTCGGATGGACGGCCGTCGACCATCTCGCCCAGCTTCTGCCGAGCCGCCCCCTTGGCCAGCCCCTTGACCCAGTCCTTGGCGCCGGCTCCCGCAGGCTTGCTGAGCCATCCTGGGGCCTTGCCGGAGGCCGATAGGCCCACATCAATGACGAGGTCGGTGATGTCGATGATGCCATCGCTCACGGCGGTGTAGCGGGTATAGTCATAGTCGGCGCGGAGCTCTTGCAGCTCGCGGGTCAAGTCCGCAGCTTTGTGAGCCAACTGGTGCGACCGCGAGGCGGCCTGGGCGTATGCGCTCTCGGCGTCGCGGAGGGCACCAGCGGCCTGGCGTTGCTGGCGTTGCTGCCGCTCGAGGTCGTTCTGTCGCATCTGGGCCTCATACCAGGCCTGACGGTCTTGAGCCAGGGCGTCATCGGTGTTCGATCGAGCTTGGGCGCTCTTGGTGGCCAGGTTCGCGGCCTGGCGCGCGCGCCGCCACTCGATCCAGAGCCACCCCGCCACAGTGCCTGCCGATCCGAGGGCTGCGGCGACCCTGGCTGAGACGGGGATCTGGGCGTTGCGGCCGGGGGCGACGTCGACAGAGGTCGTTCGGGCGGCTTGGGCATCGCTGGCGGGATCGGTGACAAGCACCTGGACGCTGTGCTCGCCGGGGGCCGGTTGGGCCAGGGAAAAGGTGGCGCTCTGGCCGACGCTGTTTTCCTGGCTGGCGGGCATGCCATCCACGTACCACTGTACCACGAGAGCCCCCAGACCGCTATCTTCGTCGCGGCTCCAGGAGGCGGAGCAGGTGAGGATGTCGTCGCTGGTGATGCCATCGGCGCAGGTGAGCGATCCCATGGCAAAGCTGGCGCCGGTGGCGGTGTCTGCGTCGCTGATTGGCGGCGGCGGCGCCACTGCAAACCCCAACGAGGCCGTAGCCGTGCGTTCGGCGGCGTCGGTGCTCTGGATTTGCAGCGTCACGATGTGCTCGCCCGGCGTGGCTGTCCATTGGGCCGCCTGGTCGGTTCCGAGAGCCTCTCCATTCAGGTGCCAGGCATAGCGCAGACCCTCGCCGGCGCCGCTCCCCTGCACCTCGGGGCTGAACGTGACGACCTTGTCGAGGATGGGGGGATCGGGGTAGATGGCGATGCTTGCCCGTAGCTCCTCGAGGGGCTCCTCTGCGTCGTCGGATCCTTGCGAGGGGCTCGCGGGAAAAGCCCCCATGCTGCCGGAAGTCTCAACCGCCTCGCAGATACCCGTGGGCGGGCCGGGCGAGGGGGACTCGCTTGGCACGGTGCCGCGCGTCAGGGCAAAGATGCCTCCGTTGCCACCGAAAGAGGGACCGATCTCGTCATCGGCGGCCGTAGGAGCAGCCAGCTCTTTGTTCATGAGCAGCAGGTATGGTGTGGTGTACCGATCGCCATCGGGCTGGTAGATGGTACCAGAAAAGAGATGGCGATGGCCGCCCGTGGCCTCGCGTGTCAACTCGACACGCTCGTTGGGCTCTTGCGAGGTTCCATCGTCGGCCAGGCCTTGCTGCCAAGGCCGCACCGAGTGCGACATCTGGTATGCGAGGTCAATCGACCCCTCTACCACAAAGCAGATGCGCCACTGGCCGTCACTGCCGCGGGGCTCAACGTGGCCCTCTACGATGGTGCCCGAAAAGGTGGCGCTGCCCGCGCACTCGCCGGCGTGCGATGCCCAGCAGCTCTCATAGAGTTGCAAAACCGGATCGCCAAGGCTCGCGCTACCGGTCATGGTGCCGCCAACCTGGCCTGTGCTCCAATCGACGTCCAGCAGTAGGATCCACTCGTCGATCGAGAGGACGGCCTCGTGTGCCTGAACGATCGCGCCACCGTCATAGTCGACCGCCTCGTCCGTGGTCAGGAACGCCGGCCAGCGGATACTGCTCGATGCCATATAGTTCCGGGGATCGTATACTGCCTCGATGCTGGCGTTGCTTTGCGCGCGGGCCAGATGGGGCGCGACGAGGGCAGAAACGAAAAGCACGGGTATGCACCACCGGGCAATGCTGACCGGTGCGCTTGCATCCCTGGGCGTGAGGTGCGACGGCATGGCTACTCCTTACGCGGCCTCCAACAGGTTGAGGCATTGTACGGGCCGCGCGTTGGGAGTCAAGGCTACGTTGAGACGGGTCGAGGGCCGTCCGGAGCGTCTATCGAGGCATAACTGACTTGGCGATGAGCGTGATATGCACCCGATGGCTGGCGGTGGGCGCGAGCAGCCAATCGAGAAGATCGGCCAGAAGCTCGGCGCGCGCCTCGGCAGGCCCGATGCCTTCCAGGCCAAAGGAAAGCAGCACCGAGGCGGCGCCCGGCAAGCGACAGCCGATGGCGACGATGTCCGAGCCGATATGCGCTAGCGGCTGCGCCCAGCCGTCCGTGGGCAAGAGCCCGACGACGGTCATCTGATTGGCCGCGCTCTCGGGATGGTTCAGGGTGGCGCTCAGCCCTTGCAGCGGGCTGGGCGTGTCGCCCAGTAGGCCGGTTCCCGTTACCGATGGGCCACCGTGGGCGTGAAAGAGCCGGGCCAAAGGGCCGATGGGATCGCCGCCGTCCAGGGGCGCCACGTTTTGCCCGCTGAGCAAGAGACGTCCGCCGCTGGCCAGATAGGTCTCCAGCGTCTTCCAAGCGTCGAGGGTGCTGGGCGCCCAGGAGGGGTGGCTCCAGACGACCGCGTCGTAGGCGGCAAGGGCGGTGGCGTCAGGAATGTCGTCCGGCAGCGTGGCTATGCTGATCTGGTCGTATCCCCACAAGGCGGCGTCGAACGTGGACCCATAGTACAGCGCCGCGCTGTCGTCTGCCCAGGCGTCGCCATGCACCAGCAGCACGCGCGGGGCCGTCGGCAAGGTGATGTCGAGGGTCGTGGTCACGCCAGAGGCGATGGCGACATCATCGACCTGGGCTCCACGCCAGCCCGCCCGTGGCGGCAGCGCCACCGCCGTATAGGTGGCAGGTGGCGCGCTCAGCGCATAGGAGCCGTTGGCGCTGGTGGTGGCGGTGTAGGGTGTGCCGGCCAGCCGAACCAGCGCCCCCGTGACGGGCTCCGCCGAGCCGCCGTGGGTGACCACACCCTGAAGAGCGCCGTGTGGCAGCAGATCCAGCGTGAGCGTGACGGTGGTGGTGAGGTCGCGCTGCAGGCTCAGCGAGGTGAGGGTGGTGGTCAGGTAGCCCGGGTGCGCCACCGTCAGCGTATACGTTTCTGGGGGTGCGACTAGCGCGAATTCACCGGCGGCGTCGGTCAGCGTTGTGGCGACGATGTCGTGCGCCGTGGCCTGCAAGGTTACGTGTGTCGATGTCAGCGGCTGGCCCGTGGTAGCGAAGGAGACGTGCCCTAGCAACGTGCTCGTGCCTACCAGCTCACGCATGGCGGCGAGGGCGTCCACGCGCCCCCATCCATAGCCCGTATCGGGGCCGAGGTCGCCCAGGTCGACGGAGGTGTCCCTGATGAGCTGTTTGGTGCTGGTTACCGTCAGAGTGGGGTTGCGCTCTGGCGCGCCATGCATGGCGCCCGACAACAGGTCGGCGTGGTAAGAGCGATCAGCGGACCAGAGCAACGCTGCCAGGCCCGCTACATGCGGCGCTGCCATGGAGGTACCATTGAGGTAGCCGTAGCGGCTGCCGGGCAGAGCCGAGTACACCGCATTGCCCGGCGCACTCACATCAGGCTTGAGGCTGCTATCGAAGGGCGAGGGGCCGCGGCTGGAGAAGGAGGCGATGTCATCGCTGCTGGTGGTGGCCCCGACCGCCAAGGCCTCGGGGTAGGAAGCTGGCGCATTGATGGTGCCCGTGGTGCTGCCCGGCGGCGGGGCGCCACGATTGCCCGCCGAGTAGACGGCCAGGATGCCCGCAGCGTTGAGCGCACGGACGTCGTCGAGGTAGGCGTCCAATGTGCCGTCCGCATCGCCCCAAGAGTTGTTGATGATGTCTGGTGCGAGGGAGGGATCAGGGTTCTCTCCGCTACGGTCGGTGGGCGCCAAGCACCATTGGAGAGCGCTGTGCAGCGTGGCCTCGTCGGATATCCAATCCAGCCCATTCCAGTAGAACGCCTTGACGGCGATCCATCGGGCCGATGGCGCGACCCCCACGATGTTGCCTGTTTCTGGGTCGGCGCCGACCATCGTTCCCATGGTGTGGGTGCCATGGCCATGAAAGTCGTCGGGAGCTTGGGCGGGGGCGGCGGTTGGCGTCAGGTCGATCCACTGGTAGTCGTGCTGGGGAGCGATGGGATCATAGCCGCGGTAGTTCTCGTAAAGCGCGGGGTGGGTCCAATCCACGCCGGTATCGATGTTCGCGACGACGACCCCCTCGCCGCGCACGCCAAAGTCACCCCACACCTGGGGCGCTCGGATCTTTTCCAAACCCCAGGGCACGGTAGTGGTTGCAGGCTGGGCGCTCTCTGCAGGCGAAGGATTCAGGACGACGACCTGGTTCGCATGCACCGAGGCCACGGCGGGGTGACTGGCGAGCTCTTGGGCGGCGGCGATGCTGCCCTGGACCGCCAGCCCGCTAAAGATCCAGTAGGGGGTGTACGCGATGACGGCTCCCTGCCGCTGCAGGCTCAGTGCTAGCTCGATCACCGGGGCCTGGGTGCGCGCGGCGTGTTGCTGGAGACGATCGACCGTGGCGGTACGGCGAGCGACGACGGGCGTTGCGGGAATGTCCGACAGATCGGCTTGTTCTTGGAGGCGGACGATAAAAGTGATGGTCCCATCGGCAGAGGCGGCAAAGGCCTGGCGCAAGGAGGCATCCAGTATCCCGCTGCTGCCTTGGGCAGTGGCGCCCAAAGCGGTATAGTGTGTGGCAAGAGGAGCGAGGACCACGCACAGGAGCAGGGCCCACATCAAGCGATGGGTGCGAACCATGCCAACTCCGTGTTCGACCGAGGTGCTCGATTGCGCCGTCGCGGCTTCGTGATTGTACGCCGGCCACGGCGCGTGACAAGCACCCACGATAGTCGGGACCGGCCCTATTTAGCTAGTGTTAATGCCTATCGTTCGGTTTCGTGCTAAAGTTGGAAAGAGGAGTCTCGGCCAAAGAGGAGATTCTGTGTCGATGCGCAAGTTGTCTCGCGTTCTCGTGGTCGATGACGACCCTGGCATTCGTGAGACGATGAACGACATACTCACGCTGGAGGGGTTTGACGTGACAGTGGCGTCCGATGGAGAATCCGCTATCGCGCTATGTCGCAAAGGAGGGTTCGACGTTGCGCTGCTGGATATCCGCATGCCTGGCATGGATGGCGTCGAGACGCTGGAGGTGCTCAAGGCGATCACGCCGCACCTACGCGTGGTGATGATTACGGGCTTTGAGGCAGGCGACTTGGCGCGGCGCGCGATGGACGCGGGGGCCGAGGCGGTGTTTCACAAGCCGCTGGATGTGGCCTCTTTTCTGCCGTTGTTGTTGGTCGACGTGCCGTTCGGCGGTTGATGTCACGGCAACTATCTCGTGAGGGGGACAGGTGACGGACGCCAGAGAACAACTGGAGCTCCTATACGACGAGTTTGAGCGGCTGGGGGACAAGGGGCTGAGCAGCGCCCGCGAGATGAAGCGGGTGGTCTCTAGCCTGCGCGCTCAGGTGGCTGACACCGAACGACAGCGCGAGCAATTGGCTTCGCTCTATGCGGTGGCGCAAGAGCTCGTGGCGGTGACCGATCTGGCCGAGTTGCTAGAGTCGATCATCGATCGCGCCATCGTGCTGGTGGGCGCGGACCGCGGGTTCGTGGTGCTGAGCGAAGCCGACGGCTCGTACCGGTTCGGGGCCGCGCGCAAGTTCTCGTCTGGCGAGGTGGAGGCGACGGACGAGGCTTTTAGTAGCAGTCTCGTGGAAAGGGTGTTGCGTGAGCGCGAGGCGATCTTGACCACCAATATCCAGCAGGATGGACGCTTTGAGCTCACCCGCAGCATCTTGGCGCAGCAGATACGATCGGTGCTGGCGGTGCCCCTGGTGGCCCGCGGCGAGCTGCAGGGCGCCATCTATGTGGATACGCGGATCTCGGAGCGGCCGTTTGGGGAGCCAGAGCTGGAGGTACTTCGCGCTATGGGCAGCCTGGCGGCCATGGCCATTCGTGGCGCCCGTCTGTTGGAGGACGTCCGCCAGAGCAACGAGCGGCTGCAGAGCGCTCTGGAGACGTTGCGAGAGACCCAGGATCAACTGGTTCA
>Ga0334882_1003560_pt1 | contig 14146 bp, 6 predicted proteins | sample GraSluR1_MG_5_FD_207226 | JGI IMG/M metagenome (GOLD analysis project Ga0334882, IMG submission 207226) | Sludge microbial communities from methane-producing bioreactor in Wageningen University, Netherlands - Granular Sludge_15_04-R1 | ecosystem: Engineered > Bioreactor > Anaerobic > Unclassified... | reverse complement strand
TGCGAAGAATCATGGTTCGAATCATTGGTTATGTAATACGAGACCTCACGGTAGACGCCTTTGCAGCCTCCATGAGACAAGACTTAGCTTTTCATGATAACTTATCATCTGGTCGCATAGTTTCGCGGATCACAACTGACAGTGAAGATTTCTCGATGCTTATCAGGCTGACCACTGATGTGCTCTCGAGCGCACTGCAGTCGGTGGTTACTTCAATCATCTTGTTCCGAACGGAATGGCGTCTCGCTTTGGCGATCATGGCTTTCATTCCTGTCGTTGTCTTAATCGTTGCCAGCTACCGCAAACTCGCTCGCAAGGTAACAACCCGTGGTATGCGGGCAATGGCAAATGTAAATGCCACCATCAAAGAGACAATCAGCGGCATCTCCATCGCCAAGAACTTCCGCCAGGAAGAAACCATTTATCAAGAGTTTCAACAGTCGAATAAAACTTCTTACAAGGTCAACGTGCAGCGCGGTCTCGTGCTTTCCATTGTATTCCCAACAATGCGTACCCTCAGCGGTCTAACGATCGCGATGTTGGTCTATTTTGGAGCACTTACAGTAGTACAAGGGTTGATCACTGCCGGTGCCTGGTATCTGATTCTGCTTTCAAGTGACCGCTTTTTAATGCCGGTTTTGAGCGTGACCTCTTATTGGACTCAAGTCCAGACTGGGTTATCTGCAGCTGAAAGAATTTTTGCTCTGATCGACAGTGAACACAGCGTTAAACAGATCGACACCCTCAAAGCCAAAGAAACCAACGGCAAAATCGATTTCAACAATCTTGGCTTTAGTTATGCCACCGGTGCTCCCGTGCTATCTGACTTTCACCTCCACATCAAGCCTGGTGAAAATATTGCCATTGTCGGTCACACTGGTGCTGGTAAGTCCTCGATCGCACGCCTTGTGGCTCGTTTTTACGAATTTCAAGAAGGCGAACTGCTGATCGATGATGTCGATATCCGCAAGTATGATTTGAACTCCCTGCGTCTGCAAATGGGGATTGTCAACCAGGTTCCTTTTTTGTTTGAAGGCACTATCGAAGAAAATATCCGTTTTTCAAAACCGGACATCACCAGACCAGAAATTCTACAAATAGCGCAACTGATCGGAAACGGAGAATGGTTGGAAACCTTCTCCAATGGGCTCGATACGCAGGTAGGTGAACGCGGTGCACACATATCCATGGGGCAGCGTCAATTAGTAGCTTTGATGCGAATTCTGGTTCACAAACCCTTAATTTTTATCCTTGACGAAGCTACCGCAAGCATCGATCCTTTCACAGAACAGCAAATCCAGCAGGCTCTTAACCTGATACTCAGTCATTCAACCAGTATCCTAATTGCACACAGACTTTCAACCGTAAAGTCCGCTGACCGTATCATCGTGCTTGAACATGGCAGAATACTTGAGGAAGGCACGCATGATCAGTTGCTGGAAAAAAGCGGGCATTACGCCTCCCTCTATAACACCTACTTTCGTCACCAATCCCTTGAGTACATTGAAGAAGTTGGACAACTCCTGAAAGATTAGGTCTGAGTCACGAACAGAATTCAGCTTGTCATCCTGAGCTTTTTCGCGAAGGATCTTTTTGTTAATATTGTCAATTCGAAAGTAAGAAGCTGAGTGAAGAATACTGGATTGTCAATCAGGATGCTTTATATACTCTCGCCTGTCTTTCTCTTTCTTCTTAGGTTAAAATTCCCATTACGATGAAAAAAGTAGTGTTGGCACTTAGCGGCGGTGTTGATAGCGCAGTTGCAGCCCACCTTTTGCAGAAAGAGGGCTTTCAGGTACATGGACTGAACCTTTTAACCTGGGGTGCAGACGATCAGAGGGAACGTGTTCAGGAGATTGCTGACAACCTCAGTTTTCCGGTCCAATTCTTGGATGTTCGGGAAGCTTTTCGCGACCAGATTGTTCAACCCTTTGTTGATGCCTACCTGGATGGCCTCACACCCAGTCCCTGTGTTTTCTGCAATCGCCAGATCAAGTGGAGCGCGATTCTGCAAAAAGCTGATGAGATCGAAGCACATTACGTCGCGACCGGTCACTATGCTCGTTTGAAAATTGCCCAAAACGGTCATTCTGAGATTTGGAAAGCAGCTGATCTTGCCAAAGACCAGAGTTACATGCTCACCTTTCTGACGCAATCCATGCTCAGGCGAAGCTTGTTGCCGTTGGGTGAGTACACCAAACCTCAGATCCGCCAACTTGCCGCCGGACTTGGCTTGGCAGTATCCGACCAACCGGACAGTCAGGATTTATGTTTTTTGGCGTGCATGGATTATCGCGATTTCATCCGGCAACACGCTGAACAAACCCCTTTGCCCGGTCCGATCTACCACATGGATGGCAGACTTCTGGGACAACACCAGGGATTGGCATTTTATACTATCGGTCAACGCAAGGGTTTGCCTTCTTCTACTGAGGCACTCTATGTTATCGAGAAAAGGACAGCAGACAACAGCCTGATTGTGGGTTTTCTGAAAGACTTGGGTGCAACTATGTTTTTGGTCGATCAAGTTAACTGGATCTCAGGGCAAGCCCCGGAAAAAGAAATCGAACTCGAAGTGAAAATCCGCTACAAAGCCCTTCCCGTCGCCGCTCAAATAAAAACACAATCGGATACCCGCGTGCTGGTCACCGCCAACCGACCCTTACGTGATATCACCCCAGGTCAAATCGCGGCTTTCTACAACGGAGAACAACTTATAGGAGGCGGAGTAATTATCGATCCTGCCACTGCCCTCACTGAGCATGAATTGTGATCAAAAATCTCCAACCATCAATTCATAACAGGGAAACAGTATCATCAACCTGGAGGGCTGCCTATTCCAAAGATTTTCAAGTTGTCCCCCAGTTAAATCTCGCCAAAACCGATCAATGCCTGATAGAATATTAGCAAAGCGCAATAGGCTTTTTCACAATTACACGATTACATAACAAAAGGAGTAACAATGTTAGTACCAGAAGATCTGAAATATCAAAAAACCGACGAATGGGTAAAAGTTGAAGATGGAATTGCCACAATTGGCATCACTGACTTCGCGCAAGACTCACTTTCCGATGTTGTGTTTGTTGAATTCGAAATCGATGTTGACGATGAGGTCAGCGTTGGTGAAAGTATGGCAACCATCGAATCGGTCAAAGCGGCTGCTGAAGTTGTTTTCCCCGTCAGCGGCAAGGTGATCGAGGTCAACCAAGCACTGATCGACACCCCTGAGGTTCTCAACGAAAGCCCCTATATCGAAGGCTGGCTGGTGAAAGTCCAGGTTTCTGATGAATCTGAACTCGATAAGTTAATGGACGCCCCTGCCTACGACGCCTATTGCCAGGAAAGATAAGCCATGTTTACACCCCACACAAAACGTGATGTGGAGGTGATGCTCGAATCGATTGGGGTCGGAAAAATTGAGGATCTTTTCACAGAGATTCCAGCCCAATTCCGCTACCCCGATTTGAATTTGCCACCCCGTCTAACAGAAATGGAAGCGGCTGCAGAACTCGAGAGCATTGCCTCTGCCAATGCCACTACCAAGGACTTCCTCAGTTTTCTTGGTGCCGGTGCTTACAATCATTACATCCCTGCCGCAATCGACAATCTCCTTCAGCGCGGTGAATTTTATACAGCATACACACCCTACCAACCTGAAATTTCCCAGGGAACCTTGCAGGCGATTTTTGAATTTCAATCTCTCATCTGCAAACTGACTGGCATGGACGTAAGCAACGCTTCTCATTACGATGGCGCAACTGCTGCTGCCGAAGCCGTGATCCTCGCTTATGGACATTTTCGTAACAAGCGCAAAAAGGTTCTGGTTTCCCGGGCAGTCAACCCACAATATCGCCAGGTCATCCGCACCTACATGCAGGCTGAGACTTCCTTGCAGATCGAAGGCGATGAAATTGAAACCGGTATTGAACCAGATATGAAAAATCTCATCGAGAAAATCGATCACGATACTGCATTGGTGATCGTACAATATCCCGATTTCTTCGGTCGCATAATTGACTACACGCAACTCATCGAAACCGCTCACCAATTTGGCGCCCTGGTAGCTGTGGCAGTCAATCCGACAGCCCTGGGTTTGCTGACCCCGCCCGGTGAGATCGGTGCCGACATCGCCTTTGGCGAAGGTCAACCTCTGGGAATTCCCCTGTCTTATGGCGGTCCATACCTGGGTTTCTTTGCTATCAAGAATGCGCTCCTGCGCAAACTTGCTGGTCGCCTGGTCGGTGAGACCGTGGATGCCGATGGCCAATTGGCTTATGTTCTTACCCTTACCGCTCGAGAACAACACATCCGCCGTGAAAAAGCATCTTCAAATATATGCAGCAACCAGGGTCTCATGACGCTTGCTGCAACCATTTATATGAGTCTTCTTGGTAAGCACGGCTTCCAACAGGTTGCCAATCTCTGCTACCAGAAAGCTCATTATGCTGCGGACCAGCTTTCGGGCATCAATGGTTTCACCCTGGTGGACGAAAAAACACCATTTTTCCACGAATTTGTGGTCAAATGTGACGAACCAGTCGACGAACTGCTCGAGCATCTGCTTCATCATGAAATTCTTGGTGGTTACGATCTCGGACAGGAATACCCTGAACTCCAAAATTATTTGATGCTGGCTGTGACTGAGAAAATCAGTCGGGAAGACATCGAATATCTTAGTGCTGTTCTACAGGAGGAAAATCATGGCTGATCCGACGATCTTTGACCTTTCTGTAGCCGGTCGCAAAGGCGTGACCTTCCCAAAACCAGATGTTCCCGAAACTGCACTACCGAACGGTTTTGCCCGGAAAAAACTGCAACTGCCCGAAATGTCAGAAATGGAAGTTGTCCGCCATTTCACCAACATCTCGCAAAAGAATTACGCCATTGACCTGGGCTTCTACCCTCTTGGCTCTTGTACCATGAAGTACAACCCCAAAATCAATGAAGCCGTTAGTCGTTTACCAGGCTTCGCCGCCACCCATCCCCATCAGCCAACTGAATCCGTTCAGGGAAATCTGTACCTGATGTATCTGCTCCAAGAAATGCTGAAAGAAATCGCCGGCTTCGACGCAGTGACCCTTCAGCCCGCCGCTGGAGCGCAGGGTGAATTGGTTGGCACCTTGATCATCCACAAGTATCACAAAGATCGTGGTGATCACCATCGCACCCGAATGCTCATCCCCGATTCTGCCCATGGTACCAACCCAGCTTCTTCAGCCATGCTCGGTTTCGATGTCGTGCCGCTGCCTTCAGACGAACGTGGAAATGTTGATTTAGAAGCACTCAAAGAACTTTGCGATGAAAACCTGGCTGGCTTGATGTTTACCAACCCCAACACACTCGGCTTGTTCGATGAAAATGTCTGTGAAGTCGTGAAAATCGTTCACGAAGCCGGTGGCTTGGTCTATGGTGATGGTGCCAACATGAACGCCTTACTGGGTGTCTTCCGCCCCGGAGATGTCGGTATCGACATCCTGCATTTCAACCTGCACAAAACCTTCTCCACTCCGCATGGTGGTGGTGGACCGGGTTCAGGTCCGGTTGCAGTGGCGAAGCATCTGGTCGACTACCTGCCAGACCCCATAGTTGGGATTATTGAAGAAGGCGATGAAGAAAATGCGCCGCTTTACGGGTTGATTCATCCTGCAAAGAGTGTTGGCAGGATCAAATCCTTCCAAGGTCATTTTGGGATGCATGTTCGCGCTTTCACTTACATTGCCATGCTCGGACAGGAAGGGCTGCGCGATGTAGCTGAAAAAGCCGTTCTGAACGCCAATTATTTACAGGTGAAGCTCAAGAATACCTATACCCTGCCCTACGATCGCCATTGTATGCACGAGTTCGTGTTGGAAGGTTTTTGGAAGGATGTTCCAGATATTCACGCCCTGGACATCGCCAAACGCTTGATGGATTACAATTTTCACCCACCAACAAACTACTTCCCCTTGATCGTTCATGAAGCGCTCATGATTGAACCAACCGAAACAGAAGCAAAAGAGACCCTGGATCGGTTTGTGGAAGCAATGTTGAAAATCGCGGAAGAAGCTCGCACTAATCCTGAGCTTTTGCACGATGCCCCACACAACACCCCTGTTCGTCGCTGTGACGAACTCAAAGCCGCCAAAGACCTGGTCTTGTGCTGTTACGTCGGTGATTCGGACGAGAATAAAAAACGTTAAAGTAGAAAGACCACTAATCTAATGAAAGAGGCTGATCACTAATCGATCAGCCTCCTTGTTTATTCGTTTGTCATTGCGCCAGCTCGCATATAAAGTAAAAACAAAGTGACGCGGTAATCTATTATAAGATTAAAGTCAGGTTGAATCCTATTCGCGACACTCAGAGGAAGGATTCCCCAACCCGGCTACGAAAATTTTAACTTCCTACCTTAAAATCAACGGCAGGAAGATCAGATAATCCGGTTTTCCCTCCCACATCAGCGTAAAGCTTTGCTCAGCGTTTGGAGTAACTCCATTAGCAGCTTTCAAGAGAATGTTGTCTACCCCACCCACTTCAGGTGGAGTTCCCGATAGAATCGCCGTGCCATCGCCCTGATCTTCCAGGGTCAACCAGGATGGCAGGCCATCATCGGTCCATATGAGCGGCGTCGGGAAGCCGGTTGTCGTGATCGTGAAGCTGCCAACCTCCCCAAAAGCAAAGGTTGTGTTGTCCGAGCTGCTAATCGTGGGTGCCACAAAAACGACCTCAGGATCGTAAGTACTGGTATTGTTTTCCATAAAAGGATCTATGTCAACAGTCGGTTGATCGCTGGATATTTGGAAGGTGTTCACAAGTGTATTCCCCTCTTGTATTTCTTCATCAATCAATACAGTCAGGACTATCAATTGCCCTTCTCCAGCGCTCAAAGGCCAAGTCGTCCAGGTTAATTCCTGCCCATCAATCGCTGGGGTGATTTCGCACCATTCCTCCTCCTGGTAGCAGTGCCAATAGGAAGATACAAAAGACATTCCTTCTGGCAAAGTGTCCACCAGAATGGCATTGCCTGTCATATTCCACCAAGGAGTGTGTCCGGGTTGTTTATTACCAAATTCCAACAGGAACTCCACTTGCTCCCCTGGCAGAAACTCACCATTCAGCCAGGTTTTTTTAACGAACATATCCGTTCCGGTCCCCAAGACAAATGCTGCAGAATTATCTTCCGGGTTTGTTTCTGCAGGATCTTCGGTAATAGTCGCCATATTTGTTAAGACTTGCCCCCATGGCACAGGATCATCACCCGGAGTGACAACATTGAAGTCCATGCCGACATTCCAACCCGGTTCAAGTCGGTCAAGCGATACGGTGAAATAGCCATCATACGTGTTGACTTCAAAATATTCCCAGAATCCAACGCCAACATCTCCGTCCAGTTCCATACCTGTGGGTAAGGTGTCTGTGACCAACACATTGTCAACTGTCTGGTCACCGATATTTTCAACCTGTATGTGATACCAGGCGTTGTGACCCTCACCATGTCCGTGCCAGTCCCCCCATTTTTGAATCCGAAGATTTGGACCATGGTTGAAAACGGTTTCGGTCAGACTGGCTGTGTTGTTATCAATATTCTCTTCGCCAGTTAGAGGGGTGAATACCACGGTTTGAATCAGTTCTGTTCCTGGTGCAACGCTTGGGTCAATATTGGCAATAACTTCAATAGCGCCGTAGTAACCCGGGTCAAGATCATCAACCAGCCAGGTGATTGTGTTTCCATCCACAACCGGTTCACCGATTAAACCGGCCCAATCCCAATGGCTCCAACCGCCAAATTGCACGCCAGGTGGAAGCGTTAGAACGAGTGGCATAGGTCCCTCAACCGGCACATTTCCACCGTTGTAGAAGTAAATACCGAAGCGGTATTGCCCGCCGGGTGTCAGGACACCCCAATGCCAGCCGAGACTGACAGAAAGGTCCGTGAAGGGCGAGCCAACGTTGTGATATAGCCAGGATTCGTTATCCTGCCACTCAGTATCATCATTTTCAGCATAAACTTCAACAAAATTGATAATCTGATCATCAGGCTGGGCATCCGAATCCAGGGTCACCTTGACATAAACTTCCCGACACGTCCGACCTGGGATGGTAGGATATTCAAGGGTCAGAACATTACCAGTATAAGAAACCTCGCTCCAACCACCTTCCCTGCCCCACCAGGAATCCAGGGTGACTGCATCTGGCAAAGTATCTGTCAGGGTTAATTCCGTGCTCCCTGTTGGTCCGTTATTGCAAACATTGATATTGTAAACATAGTTTTGACCCGGTGCGGGCAGCCAGGTCCAGGTGCCTTTCCACACGTTCACATGGGTGTTATTCGCAATTACCGTACCCTGCCAGGTTCTTGTTCTACCATCTTCATCGCCAGCATCAAAGCCGTCCGAGCTAATCAGCGCTGTGTTGATGATATCCTCTCCCTCGGTTGCTTCGACATGGGCAAATACATAGAAGTTGACCCAATCACCAGGCGCTATGTCGCCCAACTGCCAAATCACCTGATTACCAATTTCGGTTTTTGACAAGCCAGAAGTATCACTGATATACGTCAACCCCTGCACAAAAGTATCTGTGATGATGGCATTGATTGCGTCAGCATTGCCTTCGTTCCAGTACTGGATATTAAATATGACATTCCCACCTTCCCCTGGTTCACCTCCCTCCAGCCACTTTTCAATACGCAACCGCGGAGCAGGATATCGAAACTCACCAATCAATTTGTGACCGGCTGATTCAAAGTAAGCAACCATCAGGTTTGAGGATTCTGTCAGGTCCCACTCAGCATTCCAATCGCAAACATAAGGATCCGATCCATCTGGCAGCACCCAATCTTCTTTATTTTGCGGGGCGTTTTCCTCCCAGATTTCACAACTGACTTTTAGCTCTTCGCTTTGCGGCAACCATTCGGCATCCACTGTGCCGCTAACCAGATCTGCCGCAAAATCAAGATCCGCTATAACTGTGCCGATTGTGACTTGCGCAGTAAACACTCCCCCATCCACGTCGCCATAGATGGTATCACCCGGTTGGATGTCCGGTTGGTTTGGAAGCCAGGTCGCCCCTTCTACATGGGTGGCAAACCCGGTTGTGCTTCCCCAACCGTCGATGTAGCCAGATGTCAGGGTGATGTGTGCTTTCTCAACTCCAAAGTTATCCAAAACTCTCAAGAAGATCTCGTGACCGGCTTCATAGTTACCTTCGATCCAATCGTGATCATAATGGATATTCAATATCAATTCATCGGTATAAGCGATTGGCACACTGTACACCCAATGCCCGCCTGGATCCTGATAGAGAACAGCAATATCCTGTCCTGGTTGAACATCCCAATCTCCTGTCCAATCACATGCAAATTCACTGATGCCGTCCGGAAAAACACTTGTTTCTATCATGGGAGTACCTTCTGGACCTCCCCAGGGATGGCATTGAATCGGTACAGGCACCTCTTGTTCCAACCAGGGCACTGAAAGTGTACCTGAGTAAGAATCTGTTTCTGCAGACAAATCTCCCTCAAATGTACCCAATTGAACGGATGCGTAGTAAGTGGTTTCGTCGACTGTCACTTCCCCAAAGACCCAATCTCCGGGCTGGATATCCGGGCGTTCAGGATTCCAAACCATCCCCTCCAAGTTAGTGGAAAAGCCTGTTTGACCATCTCCCCACCAGGGGATATCCCCGGTCGCAAGGGTTATAGTTCCTTTTACGGTTAATCCATCACTCTCAGTCACTGTGAGTGCAACCTCGTAGCCTGGAGGATAATTGCCCTCGATCCAGTCGTGATCGTAGTTGACATTGAGGTACAGCTCATAGGAATAGACAAAAAATCCATTGTAGACCCAATGTCCATTCGGGTCTCCATAAAGAACGCCCACATCCTGGTTGGGTTGAATATCCCATTCAGTTGCAGGATCCCACTCGCAGTAATAAGTGTCTTCGCCATTAGGGAGGACAAAGTCCTGTTTTCCATCGACTGGATCGGGGGCACCCCAAGGATGGCATTGGATTTCTATCTCAACATCCTGAGGAAGCCATGGGACATCAATTGTGCCCGTGATACTGTCGGATTCAACATTGACCTCGCCAAAGATTTCCCCCATTTGGACATCAGTGTAGTAGATTGTACCGTCCACATCTACTTCACCAGAGACCCAATCCCCAGCCTGGATGTCCGGTCGCTCAGGGTCCCAGACCACACCTTCCATACTCGTTGAAAAACCAGTATCTCCCCCCCACCAGGGAACTTCTGTGGTTGTAATGGTGGTTGTGGCTTTTGGGGTGATTCCATCGGCTTCGGTTACGGTCAACGTAACATCATGACCGGGCGGATACCAACCTTCAATCGCGTCGCCATAGTAATTGACATGCAGGTACAGGTTATAGTCGGGCTCATAAAAACCCTCGATTATTCTGTTGTCTAGCGTATCCCTGTACATAACGCCGATCCACTGATTCACTTCTACATCCCACTCAGTGTTTGGATCCCAAGTGCAATTGTAGGCATGTGCTGGATCGCCATCAGGAACAAGAGTATCGTACTTAACTGGCGCGCCATCCGGCGCACCCCAGGCATAACACTCCACTTTCACTATTCCTGGTTCCGGGATCAACCAGGGCGCATTGATCGTACCGCTGACGCTATCCGTCAAAGTATCGACAATTCCCGTAATCTCACCCACCTGAGCATAGGATTGATAGGCACCTCCGTCGACCGTACCATAAATTTTGTCTCCAGAAACAATGTCGGGCTTGGAAGGATCCCAATACCCATCATCCATTTGGGTTGCAAATCCAGTGCGATCGCCCCACCAATCGATTTCACCTGTAAGGATGGTAGCCTGAGCTTTATAGTTGTCCTCACTATCAGTCACAATCAAACCAATAGTATGTCCCGGTGCATATTGCCCTTCGATCTGATCAGCAAAAGGAGAGATTTCCATGATCAGGTCTGGGGTTCTGAAGTACTGATGAAAATTGATATCAGCACCGTCCTCGACGGTTGGAAAATGGATATATCCGTCCCCTCCCCGCGGGATATCACTAAAAGTTGCACTGAAATTGCCAGAAGCGTCTGTAGTCACTTCCTGATCGCCGTTTTCCCACCAGCCATGAATCGCCACAGTCTGGGTATCCCATCCGCCGATTTGCCCGGTAACTTGCTCGGTGGTTGAGTCAGCATCAACCACCACAGGCGTTGGTATTGTGAAATCGACTGGAAAACTTCCCGGTCCAGCAGTGATCGTGATTGTATCTCCCGGGTTGATTTCGACCGGCTCGTTGATCCCAAAACATCCATTACAGTTTGGGTCTGCATAAGAATAAACGGTATCGATCGGGGTGATGATCGTGACATCCGAGCCGGGAATGGCATGACCCCAGATCCAATCCTTAACCCCCAGGTTTAACCACAACCCTACGTCATACACTTCATAATCGTTGGGTGCATACGCCCAAACCTCTCCCCCTGTATTGAAATTATTGGTTGAAATAACAAGTTTGCCCTCAAAAGTGGTGATGGCATTATTCCAGAAGGACCATCCATTGTCTGGGTCGCCAAATCCCGCAAAGCCAATCTGTTCCCAATCGGTTCCGTTGTCCGTGCGCCAGACTTCCAGTCCACTGTCGTGATTGGCTCCAACCAGGTAGAGCATGCCGTCATATACCTGTAGTCCATTCTCATACTTGATGTCTGAATCCAAATCGCTGAAAGTCAGCAGTTGCGTCCAATCAGTACCATTAGCTGAGCGCCATAACTGGGTGCTGGTCTCATCCCAGACACCTGCATACAGATAGCCACCAAAAGCTGCCAGCGAAGAGATTGCCGGTGAAGTACCACTTGTGATTTGGGTTAATGTGCTGCCGTCTGTGCGCCATAATTGTGCACCTGTCTCCCAGTTAGCTGTGCCCCAATACAGGTAGCCGTCAAAAACCTCTGTGGATATTGCGCCGACTGCAATGTTATTAGGATCCAGCCCATTGGCGAAAATTTCCCAATACGTGCCGTTGCTGGTACGCCAGATTTGGGTGCCCGTGATTCCGTTCCAGGTGCCGGCGTAGAGCATGTTGTTATAGATCGCAAATCGAGCAATGCCGTTATTAGGGTCGCTAAATCCATCCGAAACAATCTCCTGCCAGGTGATTCCGTCGTTGGTACGCCAAATTACGCCGTCCCAGCTGCCGCAATAAAGATATCCGTCAAACACTACCAGATCAGCGCATCCATTTTGCGAACCTTCATCCACTTTTACCCAGTTGCTGCTGTCAGCTGTCCGCCAGACCTCGGCTGAAATGACTTCATCTACATTCTTCCAGGTACCGGCATATAAAAAGCCTTCAAATTCCTGAACCGAGGGGATTTGGAAGTTATTATCACCAAAACCGTCCTGGTTGAGCTGCTGCCAGGGTGATGAACCCTGTACTGATCCCTGGAATAAGTCCACAATTGTCTCACTGGAACCAAAGGATTTTTTTACAGGTACCACAGAAGCATTGTCGTCATCCGCCCCAACTCCTGGTCTGAAGTCGCCAATGTATGTGCCAGCCCGATCAATTTTTTCATAGAAAGTTGGATATTTTATAAGCTCTTGATGATATCCGCTTTCCTGAACCGGGTTTCGCTCTATCTCAGGTTTTGTTTGGACTGGAAAAATTTCTTTTTCAGGATACATTGGTAATCCAAACACTGAACTTACCAACATACCTGAAAGAACAAATACAATGATACAGATCGTAAGTACATTTTTTGGTTGCATGATTGCTCCTTTTTAGTTTTCGTGATTAATTTTGATAAATAAACCGCTTAAACAGGTCAAGAACTGATGAAAAAGAACTCTGATTGGATTTTTAACCTGCATCGGTAACGCAGTAAAAACCTGAACATTGAAGAAATTGAAAGATTTTCAAAAAATCTATCCAGAAAAATGTGTTTTAGATTTATCTCAAATCTGTCCCAGAGGGATTATTGCCGGTTATGCTAAATGCTTGTATTTATTTGTCAATACACAATTACATTATACACCATTTAAACCAATATTTCAACAATTTTTGTGGTCTGAGAACGCTTTTTTAGGAAAAAATTTTCCCCCTCCTAATCTTTCAAGATCAAGCTCACCGGGCAGTGGTCTGAGCCCATGACGTCGTCGTGGATTTCAACAGCCTCCACACGCGGCATCAGCTCAGAGCTGACCAAAAAGTAGTCCAGGCGCCAGCCAACATTTCGCGGGCGGGCATTGGTGCGATAGTCCCACCAGGTATATCCAACCTTGTTTGGGTAAAGGTCGCGATATGCATCAACAAAATTATGCTCCAGGTACTTATCGATCCAGGCACGCTCCTCAGGTAAGAAACCGGTGCGCTTCTCGTTTGACTTGGGATTAGCCAGATCAATTTCTTTATGGGCAGTGTTAAAATCACCGGTAAGGATCACTTTTTCACCGTTTGCGTGATGTTCATCACATATTTCAAGCAAGCGTGCATAAAAATCCAGTTTAAAAGGCACCCGCCGATTCTCCGGTCCACCATTGGGAAAATAGATAACATAGAGGAAGAAATCCGGGTATTCTATACGAATGGTACGACCTTCGGTATCGAATTCCTCCATTCCCAAACCAGTCTGAATGGAAACAGGCTCTTCGTTGAAAAGGACGGCTGTCCCACTATAGCCTGGGCGTTCTGCTGAATTCCAATAACTCTGATATTCGGGATGTTCACGCAGCAATTGTGGCACTTGCTCAGGTTTAGCTTTGATCTCTTGCAAGCCCAGGACATCGGGTTTGACCTTATCCAGCCAATCAAAACCATCCTTGTTCACTACTGCTCTAATTCCATTGACGTTCCAGGTTGTAATTCGCATTCGTAAAGGTTCCTTTCAAACATGGTAAACTTATCGGTTGATATGAACGATTATACCAAGTCCACAATCTCGCGTAGTCGGCGGATTTTCGCAGCAATTGTCCTTGCAGTTTTATTACTGTCTGGCACTCCGGTTGGACAAGGAACAGCGCAAACGACCACCTATCCTGAATATGTAGTTATCTCAGGAGACACCCTATCATGGATCGCACTGCGTTTTGACAGCACGCTGGATGACCTGCTGGCATTGAACGGTCTGGATGAAAATAGCATGTTACGGGTCGGAGACCGTTTGAAGATCCCTTCCCTG
>Ga0334882_1003557_pt1 | contig 14161 bp, 11 predicted proteins | sample GraSluR1_MG_5_FD_207226 | JGI IMG/M metagenome (GOLD analysis project Ga0334882, IMG submission 207226) | Sludge microbial communities from methane-producing bioreactor in Wageningen University, Netherlands - Granular Sludge_15_04-R1 | ecosystem: Engineered > Bioreactor > Anaerobic >... | reverse complement strand
GCTGGTCGCAAGCGGCAGACTGACCAATTTAACGATTGAGCTGCTTGACAGGCCGGGACAACTCAAAGACGTACTTGCCATTATCGCGCATCAAGGAGCCAATGTTATGAGAATTACTCATAACCGTGAAGGGAGTAGAACTAATATAACAGGATGCTATTTGAGCGTATCAATGGAAACGAAAAACCACGAACATTTAAAATTAATAAAGGATGCATTGACCCAAAAAGGGTATAAAATACTACAAAATAATAATGAGTATCTGGGCTGTGATTAGAAAAATGTTATTAAAAATAAAATAGAGGAGTGATAGCATGAATAAAAATGTAGAAAAATGGAATATCTCTATTGTTGGAGCGGGCACGATGGGAATTTCTCTTGCGCTCTTTTATGCCATCTCCGGACATAAAACAAAAGTATATAATAGAACAGCGGAAAATCTAAAGAAAGCAGAAATGCAGATTGTAAGTTCGCTGGATACTTTAATTCAAGCCAGAGAAATTGCCTTCAAGGACAAACAGCAGATTCTTTTAAATTTATCCTATTTTACTGACTTAGAAAAAGCTGTTGAAGATGCTGATTATGTAATTGAAAATGTTTCAGAGAAAAAAGATATAAAAGTGGAGGTTTTTAAACAACTTGATCAATACTGTGTAAAAGAATGCATTTTAGCAAGCAATACATCTACTTTTAATATCTATGATTTCATTTTTGTATCCAGTCCGAGCAGATTGGTTATTACACACTATTTGAATCCTGCACACATTATGCCGATTGTTGAAATTATAAGAGGAGAGAAAACCTCTGATGAATGCGTAGATTTACTTAAAAAGTTCTTTGTTCATGTAGGCAAAGCACCTATTGTTATGAACAAATGCATTGAAGGGTTTATATGGAATCGGCTTCAAATGGCACTTGGCAGAGAAGCGACTTATCTAGTTGATGAAGGGTTTGCTACTGTGGGCGATATAGATACAGCTATGAAATGTCTTGCGCCGAGATATCTGTTGAGAGGGATTTTTGAGATGTATGATTTTAACGGAATAGATATACTCAATGCAGTTTTTGATTCAGTATTTCCAACATTATGTAATGCAGTTTCCTCTCCCAAATGTGTAACGGATAAAGTAGCGAATGGAGAATTTGGTATCAAAACTAAAAAAGGTTTTAATGATTATTCAAATGAAGATATTCAGCAGGTAATTAGCCATGGAGAGCGCAAGCTGTCAGATATTGTTCAATATGCGAAAAAAAATATTTGGTAAATAAAAATATATTTACATATATGCGGATGTTTGTAAAGGAAAGTAATGATTTAATTGGTATTTATATAATAAACTGATTTGTTTACCATGGTAAGTATTGACAAAATTAAATAAACATGATAATTTATAACAACAATAATTATTAACCAAATTAACAATGAAGGCACGGTAAACATGGAGGAATATATAACTGATCGCGAAGATATGTTAAATACGCTGCAAAAGCTTCAGCATATCAGGTTTAATGAATTAATTAAAGATCTCAATCAAAGTGAGTATATATTTCTTAAAATTTTATATAAGCTTATTAAAAAATCCGGCACAAATTCGGTTTATGTCGCAACAATTGCGAAAGAATTAGAAATTTCTACTCCCGCTGTATCTAAGATGTTAAAAAATTTAGAAAAAAAACAATATATAAAAAGAGAAGTGGATCCTTTAGATAGAAGAAATACTTTTGTCTTTTTAACAGAAAAAGGAGTTGCCACTAAAAAAGAAACAGATTTATTTTTTGATAAGTTTTTTAATAAAATTTATCAGAAAATAGATAAAAAAGATATTAATCAATTTTTGTATCTCGCAAAAAAAATTTCAAATGTAATCATAGACGAAATTAATACGGCTAATGAAAATATTTCAGAAAAGGAGAAACGAGACTCATGAAACGAAATTACGCAGAAATAACACCGCAAATAGGTAGTCTTGCTAAAACTTGTGTTGAAAATAATGTTATAGAAAAAAGCCTTTACAGTAAGTATAATGTTAAACGCGGACTTCGTGATGAAAATGGGAAAGGTGTTTTGACAGGGCTGACCGGAATTTCCGAAGTAAATTCAAGAACTATTATAGACGGCGTTGAAGTGCCGGCACCGGGTGAATTATTTTATCGAGGCTATAGTATCAAGGATTTGGTGAAAGGGCTTATAGATGAACAACGGTATGGATTTGAAGAAATAATCTATTTGTTATTAATGGGTAATCTGCCAGATTCATATGAATTGCAGGAGTTTAACGAAGTGCTTGCCAGCTATCGTTCATTGCCTACTTCATTCTCAAGAGATGTTATCATGAAAGCGCCCAGTGAAAATATTATGAATTCTCTCGCGCGAAGCGTACTTACGCTGTATTCATATGATAAAAATGCTGAAGATACCAGTATTCCTAATGTACTACGTCAGTCTATTCAGCTTATTGCGATGTTTCCGCTTTTATCGGTGTATGGTTATCAGGCATTTGATTATTATATAAGAGGTAACAGAAGCCTGTTCATTCATGATCCGGTTCCGGAACTGTCGACAGCGGAAAACATTCTCCATATGCTTCGTCCCGACTGTAAATTTACACAGTTGGAAGCAAGAATACTTGATTTGGCATTAATCTTACATGCGGAGCATGGCGGCGGCAACAACTCCAGCTTTACCATTCATGTTGTTACATCATCCGGAACAGATACATATTCGGCAGTGGCTGCAGCTCTGGGATCATTAAAAGGGCCGAAACATGGCGGAGCCAACATCAAAGTCTGTAAGATGTTTGAAGATATCAAGGAGAATGTAAGAGATTGGAACGACGAGAATGAAGTGGAACATTATATTGCAAAAATAATCAATAAGGAAGCATTTGATCGTTCAGGTCTTGTCTATGGTATAGGTCATGCAATTTATTCAGTATCGGATCCGAGAGCATTGATATTTAAAGAATTTGTTGAAAAGCTCTCAAAAGAAAAGGGTAAAGAAAAAGAGTATGCACTGTATACAACAGTAGAAAGAATTGCACCAAAATTAATTGCCGGAAATAAAAAAATGTATAAAGGCGTTAGTGCGAATGTAGATTTTTATAGCGGATTTGTATACGAGATGTTAGAAATACCACAGGATTTATTTACTCCTTTGTTTGCAATCGCGAGAATTGCCGGATGGAGTGCTCACAGAATAGAGGAGCTCATTAATTTGGGCAGAATTATCAGACCGGCTTATAAAGATGTTCAGCCAAGAAGGCCGTATATATCTATAGGTAAAAGATAAAAATTATTATAAAAACATATAAGTAAGAAACCTTTAAAAAAATAAAGGTTTCTTTTTTTATGGAAGAAAAGTCTGAAATTTTATCATTCTATATTATACATATGAAGAACAAGTAAAATTTTACATAATTTTTTACGATTCTTTACTTTGAATTTAACATTCATTTGTTATGGTTAAACTCAGAAACAATTTGTTTTCATACATCTGTAGAATATACGAGAAATTTGATCAAACATTAATTTCGGTAAAGATAAATTCAGTATGTGCGCAGTACGGAGGATATGAATGATAGGCAAGATAATCTTTATTAGGCACGGGAAAACAGCATCGCTAACTGATGATCAAGTTGATTCGTTTAGGGCGTTGACTTCAAAAGGCAGAAAAGAAATAAAAAAAATGATGCCGGCACTAAAAGATAATATAGAGGACGGTTTACAACTTTATTTATTTTCAAGTTTTTCATTAAGGTCGATGCAAACAGCTGAAATTATTGCTAAAGAAATAGGAATCAAGGAAATTTCTAAGTATAGATGGATAGAAAATGGCAATACAGACTTTTTCAAAAACGAAATAAAACAAAAGCAATCACCATTTTGCGTCATTATTGTAGGGCACAATCCTCATTTAAGTAAATGGAGTCATCATATCAGCGGATACTATCTTCCATATAAAAAAGGAACAATGGTGGGCTTTGCCATTCTTTCTTTAGAACCGTTAAAAGCACAGCCTCAATGGTTTCTTCAGCCTGACGGTATCGATTTCAAGGCAATAAAGATTAAAAACAATAAACCTGTTTTACATGAGTTTCAGAAAATAATGACTTGTAAGCTACAGGAAATATTTCAAATGCAAAAACAGTTTTGGCTGGCGCCCAATGATTCTTTAATATCAAATCAGCTTTATATAGAAATATCAGCTTTTTGTGCGTTGATCACATTTCTAAAACCATTGCTTAATAGAGAAAAATGTCTTGAGACTCTTTATCAAATGCAGGAGTTTGCCATAAAATTTGAATACATAAAACAGTTGAACATGTTAACTCAGGAGTGGACAGAGTATGTTTCGAAAAATTATGAATGTATTACTTTAAACAATTCAATATTAGCACAAAAAATAAAAGAGGAACTTAATAATGAGATTTCAAAAGTTTACCCTGAAGTTATCAAAAAAATGGTTTCAGTGCTTTTTAATTTATATATTTGGATAAAAAATAATTTTGAGGAAGAAAACTTGCTGCACAAAGATTTACAGGGCGAGTTAACATTCGAAGAATATACAGCGCAACATTTTAAAGAAATGTATAAAAAAACAAAAAAAATATTTCACAAAAATGATTTTTCAAATAGAGATACAACTCGAAACTTAAAATTGCAGGTAAGAGATCTGCGTGATGTATGGTATGGCATCAATGCGAAGACATGTATATATATGAAAAATGAATTAACCCATATTATTGCGCTTCAAGATCATCTTGATCTTATATGTAATCTGCAAGATCAATTAAAAATTATCGACGAAATCAACCTTAAGTATAGTGGTCCAATTCTACATAACGAAAATATTATTTTTCGAAAATATTTAATGGATGAGTTGAATAAGCAAATTACCGAAATTAAACAATATAAACTTCGATAACAGGAAAGATTGTATGCAAAGATTAGGAATTATTGATATCGGATCGAATTCTATAAGATTGATTATATTTGAAATTTTCATCGATGCCGTTTTCAGGCAAATTCATGAAAGCAAAGAAATGGTCAGGCTTGGACAGACAAAAGATGCCATGCAAAATCTAAGCATGGAAAAAATGATTTATGCAATTGAAACCTTAAAAGTTTATTTGCAATTATGTAAAGCATTTGAAGTAGATGAAATAATATGTACGGCTACGGAAGCTGTGAGAAGAGCGCCAAATAAGGCAGAATTTTTAAATATGGTGAATACACAGGCAGGGTTGAAAATTCGCATTCTCACAGGTATTGAAGAAGCTTATTATGATTACTACGCAGTCATCCATACAATGAATTTGCAAAATTGCCTTATTATGGATATCGGCGGTAGCAGCACAGAGCTGGTTTTGATGGAAAATAAAAAAATTATAAACTCTATAAGTCTACCCATAGGGGCCCTTTCCATAACCGAGATGTTTAATTTAAACAACGTCATCGGAGCCTATGAAATGGAGGAGATGGGAAAATTTATTATGTACTATTTGCTGCGCATTGATTGGTTAAAATCAAACCTGCCTTTAGTGGGGATTGGGGGTTCATTTAGAAACCTTTCAAAAATAGACCGTAAATTAAAAAAATATCCGTATGATAATATTCATAATTATCAAATGTCGAATGATTCAGCCAATATAATCTTTGATTTACTTAGAAATAAAACACTTAAACAGCGTGCATCAGTAAAAGGACTTTCTCAGGATAGGGTGGATATTTTTTGCGGAGCGCTTGCAATTCTTGTTACTTTGCTTGAATATACAAAAATTGAAGAGATCAGAATCAGCAGAGCAGGGCTTCGTGAAGGTTTAGCTTATGAAAACATCTTTAATGGGAATAAACCCGTTGATAATATTTTGGATATTTCACTACATAATTTGATACATGTCTATAAAATCGACAGGAAGCATGCAGAGCATGTGTGGAACAGTGTGTATAAGCTTTATCATCAGCTCGAAGAGATGTTTTCAATAAATGAAAACATGGACAATATATTAAAAACAGCAGCATTATTGCATGATTGCGGTATATGTATCAATTATGAAAATCATCACAAGCATTCTTTTTATATCATATTAAACAGTCCTATTTACGGTCTCTCTCACAAGGAACTGATTATAGCTGCATCGGTTGCAGCATTGCACCGGAAAGAGGATTTAAAGATTTTAGCTTCTTATCAAACGCTTTTAAATATAGATGAAATTCAGAATATCCGAAAGCTTGGGCTGTTGCTTCGCATTGCGGAGGGTCTTGACAAAAGACATGATCAAACGATATATAAAATAGAATGCTGTGCGGACAACAATATTTTTAGTATCAGAGTTTTTTCGAAAATGGATGCAGTAAATAAAGTCAATGATATAAAAAATATGCAAAAGTGTTTTAAAGAAAATTTCAATATAAATTTGCAGATCGAGCAAGTAAATGGGAGCCATAGCATTGAAAAAAAATTCATTTGATATCGCAGCAGCTATAGATGTAGGCACAAATCATCTAAAAATGAGCATAGCACAAATGAATGCAGATGGCAGCATTTTAATTTTAGATGAAGTGAGTAAACCAACGTCAATTGGCAGCGATGTGTTTACATACGGGAGAATTAACACGCAAGCAATAAAAGATACGGTACAAACAATCAAAGGATTCAAAAGATTATTGATCGAATATCAGGTAAAACATTATAAGGCTATTGCCACAAGTGCTTTCCGCGAAGCTGAAAATCAGGAATATGTATTAGAACGCGTCCGAATAAATACGGATATTACTATTGAGGTTATCAACAGCGCGCAAGAAAGATACTATATGTACAAAGCTTTAAGATATGAGTATCCCAATTTAGGATTGGATGATGCAGACGAATCTGTTCTTGTGGCGAATATTGCATCAGGAGGTCTGGAATTTTCTATCTATCGGCAGGGTAGCCTGACAATGACAGAATATATCAATATAGGCGCTCTCAGACTCCATGAAAGCCTTTCAGATCTTCAAAACAAGACAATTGAATTCTCTCGTGTAATGGAAGAATTTATATACAGTAAGCTTTCCCCGGTAAAATCGATCATCAGCAAAGCGAATATTAAATATTTTGTTGGACTTGGGACCGAGCTAAATGCAATATTTACATTATTTAATAATAAAAATAATTATATCAGAAAGGCTGATGTTACAAAATTATATGAAAAAATACGCTTGATGAAAAGCGAAGAGATCAGTACTATCTATCATTTATCCGAAAAGCAGGTGGAAACATTGCTGCCCTCTGTTATCATTTTGAATTTGTTCTTAAAAATGACGCATATAGAAAAAATATATATTCCGATGCTGGAATTGCATCGCGGTATGATACTTGATATTGCAGACTGGCGATTTGACCTTTTAAGACAAAGAAATTTTGATGAAGACATCATTAGCTCGGTGTGGTATATAGGCAAAAAATACGGGATCGACAGGCATCATTCCTCTAATGTAGCAAAACTAGCGCTTCTGATTTTTGATAAAACCGCTAAAATACATAAACTAAACCGAAAATATCGATTGTACTTGCAGATTGCAGCAATATTGCACCCGATTGGATACTATGTCAATTTTAATAATTATAATATTATTGCCTCTTGGCTTATTCAAAAACAGAATATTATGGGATTTTCCAATAAAGAGTTGGAAATCATCGCAAGTATCGTCAGATATCATGAGACAGAGGTACCGCAGGTTTATCATTCCTCCTATCAAAATCTGACGCATGAAGAAAAAGTAATTGTATCAAAGTTATCGGCTATTTTAAAGCTTGCCAATAGTCTCGACAGTTCACATGAAGGAAAAATTAAAAATATAGAAATTATCCACAAAAAAGGGGAGCTGTATTTTGATTTAAATACAAATTATAATACAGTTCTGGAAGAATGGATGTTTGCACAAAGAGCCGATTTTTTTGAAGAAGTAATGGGACTGCGGCCAATGATAAAAAAATAAGAAGCAAGGAGACGGATTTTGATTGATAATTTTTATATAAACAGAGAATTAAGCTGGCTCGAATTTAACCATAGAGTTTTAAGAGAAGTAATTTACGAAAAAAATCCACTTTTCGAAAAATTGAATTTTGCTGCTATTGTCTGTTCGAATCTAGATGAATTTTTTATGGTAAGAGTCGCTTCCGTGCAAGACCAAATTGATGCCGGGTTAAATATAAAGGACCCATCAGGCCTAGAGCCCAGGGAATTAATTGATAAGATATCAAAGCGTGCTCACCGTATGATGCGCGAATTATACCAAATCCATAATAATAAATTAATACAGGATTTGGAAAAAGAGAAAATAAAGATATTAAAATATAATGAGTTGAATCAAAAACAAAAAGAATATTTAGATGACTATTTTGACGGGGAAATCTATCCGGTTTTGACGCCTATGGTTGTAGACAAGGGAAGGCCTTTTCCTTTAGTATTTAACAAGAGTTTAAATATTGCTTTGCTTGTTAGTGACAAAAGCAAAAGTAAGGAGATTTATTTTGCTACCGTTCAGGTTCCGTCTGTATTGAATAGATTGATAGAATTACCAGGCATTATCAATAAAGAAAGAGAATTTATTCTTCTTGAAGATATTATTAAAAATAAACTCATAAAAATTTTTAATGGATATCATGTTTATGCAAAAAGTTGTTACAGAGTTACAAGAAATGCTGATTTAAATGTAGACGAAGAAGGCGCGGAAGATCTTCTAATTGCTATAGAAGAATCTTTGCGTCAGCGTAGAAGAGGTGCGGTGATTCGCCTTGAGATTGAAAAAAATGCAAATAAGCTGATTTTAGAGAACCTGATGAAAGAACTGGAAGTAAAGCATCATGAACTATATTTTATAAATGGTCCGATTGATTTAAATTATCTTAAAAAAATTACTTCTCTTATAGAATATCGTCATCTGAGATTTAGCCCTATAGAACCCGTAACACATAAAGCATTTTTAAACAGAGAAGATTATTTTGAAGCAATAAGAAATAGCGATATTCTTTTGTATCATCCTTATCATTCTTTTGCCCCGATTATAGAATTGATTAAACAAGCATCCACAGATCCTAAAGTACTGGCAATAAAACAAACATTGTATCGTGTCAGTGATCAATCCCCAATTGTACAAGCACTTGCAAATGCGGCAGAAAATGGGAAGCAAGTGACTGTGATGCTGGAAATAAAGGCTCGTTTTGATGAACAAAATAATATTAATTGGGCCAAAAACCTTGAAACAGCTGGGTGCCATGTCATCTATGGATTTGCGAATATAAAAACTCATTGCAAAGTGCTGCTTATAGTTAGGCGCGAAGAGGATGGTATAAGGCGTTATATACATCTAGGCACTGGCAATTACAATGATGTAACAGCCCGTTTATATACGGATATTTCACTGATAACATCAAATCCTTATTATGGCATGGATGCTTCAAATCTTTTTAATATGCTTTCAGGTCTCTCACAACCTAAAAAAATGCATCGGCTCAATATTGCTCCTTATGAACTTAGAAAAAAAATGTATTTCCTAATCCAACGTGAAAAGAAAAATAAAGAAAAAGGCAAGAGAGCAGTTATTATAGCCAAGATGAATTCTTTGGTGGATAAAGGCATAATTGATGCGTTGTGCGATGCATCAAGTGCAGGGGTTGAAATAAAATTAATCATACGGGGAATTTGCTGCCTTCGTCCGGGAGTGCTGGGCAGAAGCGATAATATTACAGTATTTAGTATTGTAGGGAGATTTCTGGAACACAGCAGAATGTATTATTTTTATAATGACGGGCATGAAGATATTTATCTTTCAAGTGCAGATATGATGAGCAGAAATTTAGACCGAAGGATTGAAACACTTTTTCCTGTCGATAGCATCTCAATTAAAGACGAAATAAAAGAATTTTTAAACATTCTACTAACTGATACCGAAAAAGCTAAAAAGCTATACACAAACGGCAGCTATCACAAAGTAAGCATCAAAGATAAAGATCATATAGCAAGCCAGGAAGCCACTTATCAAAAAATTGTCTGTGGTATGAACACTATAGAAAAACATTCATATTCATACTAAAAATTGAAATATATTTTATTGAGAAGGTTTTATTATCAGCGATATAATTTTTAAAATACGATGCAAAAATAAGTAATGCATAAATGATTTAGAAATTAAAAGGAGGTAGTGGTATGGCTTTTTTAGATAAAGTTTCATATTTAGGGGAAAATGCTGTGAAGAAAACAAACGAAGCTGCCGAGGTGGCAAAAAAGTCTGTTTATGACCGTTTTTCAGAATACAGGACGCAATAAAGCATGTGTGGGTGTTTGCGGCACCTTATCCCGGTAAAATTATTCCTGTAGAATTAAGCGAATTCAATGGCATATTGATCTGTCAAAAAGATGCATTTTTATGCGCGGCAAAAGGCGTAAATATTGATATTTATCTCCAAAGAAAATTGGGAGCGGGGATTTTTGGCGGAGAAGGGGTTATCATGCAAAAGCTAACTGGGGACGGACTTGTGTTTCTGCATGCGGGCGGAACGATTATTAAAAAAGAACTAGCACAGGGAGAGATGTTAAAACTTGATACAGGTTGTCTGGTGGCAATCAGTCAGACGGTCAATTATGATGTGGCTTTAGCATCCGATATTAAGAGCGGATTTTTTGACGGAGAAGGTCTTTTTCTTGCAACCCTTACAGGACTGGGGTATGTGTGGATACAGTCTCTGCCGCTGAGCAGGCTGGTCAACAGAATCAATCAGGGCAGCTATGACCGCACAGGTGAAAACAGAGGAAGCATTAATCCGTTAGAGGAAATAACGGGCGGTTAGGAGGTTTGTTTCAATAGAAGAATCATACATAGAGGTCGTAAGAAAAGAGCCATGAATAAAGCATTAAAAGGATATATGATTATATGAGTAAATTTATGCTATAATATATTTTAAAGCAATTAATAACATGATTTATTTAAAGGAGAATAGTATGGATTGGAAATATGAAGACAGTCGTATATATGCCGTTAATGAAAAAGGCGAATTACTTGCGGAAGCAACATTTGTACTGCAATCGGATAAGCAATTAGACGTGGATCATGTGTATGTGAACCCGATACTGCGAGGACAGGGAGTTGCCGATAAAATTATGCAGGAAGTCGCAAAATATCTGAGAGAAAAAGGTATTGTGGCATCCGCCTCATGCTCATACGCAAATACGTGGTTCAAAAAGCATAGAGATGAATTTGCAGATATCATTTCTGATACGATTGATGATCAGTCAATGGCATGCAAGATTGATGCAAAACATTGATAGAATTAATATAAAAAGCTAGTATATCATTTAATAGAAAAGCTAAAAATATTACTATAATAATACTTTTAGCTTTTTATTTTAGTTGGTCATCTTTATAATAGATAACTTATAAATCATCTACAACTACGATGCGGTCTCTGCCTTCTTCTTTAGCTTTATATAGAGCATTATCTGCATTTTTCAGAAGAATATCCATTGTTGATCCGTGTGCCGGGAAAGCTGATACACCCAGAGAAATCGTACATTTTTCAAGCGGTTTGCCTATATGGTATGCAGTTAGCCCTCTTACGCCAAGGCGAAGTTCCTCTGCTCTTCGGATAGTTTCATTTAAGGAAGCTCCGGGAAGTACGGCGACAAATTCTTCGCCTCCATAGCGTGAGACGATATCGCCTGCTCTTGTTGTTCTGCGAAGATAAAGACCTAATTCTTTCAAAAGCGTATCACCGGCATCATGACCGGCATTGTCGTTAAAGTGTTTAAAATGGTCTATATCAAACATAATAACACCGATAGACGTATTTTCCCGTTTGGCTCGTGAAATTTCCCGTTCCAATGATTCTTCCATATAACGTCGGTTAAATAAACCGGTAAGCGGATCGCGAATAGATTGCTGACGAAGGCTTTCCTTAAGTCTCAAATTTGATATGGCAAGGGCGATACGTTCGGCAATGGTAACAATCAGCTGGATTTTTTGTTCGCTAAATAACCTAAAATCCACATCTTGTTGTATTTTAGCCGACGCAGGGTTAAAGTTCATATGCAAGATGCCAATAACTTCGCCCGATGTCAATAAAGGAACACAAAGATATTGGCCGTCATCGTTTAACTGGTGAATATGTTCGCAAAGCAAACCTTTATGTTCTTGGTCTATTAGATGAGGCCGGCCTCGTCGCACAGCCCAGCAATTTAAAGGAGTGAAAAGCCTCTCCGTATTCGGTGGCTCCCCCCACATTTCAAAAGCTTCAGCTAAATTTTTAGATGAATTGATTAAATATAAGGCGCCATGACTGTATGAAAACATCTGCTCGATGTATTGCGTACTGATTGTACAGGCTTCTTTTATTGTCTGGCAGTTTTGCAGGTGTTCACCCATTTCAATGAGTTGATTCATTTCTTCCGTTCTCTTTTCAAGGTCTTTCACCCACGAAAGCAATTGTTGGTTAGCCTTTTTTAATTCTGTTTCTGCTTTTCTTTGTTCGGTGATATCTATCCCTGTAGCGACGATATATTCCACTTTGCCTTGATTGCTCAGTGTAGTAATCGCCCAGGAGATAAGACGTGCATCACTGCCTTTTGTAATCCAAACGGCTTCATAAGTACGAGGGGGATTATTTTGAAGAAGCTGCTTTACTCTGTCTTTGGATAAAGCAGGATCTGCAGACAAGCTTTCCCATATATGTGTATTCTTTATATCGTCAAACGAATACCCTGTTGTTTCTTCGCAGGCTCTGTTAAATCGTAAAATCTTTCCCTTGTTGTCTAAAACCATGACCAAAGAAGCGGCAGTATTTAATACTGCGCTGATAAAATCTCTTTCTTTGGTCAGCTCTTCTTCTATTTGTTTTAAATTTGTAATACTACGCACCGAAGTCAGAAGTACGTCTTTATGCTCTTTAAAATCAATCAAATCGGTATTCATCAGTACATTGATAACGCTTCCGTTTTTATGCCTGAATTTTGTTTCAAAATCCCGTATGATATTTGATTTTCTTGTCAAAAGCAATAATCTTCTTCGCTCTGTAGCATCATAGTAAAAATCATATGCATTCATATTGTGCAGTTCTTTTTCATTATATCCCATCAATTCCTGGATTGCTTCATTGCAGGCAATAATATTGCCTTGTGCATCAACGACGGAAATGCCTATGGGTGCGTTGTTGAAGAGTGAATGATATTCTTTTTCCGCAAGCATTAAATCATCTTGTATTTTTTTAAACTGAGTAATATCAAAAACGGAGGTGAGAATTATTTTTTCATTGTTAGATTCAATATAATCTGCATTTATAAGCACCGTTCGCAATGTGCCATCCGCATGTTTTAACATGATCTCGAATTCAAAGACATGATTTTGAGTATATAATATTTCTAATACTTTTTTGCGTTCAGTCGGATTTGCATATAACTGGGAAATATTCATTGTTGTAAATATATCGGATGTATATCCCAGCAAATCTAAAATAGTTTTGTTGGCATTGATAATAGTGCCCTGCATATTTGAAATAACCAAACCAACCGGAGCCGTATTAAAAAAAATAGAAAATTGTTCGTCGAATACACGTGAAGCGGCATTTGCTTTGTATGCATTTGTATTATCAATTTTGAGTTCTTCAATTTTTTTATTTAAATCATTAATACAAACTATTAATTGTTCTTTTGTCATTTCTTTTATATTCATAAAAAGCCTCCGTTTATAATTACATTAAGATTATAACATAATTCGACAATTTTTATAATCCAATTGTAAATGTTTAACTTTGATAAGAATGGCATAATAGATGAATTTTATTTTGATACAAATGATTTTATTACAATAAAAAAACTGTGCCCTATAAAGACACAGTTTCTTTTCAAAAGCTAATTTTTGAGTAAGTTATTTTTATCTTGTGCTCAGTACTTTAAATCCTTTTCTTGCCAGAGTTTTTCTGATTTCTTTTAAGTGCAAGTAATCTCTTGTTTCCATTGATATTTTAAGATAACATCCTATAATGTCTGTATTTTCGCCTCCGTGATTATGACTGACCTTTATAACATTGGCTCCTGTGTCTGATATGATTGCTGAGACATCTTTGAGTTGTCCCGGCCTGTCAAGCAGCTCAATCGTTAAATTGGTCAGTCTGCCGCTTGCGACCAGT
>Ga0334882_1003552_pt1 | contig 14167 bp, 13 predicted proteins | sample GraSluR1_MG_5_FD_207226 | JGI IMG/M metagenome (GOLD analysis project Ga0334882, IMG submission 207226) | Sludge microbial communities from methane-producing bioreactor in Wageningen University, Netherlands - Granular Sludge_15_04-R1 | ecosystem: Engineered > Bioreactor > Anaerobic >... | reverse complement strand
GAGGTCGGGCTCGGCGCGAACCGGCCGGCGCCGGACGGCATCGGCGTGGTCACGGGCGGCTCCTCCCGGTGGGGCGCGTGCTGGCTGTTAGTCTCGCAGTGACGAGGGTAGACCGGGGACGGGGGGAGTGAGGATGGCGCCGAGCAACGCCGAGCGGCGGGTGGTGCTGACGATGCTCCTGCTCGGTGCCCCGCAACCGTTGACGAAGGCGCGGATCCGCGAACTCGTCGAGGGCTACGCCGGGCTGTCCGAGGCGGCCTTCAACCAGTCCTTCGAACGCGACAAGCGGGCGCTGCGGGTCGAGATGGGCCTGCCGATCGAGACCAGCGGGGTGGGAGAGGACGAGGGCTACCGGATCCGGCTGGGGGAGTTCGCCCTGGCGCCGGTCGACCTCACCCCCGAGGAGGCCGCCGCGGTCGCGCTGGCCGCGCGCAGTTGGCGGGAGGCCGGGATGGCCGCCTCCTCGCAGCGGGCGCTGATGAAGCTGCGCTCCATCGGCGTCGAACCGGACACCGAGGCACTTGCCTCGCTCTTCACGCCCAGTGACGTCGCCGACACCCGCCCGGCCGCGACCCAGGGCCTGGCGGTGCTCCGCGACGCGATCACCAACCGTCGCCGGGTCAGCTTCGACTACGCCGACCGCGGCGCCCGCCGGCATGTCGAGCCCTGGGGCCTGGCGATGGCGCACGGCCAGTGGTACCTGTTCGGGGCCGATCTCGATCGTCACGGCACCCGCAAGTTCAAGCTGGCCCGGATCCGCAGCACGGTGAAGCCCGGCACGGCCAACCTCGCCTTCCCCGAGCCCGATCCCGCGGCGGTGCGGCGGCTCACCGAGGAGGTGTCCGCCCAGCGTGCGGCGGACGAGGCCGTCGTCGCCGTCCGGACCGGTCGGGAGGCCGCCCTGCACCGGCCGCTCGCCGAGGCGGACGAGCCGGCGCCGCCCGGCTACCGTGCCTGGCGGGTGGCGTACGCCTACCGGCAGGGCTTCATCGGCGAGCTGGCGATGCTCGGCACCGATGTCGTGGTGCTCTCCCCACCCGCGCTGCGTACGCAGCTGGTGGAGCACCTCACGGCGCTGCTGGCGGAAGGAGACGACGATGGCCACCACCGCCGCTGAACAGGTCCCACGGCTGCTCGCGCTGAGCACCTGGCTGCGCGGCCAGGTCGAGACGACGGTCGACGAGGTGGCCCGCGAGTTCGGGGTGAGCATCGACCAGGCCCGCGAGGACGTCCGGCTGCTGACGATGTGCGAGGTCCCCGGCCAGGTCGGCTTCTATCTCCTCGACGTGGACTTCGACGCCCTCGATGCGGGGGTGATCCGGCCCTCGCTCGACAACGCGCCGACCCGACCGGCCCGGTTCAGCCCCGACGAGGCCGTGACGCTCCTGGTGGGGCTGCGGGTGCTCGCCGAGACCTCGACCGGGCAGACCGCCGCAGTGATCGAGTCGGCCCGGAGGAAGATCGCCGCGGCGGCCGGCGACCATGCGGCGGTCGCCGACCGGTTCCACCTCTCCGTCGCTTCGGGCAGCCCCGAGGTCCGCGAGGCGGTGGCCCGGGCCCTGGCGGAGCACCGCAGCCTGGCCCTCGACTACGTGGACGCGCAGGGCCGTGCCACGCAGCGTACGGTCGACGGGCTCACCACGCGGGTGGTCGACGGCTACCACTACCTGGAGGCATGGGACCTCGACCGGGCCGACCGGCGGTCGTTCCGGATGGACCGGATCCGCGCCGCCGCCGTGCTCACCCGTGTGGCCCTCGACCACGGCGATGTCGAGCGGGTGCCGAGCTGGACCCGACGGCTCGAACAGGCCGACCAGATCACCCTCTGGGTGCGCCGGCCCGCCGCCTGGCTGGTCGAGTACTACCCGACCACCCGGATCCGGCCGGCGACCGCCGAGGACGCCGCCCGGGCGGGTCGGGAACCCTCGGCAGGAGACCTGGTCGTCACCCTCGGAGTGCTCGACCCGAGCTGGCTCACCGGGCTGCTGCTGCGCTGCGGCGCCGATCTGGTCCTGCTGGAGCCCCGCGAGGCCCGGCAGGGTGCCCTGGACCGGGCCCGCGCCACCCTCGCCCTCTACCGCGGCACCGACTCCGGCCCCGGTCCGGCGGACGAGCCGGCCGCCCGGGTCGGGTAGGCTCGGCGCCATGATCTGGGTCCTCGTGGTCGTCGGCATCGCCGTCCTCGGGCTCGTCGGTCTGGTCGCATACGCGATCTGGATGTGGCACAAGATCGAGGATCTGCTCAGCGAGGTCGAGATGGTGGGGCGCCAGGCTGAGGAGATCCTGAGCCTCGTCGACGACCTCGCGCCGTTTCCTGCCGAAGGGCCCGGTGCACAGCATGATGCGGCGCCGGACGGCGGCGGGGAACGCGTACCATCGGGTCAGGTGGACCTGGAGTTCGATCCGGACTTCGGGGGATTCGCGCCGCGACACGTCAGCCACCGTCACTGAACGAAACAGAGGTTCCTATGTCTCCCCTCGCCCTGGCCGGGCTCGGCGGCCCCGAGCTGCTCATCATCCTGGCGATTGTGCTGCTGCTGTTCGGCGGCTCCCGGCTGGCCGGGCTCGGCAAGAGCACCGGCCGTGCCATCCGTGAGTTCAAGGAGGAGACCAAGGGTGTCGCCGAGCCGAAGTCCGTCGGCAGCGCCGAGGTGAAGCCTGCCGCCGACGAGGTGTCGGGGACCGCCGAGGTCCACGATGCCGAGATCGTCGACCCGGAGCACAAGAAGGACCGCTGAGCCCAGTGGCCGAGTCGCTCGACCCCGCACGGTCCGCATCGGCAGCCGCCGCCGGGCCGGACGGGGCGACCCCGGAGGCGGCCGCGCCGAAGAAACGGCGCCTGGCCTGGCTCCGTCCGCCGGCGATGTCCGAGGACGGCCGGATGACCCTCTTCGATCACTTCCGGGAACTGCGCTATCGGGTGATCGTGATCGTCGTCCTGATCCTCCTCGGGATGGCCGTCACCGCGTTCTTCTACAACGATCTGTATCAGTTCCTGCTCGACCCGTACCTGCGGGCCGTGCACGAGATCAACCAGAGCCGGCCGGGCCAGGAGGTGCTGGTCGTCAACGCCGGGGTCGCGGCCCCGATGACGCTGGCGATCAAGATCGTTGCGATCGCCGGCACGGTGGTCAGCAGTCCCTTCTGGCTGTACCAGATCTGGGCCTTCATCGCGCCCGGTCTGCTGGCCAAGGAGCGGCGTTGGGCCCTGGCGTTCATCGGCGCCGGTGTCCCGCTGTTCCTGACCGGGGTGGCACTCGGCTACTGGGTGCTGCCCAAGGGCCTGGTGGTCCTGCTGGGCTTCACCCCGCAGAATTCGCCGGTCGCGAACATGGTCGAGATGGTGCCGTTCCTGACCTTCATGATCCAGATCATGTTGGTGTTCGGGGTGGCGTTCCTGCTCCCGGTGGTCATCGTGGCGCTGGACCTCGCCGGCGTGGTGACCGGCGCCCAGCTCGGTGCGGTGCGGTCGTACGCCATCGTCGGGATCTTCGTCTTCGCGGCGGTCGCCTCACCGTCGACCGACCCGATCTCGATGCTCGCCCTGGCGGTGCCGATGACGGTGCTGTACGTCGTCGCCGAGGTCATCTGTCGTGTCAACGACCGACGCCGGGGGAGCCGGCTCGCCGCCGCCGAGGCCGCCGAGCTGGCGTCCCGAGCCGGGACCGTCAGTGACTGACGCCGCTGCCCTGACACTGGTGGTCAACCCCAGTGCAGGCCTCGGGCGTGCCCGCACGCTGCTGCCGCGGGTGGTCACCGAACTGGTCACCTCCCTGCCGGGCGTCGATGTCCGGGTCCACCTCGCCGCGAGTTTCCCGGAGGCCGCGGCGCACTGCCGGCGGGCGGTCGCCTCCGCCCGGCCGGCGGAGGACGACCGGCGGGCCGACGCGTTGCTGGTGATGGGCGGCGACGGGATGATGCACCTGGGGGCGAACGCGTGCGCCGGCACCGAAGTACCGCTGGGGCTGATCCCGGCCGGCACCGGCAACGACTCCTGCCGCGGGCTCGGCCTGCCGCCGGCCAATCCGGTGGCCGCCGCGCGCCTGGTCGTCCGCGGTGCCACCCGCCGGATCGACCTGGCCCGGGTGACGGGCCAGCTGGTCGACCACGGCCTGCCGGACCACGGCACCGAACGGGTGCTCTCCGTCGTCTCCACCGGTTTCGACGCCCTGGTCAACCTCCGGGCGAATCGGACGACCTTCCCGCGGGGGCGGCTGCGGTACGCGTGGTCCGCCACCGTCCAGCTCGCCCAGTTCGAGCCCCTGCCGTATCGGCTGGTGATCGACGGGGAGCGCCGCGACATCCCGGCCATCCTGATCGCTGTCGGCAACGCCGGGTACGTCGGTGGTGGGATGGCCATCTGTCCTGACGCGGACGTCTCCGACGGGCTGCTCGACCTGACCATCGTGCACCCGGTGAGCCGCGGCACGTTCATCCGGCTGCTGCCGGCGCTGTTCACCGGCGCCTTCGTCCGGGACCCCGCGGTGGAGCAGCTGCGGGCCCGCGAGGTCGTCGTCGACGGTGACGGCCTCTACGGCATGGCGGACGGCGACGAGCTGGGGCCGGTGCCGCTGACCGTCACCGCCGATCCCGATGCGCTCACCGTCTTCACCACCGCCCCCCGGGCACTGACCGGCCGGTCGGCGCGCTGACCGACGCGCCGGCACCGCGCTATCTTCGGGGCATGGCAGAAGCTGAGGACCTCTCTCCGGCCGAAGCGTACGCGCGGTTCCGACACCAGCAGTCCTTTCCGGAGCTGCGGGACTTCGCCCGCGACTACAGCTTCGACTTCGACGACTACCAGGTCGAGGCCTGCCAGGCCGTCGAGGGCGGTTCCGGGGTGTTGGTCGCCGCCCCGACCGGCGCGGGCAAGACGATCGTCGGCGAGTTCGCCGTGCACCTCGCCCTCGCCCAGGGCCGCAAGGCGTTCTACACCACCCCGCTCAAGGCGCTGTCCAACCAGAAGTACAACGACCTCGTCGACCGCTACGGCGCGGAGAAGGTCGGGCTGCTGACCGGCGACTCGTCGGTCAACGGGGAGGCGCCGGTGGTGGTGATGACCACCGAGGTGCTCCGCAACATGATGTACGCCGGCTCGCCGACCCTGCGCGGTCTGGGGTTCGTGGTGATGGACGAGGTGCACTACCTCGCCGACCGGTTCCGCGGCCCGGTGTGGGAGGAGATCATCATCGGACTGCCGGAATCGGTCCAGCTGGTCTGCCTGTCCGCGACGGTCTCCAACGCCGAGGAGTTCGGCAACTGGCTGGCCGAGGTCCGCGGCGAGATGGAGGTGGTGGTCTCCGAACGCCGTCCCGTCCCGCTCTACCAGCACGTCCTGGTCGGCAACCGACTGATGGACCTCTTCGCCGATGTCGCGCCGACCGCCGACCTGGCGGACCGGGCCGCGACGTACGACGTGAACCCGGCCCTGGTCCGGATCGCCAAGGAGGAGTCCCGGGTGGTCCGGGACGACTCCCGCCGCCCCCGGGGACGGTCCGGCAAGGGCAAGCGTTCACCGGCCGGGGCGACCCGCTACGGCGGCGGAGCGGCCCGTGAGCACCAGGAGCGATCCCGCTACCGGCCGGCGCACCGCGCCGAGGTGGTCCGGATCCTCGACCGGGCCGACCTGCTGCCGGCGATCGTCTTCATCTTCTCCCGGCAGGGCTGCGACGCCGCGGTCCGCCAGCTGCAGTCGGCGCACGTCCACCTCACCCGCCCCGACGAGGAGGCGGCGATCCTCGCCATCGCCCGGCCTCACGTCGAGGGATTCAGCCCGGAGGACCTGCAGGCGCTGGGCTACGAATCCTTCCTCGACGGTCTGCTGCGGGGCATCGCCGCGCACCATGCGGGCGTCCTGCCGGCGCTCAAGGAGTGCGTCGAGGAGTGCTTCGAGCAGGGCCTGATCAAGGTCGTCTTCGCCACCGAGACGCTCGCCCTCGGCATCAACATGCCGGCCCGCTCCGTGCTGATCGAGAAGCTGGTCAAGTACAACGGCGAGGCACATGTCGAGATCACGCCGGGGGAGTACACCCAGCTCACCGGCCGGGCCGGCCGCCGCGGCATCGACGTCGAGGGTCACGCCGTGGTGGTCTGGCAGCCCGGGATGGACCCGCGGGCGGTGGCCGGCCTGGCCAGCAAACGGACCTACCCGCTGCGCTCCGCCTTCCGGCCGACGTACAACATGGCGGTCAACATGCTCAACCGGATGCCGCGCAGCCAGGTGCGGACGGTCCTCGAGCTGTCCTTCGCCCAGTTCCAGACCGACCGGTCCGTCGTCGGCCTGGCCCGCAAGCTGGCCCGCAGCTCCGGGGACTACGACGACCTGGCCGCCCAGGCGGCGTGCGAGCGCGGCGACTTCATGGCGTACGCCCGGCTGCGCGACGAGATCCACCGGATCGAGACCGCCGCGGTCAAGCAGGACAAGGTGCTGCGCCGCGAGGAGACCGAACGCGTCCTCGGCAGCCTGCGCCCCGGCGACATCGTCCGGGTGCCGAGCGGCCGGACCCAGGGCTGGGTGGTCGTCCTCGACAACGCCCACGTGGACCCCCAGCAGGGCCCGCGGCCGACGGTGATGACCCCGGACCGGCAGGTGCGTCGGCTCTCCCTCACCGACTTCCCGGCCCTGCCGCAGGTGGCCGGCAAGGTGCGGATCCCCAAGCATTTCCAGTCCCGCGACGCGTCCCACCGGCACAGTCTCGGGGCGGCGCTGCGCCAGCGGCTGGACGAACTGGACACCGCCCCCCGGCCGGTACGGGCCGAGGGATCGCTGAACGAGAAGGAACGGGCCCGGATCGGCCGGCTCCGGGAGGAGCTCGCCGCCCACCCGTGCCACCCCTGCCCGGACCGGGAGGTGCACGCCCGCTGGGCGGAGAAGGCGCTGCGGGCCGAGCGGGACGCCCTCGGGCTGGAACACCAGGTGGCCCGCCGTACCCGCTCGATCGCCGACCGGTTCGACAAGATCTGCACCGTCCTCGGCTCCCTCGGCTACGTCCGGGCCGCCGGCCCCGACGACCTCGAGGTGACCGCCGAGGGGCGTACACTCGCGCAGATCTACTCCGAGGCCGACCTGGTGGTCGCCGAGTGCATCCGCGACGGTGTGTTCGACGGTCTGTCCGCTCCCCAGCTCGCCGCCGTGCTGTCGGTGTTCACCTACCAGCCCCGCCGGGGGGACGAGCACCGCTCCCAGCGGCTGCCCGACCTGCGCAGCCACGAGGCGTTCGAACACGCCGGTCGGATCGCCCGCCGGATCGCCCTGGTGGAGCGCGATGCCCGGCTCGAGGCCAGCCTGGAGCTGCCGCCCGGCTTCGCCCGGCCGGCGTTCGACTGGTGCGCCGGCCAGCCGCTGGCCGAGGTGCTGGAGCGGGGGGAGATGAGCGCCGGGGACTTCGTCCGCTGGGCCCGGCTGGTCGTCGACCTCGCCGACCAGGTGGCCACCGGGGCCGGCCCCGGGGAGTTGCGGGAGACCTGCCACGAGGTGCGGCACCGGATGCAGCGCGGCGTCGTCGCGGCGGCGGTCTCGGCCCCCGAGGACGAGGGCGAGGACGACTAGGCTGGCCCCCATGAGTGTTGCCATCCGCGTCATCCCGTGCCTGGACGTGCACGACGGACGCGTCGTCAAGGGGGTCAACTTCCGCAACCTGCGCGACGCCGGTGACCCGGTCGAACTCGCCGCCCTGTACGGGCGCGAGGGCGCCGACGAGGTGACCTTCCTCGACATCTCCGCCTCCCGGGAGGGCCGGGAGACCACCCGGGACGTCGTCCGGCGGACCGCGGAGACGGTGTTCATCCCGCTCACGGTCGGCGGCGGCGTCTCCTCGGCCGACGACGTCGACACCCTGCTGCGGACCGGTGCGGACAAGGTGTCGATCAACACCGCAGCGATCCGGCGCCCCGAGGTGATCCGCGAGATCACCGAGCGCTTCGGCAACCAGGTGCTGGTGCTGTCGGTCGACGCCCGCCGCGAGCCGGGGATGCCCTCCGGCTACGGCGTCACCACCCACGGCGGCACCACCTCCGCCGGCCTCGACGCGCTGGACTGGGCCCGGCGCGGGGTCGAGCTCGGGGCGGGGGAGATCCTGCTCAACTCGATGGACGCGGACGGCACCACCAACGGGTTCGACCTGGAGATGCTGGCGGATGTCCGCCGCGTGGTGGACGTCCCGCTGATCGCCTCGGGGGGCGCCGGGACGGTGCAGCACTTCGTGGCGGCCGCCGATGCGGGGGCGGACGCCGTCCTCGCCGCCAGCGTCTTCCACTTCGGGACCCTCACCGTCGGTGAGGTCAAGGACGCGCTCGCCGCGGCGGGCCACACGGTCAGGAGGGCATGAGATGGGGCTGGCATGGTTGCCGTACGCGGATCGGGAGGAGGCCGAGGCACACCTCGGGCCGATCCCCGACGGCGTCGACCTCGACTTCTTCAGCGAGGACGACTTCGGTGATGCGGAGATCCGCTGGCCCGCCACGCTCGCCGAGGTGGAGTTCCTGGTCCTGCCGTACCTCTCGGGCGCCCGCGCCCTGTCCCGGGCCGCCGAGATGCCGCGGCTGCGGGTCGTCCAGTCGCTGATGGCCGGCTACGAGCACCTGCTCCCGCTGATCCCCGAGGGCGTGACACTGTGCACCGGCGCCGGCATCCACGACACCGCCACCGCCGAGCTCGCCGTCGGGCTGGCCCTGGCCAACCTCCGCTCGATCGACGTGTACGCCCGCAACAGTGCCGATCCGGCGCTGCGCTGGCACCGTACGTTCAGCCGGTCGCTGGCCGATCGGCGGGCGCTGATCCTCGGCTACGGGCGGATCGGGCACGCCATCCGGCGCCGGTTGGAGGGCTTCGAGACGGCCGGGATCACTCTGGTCGCCCGCCGGGAGCGGACCGGGGATCTCGCCACCGGGGAGCCGTACGTGCACCCGTTCGACCACCTGCCGGCGCTGTTGCCGAGCACCGACGTGCTGTTCGTCATCGCCCCGCTCACCGACCGGACCGAGGACCTGCTCGACGCGGAGGCACTGGCCCTGCTGCCGGACGGTGCCCTGATCGTCAACGTGGCGCGGGGCCGGGTGGTGAACACCGACGCGCTGCTCGCCGAGTGCGCGTCCGGTCGGCTGCGGGCAGCGCTGGACGTCACCGAACCGGAGCCGCTCCCGGTCGACCATCCGCTGTGGACCACGCCGGGGGTGACGATCACCCCGCACGTCGGCGGCTGGTCCGACGCCTTCCGGCCGCGGGCCGATGCGCTGATCGGCGCCCAGCTCCGCCGCTGGGCCGCCGGCGAGCCGTTGCGGAATGCCCTGTGATGGCGGCGGGACGTCCGGACACGTCCGGCGGGCTCCGGGTGGCGCCCGCGGACACTCCGCAGGCGTCGACGGGTCACCCGGTGACCGTGGGCCGTCCGGTGCTCGTGGGCCGTCCGGCGGGCCGGGTCGCCGGTTTCCTGGTCGAGTACGGGCTGCCGTTCCTGGTGGCCGTGCTCCTGGTGCCCTTCGTCATCACGGGTGGACGGCTGTGGCCGTGGGACCCGGCGATGATCGACCTCGACATCTACCGGGTCGGGGTCCAGGCGCTGGTGACCGGTCAGGGCATCTACGACGTGCTGAGCCCGGGCTGGCACCTGGCCTACATCTATCCGCCGTTCGCCGCCATCGTGATGCTGCCGCTGGCCGTCGGGCCGGTGTGGCTGTGGCGCCTGTTGTGGATCGCCCTGCTGGTGTGGGCACAGCAGTCGGTGCTGCGGCGGTGCGGTGTGCCGCGGGGATGGACCCTCGGACTGGTCGGCGCCGCCGCCCTGGTGGCGATCGAGCCGTTGCGGACCACCCTCGGCTATGGGCAGGTGAACACCATCCTGATGGCCCTGGTGGTGCTCGATCTGCTGCCGGACCGGCGCCGCCGCTGGCCGCGGGGCATCGGTATCGGCATCGCCGCTGCGATCAAACTCACCCCGGCCCTGTTCGGTGTCTTCGCGCTGTTCGCCCGGCGCGCCCGGGTCGCCTGGACCAGCGCGGCCGCCTTCGGGGTGGCCACCCTGCTCGGGTTCGTCGTCCTGCCGGTGGAGAGCCTGCGGTTCTGGACCGGCGACATCCCGGCGGGGACCTCCGGACCCCAGTACGTCGGCAACCAGTCGATGTCGGGCCTGGCCACCCGGTTCTTCGGCCTCGACCTGCCCGGCCGGGCGACCGGCGTGCTGCTGGGGGTGCTGGTCGCCGTGCTGGCGGTCCTGGTGGCCCGGTACTGGTGGCTGACCGGTCACCGGGTGTTCGCCGTGGCCCTGGTGGGACTGGCGACGAACCTGGCCTCGCCGCTGGCCTGGACCCACCACTTCGTCTGGGTGCTGCCGCTGCTCGTCGCGGTGATCACCGACTCCGGCCTGCCGATCTGGGCGCGGCGGGTCGGTCTCGCCTGGGGGGTCTGGATCAGCATCCAGTTGCCGCTGACCGTCCTGCCGTACGCTCTCGACGCCTCGGCGCACTACACCTTCGGGCAGAACCTGCTGGCCAACGTCACCCCGCTGGTCGGCCTGCTGTTGTACGTCGGACTGTTCGTCGACCTGCTCCGCCGACCGCGCGGCGAGGCGGTGGAGGCCGAGCGTGCGGCGGCCGGGCAGGAACACGGCGCCGCGGCCGAGCCGGGCCAGGACCGTGCGGCCGAGCCGGGCGGCCCCGGGTCGGCGGTCCGCTAGCCGGCGTCGCGCGGCTGCAGCACCCGAGCCGGCAGCCGCTCCCAGGTCTCCCCGGAGGCGGCCATCTGCCAGAACGCCACCTCGTGGTACATCGAGTCGACGAAGGCCCGTTCCATCCGGGCACGTTCCTCCGGTCCCGCCGCCGCGGCGAGGGCGTCGATCCGGTCCCGGTAGTCCGTCACCAGCGCCTGGCACTCGTCGGAGGCGTAGAAGGCGAACCAGGCCAGGAACGGGTGGTCCGGCTCCGGCGCCTGCTCCCGGTAGGCGCGCAGCGCCGCCCAGGTGTAGGTCCACTGGCAGGGGAGCAGCGCGGCCATCAACACTCCCAGGGTGTCGTGGCCGGCCAGCTCCATGTGATCGGCGTACGCCTGGGCCGTCGGCGCCAGCCGGGAGGCCTGACAGGCGTCGTAGTCGACGCCGAAGTGCTCGACCAGCGCCCGATGCGCGTCGGGTTCCTCCTCGAGCATCAGCCGGGCACCGTCGAGGAAGAACGCCGTCCAGTCGGTGTCGGGTGCCTTGGCCATCCCCAGCCCGTAGCACCGCAGGAACGCCCGCAGGTACTGCACATCCTGGCCGACGTAGTGGACCACCGCCTCCTTCGACGCCGTCGCGTCGAGCAGCCCGCGGAAGAACGGATGGGCCCAGAACGCCTCGAACAGGTCGGCGTACCTATCGCGCAGGGCGGCGGTGAACGACATGCCGCCACCCTAGGAGGTTTCGGCCGCACCCGGGCGGCGGCACGAGCCGTCGGGACGGCAGTGGTGAACGTCATATCCACATGCTGGGAATCCTCGTCGACCGGTTGACATGATCGTCATCTGTGCGGGAAGGTTTCTTTCGTGCTCGGCATGATCCTCGTAGTTGTCTAGCGTGTCCCTCGGGCCCGGCCCGATCGGACACGCCTCCCTCGCACGCCACGTGGCGGCGGGGGTTTTTTGTTGCAGGATCACCGACGACCCCATCCGTCCAGAGGAAGTAGAGAGGCCATGGAGGACAAGACCGCCACGTCCACCACACCGATGCTGACCGGCGCCCAGGCCCTGGTCCGGTCGTTGGAGCATGTCGGGGTAGACGTCATGTTCGGCCTTCCCGGCGGGGCCATCCTGCCGGCGTACGACCCGCTGCTGGACTCCGGGCAGATCCGTCACATCCTCTGCCGCCACGAGCAGGGGGCCGGTCACGCGGCCGAGGGCTACGCGATGACGACCGGCCGGGTCGGCGTCTGTATGGTGACCTCCGGACCGGGCGCCACCAACCTGGTCACCCCGATCGCCGACGCCATGATGGACTCGGTCCCGATGGTCGCGATCACCGGCCAGGTCGGCTCCTCGATGATCGGCACCGACGCCTTCCAGGAGGCCGACATCCGGGGCATCACGATGCCGGTGACCAAGCACAGCTTCCTGGTGACGAAGGCCGAGGACATCCCGCTGGCGATCAAGGAGGCCTTCTACATCGCCGCCTCCGGTCGGCCGGGCCCGGTGCTGGTCGACATCACCAAGGACGCCCTGCAGGGCAGCAGCCCGTTCGCCTGGCCCGAGGAGATGGACCTGCCCGGCTACCACCCGACCACCCGGCCGCACCACCGGCAGGTCAAGGAGGCCGCGCGGCTGATCGCCGAGGCCCGGCGCCCGGTGCTCTATGTCGGGGGCGGCGTGGTCAAGGCGCACGCCGCCGCGGAGCTGGCCGAACTGGTGGAGCTCACCAGGGTCCCGGTGGTGACCACGCTGATGGCCCGCGGTGCCTTCCCCGACTCGGATCCGCTGAACTTCGGCATGCCCGGCATGCACGGCACCGTCGCGGCGGTGGGGGCGCTGCAGCAGGCCGACCTGCTGATCGCCCTGGGCACCCGCTTCGACGACCGGGTCACCGGCCGGCTGGACTCCTTCGCCCCGGGGGCGAAGGTCATCCACGCCGACATCGACCCGGCCGAGATCTCCAAGAACCGGGTCGCCGACGTCCCGATCGTCGGTGACGTCCGGGAGGTGCTGATCGACCTCAACCAGACGCTGCGGGCCGAGGCGCAACTCCCCGACTACAGCGCCTGGACCCGCTACCTCACCGAGATGGCCGCGAAGTATCCGCTCGGTTGGGAGGAGGGCCTGGACCGGCTCTCCCCGCAGCGGGTGATCCAGCGGATCGGTGAGATCGCCGGGCCGGACGCCTACTACGCCGCCGGCGTCGGCCAGCACCAGATGTGGTCGGCGCACTTCCTGCCGTTCGAGAAGTCGGGACACTGGCTCAACTCCGGCGGCCTCGGCACCATGGGCTACTGCGTGCCGGCCGCGATGGGCGCCAAGGTCGGCCGGCCCGACGCGGTGGTCTGGGGCATCGACGGCGACGGCTGCTTCCAGATGACCAACCAGGAGCTGGTCACCTGCGCCCTGGAGGGCATCCCGATCAAGATCGCCGTGATCAACAACGAGTCGCTCGGCATGGTCCGCCAGTGGCAGACGCTGTTCTACAACGCGCGCTACTCCAACACCGACCTGCACTCCTACCGGATCCCGGACTTCCCGAAGCTTGCCGAGGCGATGGGCTGCGTCGGCCTGCGGGCCGAGACCGCCGAGGAGGTCGATGCGGTGATCGAGCAGGCGATGGCGATCAACGACCGCCCCGTCGTGGTCGAGTTCGTGGTGCACAAGGACGCCATGGTGTGGCCGATGGTGGCCGCCGGGACCAGCAACGACGACATCCAGATCGCGCGCGACATGGCGCCCAGGTGGGAAGAGGAAGAACTGTGAGCAGGCACCGTACGCTGAGCGTCCTCGTCGCGGACAAGCCGGGTGTCCTCACCCGCGTCGCCGCACTCTTCTCCCGTCGCGGCTACAACATCGAGTCGCTGGCCGTGGGCCCGACCGAGAACGAAGGCATCTCGCGGATGACGATCGTCGTGGACGTCGACGATCTCGTCCTCGAGCAGATCACCAAGCAGCTCAACAAGCTGATCGAGGTGCTCAAGATCGTCGAATTGGAGCCGGACGCGATCCGCCGCGAGCTCCAGGTGGTCAAGGTGCGCTGCGATGCGAACACGCGCAGCGAGATCCTCGACATCGTCCAACTGTTCAAGGCCAAGACGGTCGACGTCACCCCCGATTCGATCACCATGGTCGTCACCGGCAACCCGGACAAGCTCGACTCACTGCTGGCGATGCTGGAGCCGTACGGCATCCGCGAACTCGCCCAGTCCGGCCTGGTCGCCCTCGGGCGCGGGGCCAAGTCGATCAGCGAGAAGACCCGCCGGGAGCGGGCCCAGCAGACCCAACGGTGAAACCGCCCGGCCCCGTACGTCCCCTCCGGTCTAGGCTGACCGGTACGGGGTCGGGTGCCGGACTACCCACCTCACAACACAAGGAGTTAGCTCAGTGGCAGCTGAAATGTTCTACGACAAGGACGCGGATCTCTCGATCATCCAGGGTCACAAGGTCGCCGTCATCGGCTACGGCTCGCAGGGGCACGCCCACTCGCTCAACCTGCGCGACTCGGGCGTCGACGTC
>Ga0334882_1003545_pt1 | contig 14198 bp, 8 predicted proteins | sample GraSluR1_MG_5_FD_207226 | JGI IMG/M metagenome (GOLD analysis project Ga0334882, IMG submission 207226) | Sludge microbial communities from methane-producing bioreactor in Wageningen University, Netherlands - Granular Sludge_15_04-R1 | ecosystem: Engineered > Bioreactor > Anaerobic > Unclassified... | reverse complement strand
ACAAATGATTGGATCTTTGAGGACTTCCCAAACTTCGTGATAGCAAATACTTAAAGCAAAAACTATTGGAAATTGGAGTGGATTTTTATCATAGGAGCGCCATGATGAAGAGAACCCTCTACACTCCCTTGCCTGCATGCCTATTCTGTGCATTGCTGGCAATTGCATCCCCCGGCAATGCCGCGCCGCTGGCTCAGAGTGGAACCGTCGCCATCCTCAAAGCAGACCTCCCCAATAGCGACCCCGCCCTGGCCGACCACCTCAAAAACGCCTTTGACAATGCCGGACTCCCCGCAACTCTCATCACCGCCGAACAGGCCTCCGATGCCGCAGTGCCCTCCGCCGACCGCTTCATGCTGCTCCTGATCCCCAACGCACCCTTCTACCCCGCCGACGCACTGACCGCACTCACGCATTACCTCGAGTCCGGCGGCAATCTCCTCACCATAGGCGCCCCGGCGTTCGCAAACCCCACGATCCGATTCGAAGGCCGCTGGCTCGACCGCGACATGATCCGCCGCGAGCTCCAGCGAACCGAGCCCACGCAAACCACCCTCCCCTTCGACAACTCCGATGAACTCAAAAACTGGCGCCGCGCCACAAACAATCCCGCCGCCACCGGCACACTGCAAATCGTTGCGGACCCCGACGCATCCGGCGGCGCCTGCCTCAAAATCCACACCACCGACCTCGCCGGCTGGGACACATGGCAAAGCCCCACCATCCCCAATCTCTTCGCGCCAGGCCATTCACTCCTCTGCCTCCGCGCACAAGGCGATGCCAATACGCCGCAGATGGCCATCGAGATCCGCGAAACCGACGGCTCCCGCTGGTTCGCCGTTGTAGAGCTCACCACACAATGGCGCACCCACGTCCTCCAGCCCGCCGATTTCAAATACTGGCCCGACTCAACGACCGCCGCCAATCGAGGCCGCCCCGGCGACCGCCTGAACCCGGCCGATGCAAACGTGATCAACTTCGGACTCGCCCAGTCCCACACCCCCGCCGTAAAGCCCGGCCAGCACACCTTCTTCGTCGACGCCGTCGCCACCGCACCAGATCCCTTCGAAAACATCTCCGCAACGCTGAACGCCGCTCCGCCCGTAATAGAGACCATCAGCCCTTCATACAAAGTCTACGAGCTTTCCAATATCGCCGCGCTTCGAGCTGCACAGGACGGGACAACAATCGCCGACGGGCTTCAGTTTTACGTGCCCTGCGCCGCCGCATCCCCCCACACACGCTTCGCGGGCCGAGGCTTCACAGACCGGGCAAAATGGCGATTCATCCCGCTCCTGGAAGCATTTGACAAGAGCCGCCGCAAATTGGGCGCCCCATTTTCCATGCTCATCTCCAACGCCGAGCCACACAAAGGCTCCGTTTTCGCCAACCTCGCCATCAATGACCCTGCCGCCATAAAAGATCCTGCGATGACCGCTGCAATCGTCGCCGCCGTCAGCCGAATCAAACACGGTCTCTTCCTTCTCGATGCCGGCGCCGGGCAATTCGCCTGCTGGCGCGACGAAAACATCCAACTCGGCGCGCACGTGCTGAATACTTCCAACGCCTCCCAATCCGCCCGCGTCAGGATAACCGTCACACAATCACGCTCCTCCGTGCCCCTCTTCACACGAACAGCCCCTCTGACTGCTGCACCCCGCGCCCTCGCCGATTTCTCATGCCGGTGGCAGCCGCCGGCCTCGACCGCCGACAGATTATTCGTCCGCACGCAATTGCTGCAAGGCAGCCGAGTCTGCGACGAGATCACACACGAGCTGACCATCCTTTCCGAATCCAGCCCCAACCCCGACAACTTCGTCACCGTCCGTGATGGCAACTTCTGGCTCAAAGGCCGCAAGTGGTACCCCGTTGGCATCAACTACTGGCCCATGTACGTCGCGGGCCTCGAATCCGGCGACTACTGGCTCCACTGGCTTGCCCCCGGCGCTTACGACCCCCACGAAGTCGAAACCGACCTCGCCCTCATGCAGCAAATGGGTATCGACATGGTAAGCATACAGACCGGCAAACCCGACCACCTCCCCAACCTCCTCGACTTCCTCGACCGCTGCCGCCGCCGCGACATAAAAGTCAACGCCTTCATCGAAAATGCCAGCCCCCTCGGCTTCCGTGAAGATCGCCTCCGCGACTACATCCGCGCAGGCCGACTCCACGCCAACCCCGTAATCTTCGCATATGACACAATCTGGGAGCCCGGCAACTTCGTCTTCTCGCAGTCATGGCGCCCCCGCTGGGACGCCGACTGGCGCCGCTGGATCACCGAACGTTACGGCAGCATCGAAAATGCCGAAAAGGACTGGTCCTTCCCAGCCCCGCGCACCGACGGAAGCATCACCTCCCCCTCCGACACGCAGCTCCAAACCGACGGACCATGGCGAATCATGGTCGCAGCATACCGCCGCTTCATGGACGACCTCATGAGCCGCAAATGGAACGACGCCACACGCGCCCTCCGCGCAATCGTCCCCAACCAGCTCATCAGCTTCCGCCAGGGCAACACGCTGCCCCACGACTTCACCTTCACCGCCACCCCCAAACACATCGACTTCATCTGCCCCGAAGGCTACTCAATCCCCAACACCCGGGACGGCCGCAACGCCGCAGCCTTCATCACGCGCTACGTCCGCTTCACAACCGGCGGCAAGCCCATCATCTGGTCCGAGTTCGGCAAGAGCGTCTGGAACGCAAACACCATGCGCCCCGACCCCTCCGTCATCACCGAACAAGGCGACTACCACGACATCTTCTACAAGGTCGTCCTCGCCGCCGGCGCACAGGGCACCGCCCCCTGGTGGTGGCCCGGCGGCTACCGAGTCGACGAGAAAAGCGACTATGGCATAATGAACCCCGACGGCACGCCGCGCCCTGCCGCCGATCTGCTCGCCAAATACGCACCGCTAATCAAGACGCCGCGCCACTACCCCCCTGGCACGGTCCCCTTCGACTTCGACCGCGACGCCCACCCCGGCGGCTACTGGTACGTCGCATTCAACACCGGCAAAGACGCCTGCGCATCCGCCGCCGCCCAAGGCGCCAACGTCGACATCCGCACCCCAGCCACCGGAACAACCTCCGCCAATGTACCACTCGTCGCCGTAGGCAACACCCCGTACAACGGAACAAACCCGCCAAAGTACCTTAACGCCGAATTCAACTGGTTCAGAATCAAAGACTCAGCAGGCAACTGGATCGACGTCCGCAGCCGCCGCACCATCGCCGTCGCCGCCGACCGGCCAATCCTCGCCGCCGCCTCCGTCGGCAACCTGCATGAAGCAAAGTGGCTCACACCCCAAAGCGCCGCCGGCCGACCCGGAGCCGTCTACCTTGCATCCACCGAAAACTCCCAACTCCAATTCCGCCAACCAATCCCCAAAGACACCCCCCACCTCAACGACGCCGACTTCGGCAGCTTCACTATAGGAACAATTACGACAGAGATGTCCGTTGAAGTGCAAATGACAGCCCACAAAAGAGCCTCTTTTGGCGAAAAGCTCACATTTACGCTCTCGCCAAAATAACACGCAAAAATATGCAAACACCCCGCCCAACGACAATATTTTTAAAAAAGATCTGTTTGCTCCGCCTTCAGCAAGCATTCCAGAAATAGGATGGTAGTCGCATAGGCGATGTGGTTCAAAATGGTCAGGAGTATCATATCACCGTTGGCCGATCGAGGTCGGTCGAGAGTTGCGTGGGATGAGCCATCATGGCGGTTCTAAAATCGTCCACCCACCCCGATTCGGCCGTGCCGGCCGCTTAATCCTTTAAGCACATTAACGTGCGCCAACTCCCCATCCGTCCCAAAGAACTTCGTTCAGCCGGACTCTTGCCCTGCCCGCCGTTTTCGGGTATGGTAACCACGGCGGGACTCAATCTTCCGGAATTCGGCCGGTTGACGACCATACTCGATTAAGGATTACAATAATGCAAAGGCCCGGACACACACGCGCATTCACGCTCATCGAGCTGCTCGTAGTAATTGCGATCATATCGCTCCTCTTGGCCATCCTCGCCCCGTCCCTCCGAATCGCCCGAGAGCAGGCCCGCGAAGTCATCTGCCGCGCCCACCTCCACCAGTGGGGCATTATCTTCCCCCTTTACCTCCAGGACCACGATAACAAGTTCATGCCCGGCATCGATGAAGACTGGGCAACCGGCCGATACTCATGGATATATACACTCATGCCCTACTACGAAACACCCAAGATCCGCCTCTGCCCGAGCGCATCCCGCACAATACCCCAGGGCGGCCAGAAACCACACACCGCATGGGACATGACCCTCTCCAACCCAAACGAACTCTCATGGATAAAGGACCCCCTCGCAAGAATCGGAAGCTACGGTATCAACTGGTGGGTCAACGACTCCCAGGTCGTCGCCCATACCAGCCTCGACGTACAGCTCAAATGGCGCCGAGGCGACCAGAAAAACGCCGCCTCTATCCCTGTACTCGCCGACATGGGCTTCATGCTCGCACGACCAAGAGCCACCGACGACCCCCCGCCCGAAGACGGATTCTTCGAATACGACCGAGGAGCAAGAGGCATGGACCGCGTCTGCACAAACCGCCACCGCGGCGGAGTCAACATCCTCTACATGGACTGGTCATCGAAAAAGGTCGGCCTCAAGGACCTCTGGCGACAGGAGTGGCACAGAAACTACACCCCAATGGAACACGACTGGCCCGAATGGATCGAAATGGCCAAGTGACAGAAAAAAAGCAGAGGACTGGCGGATAGCCTGGTCCTCTGCCTCTGCTGAAAATGGTGCCGTCACGCTCATTTGCCCGCTACGGACAGGCTGCCTGCGGAACAAGATTGCATTCCAGCCACTGACCGGCTATTTCCGCCAGATCGAGAAGGTTTACAATGCAGTCTCCGTTCACGTCGCCCGACAGCGGCGATTCGCACACGGGCATTAGTGTGTCGAACTTCCATATCGGGCCCTCAACCTGCTGTATCCCGTCACTGCCTCGGACCTGCCACCAGTAGCTCGCACCCCACTCAAGCACACCGGGGTCATATGAAGTCGCTCCCGACTCGAGCACAAATACTCTGTCGTCCGGATCGTTGAAGCTGCTGTTGCCCTTGCTCAAATACACTGTGTGCGTGTACGGACCGCCAACGGGCGCCGCCAGCCAGCTCAAAACGATCTCATAAGGCAGAAGGTTTTGCGCGCCGTCCTCCGGAATAGGATCATACGGCCGCGGCGGCGCCGTGGTAAAGCTCCACACGTTACCTTCGACTGTACCCGTCGCTGTTATGGTATCCACCCGCCAGTAATAAGTCTGCATCAGGTTCAATGCAGCCGTCGGAGCGTAGCTCGTTTGCGAAGCGCTCAAGCCCGCTGTTTCAAGAACCGCCCCCGCCATGTTCGGATCGTCATTCAAGTAGAATGTCTGCCCCGTTACCGAGCCTCCGCCCGCCGTCCAGCTCAGCACCCAGTCGAGTGATACGTCGATCGCTCCGTGCGCCGGATCGGGCCTCTTGGCGATCGGCGTCACCCAGTAAAGCGCCTCGATCTCTTCGCCCAGCCGTATGCCGTCCCATATCCGCACATCGTCCAGGAGCCCGTTGAACACCTCCGACCCCGCGCCGGCCGCCGCAAACGTCGCTCCTACCGTCATCGGCGCCGCAGTGCCGACGTCAAACGCAAAGGGATACGTCCCGTTCAGCTCGCCGTCCAGATACACCCACGCGCGCGTTCCGTCGAAACTCACCGCCAGGTGCTCCCAGTGCCCCGGAACCAGCGCCCGCATCGGCGCCGCATTGCCGCCGTCGCTGAATGTCCCGAAGCGAACCGCGCCGTTGGTGTTATGCGCCTGCCACTGAAACATCATTCCCCCCGCCGACCACGCCTCTCGCTTGCCGAGGATTCCCTGCCAGTTGCCGTTCAAGCCGTCCCACTTGGCAAGACACGACACCGTCAGTTTGCCCGTCGTCGCCGGGTTCCAGTTTCCGATGCTTACGCCGTTATTCAATCCGTTGAACACAGCCGCCTGACCCGACACGCCCGGAGCAAACTGAACACTGCTCAAGGCCGTACCGTGCCTGCCTTCACCTGACGAATCGGCCAGATTACCGTCAAATGCATAATGTGCCGCCAGCCGTCCGACGTCGAAACGCCAAACCGGGCCCGTCGCGATAACGCCGCCTCCGCTGTCCCGTGTCACTATCCGCCAACTGTAAGTCGCCCCCTCCGTCAGCGCAACCGCGGGCGTGTAGCTCGTATCCGTCACGTTGGCGACAAAGCTCACTGCGTTCGGGTCGTAGCCTCCGCTGTTCGGATCACCCGGACTGCTCATCCAAACGTCATACGAAGCGATGCTTCCATCGCCCATCCACTCCAGCGTCACCAGCGGGCTTTGCCCCCAATCCTCATGCCCCGGCGACGGACTCGTCGCAATCCCTTCCGTTGTGAACGTCCAAAGGTCGCCAGTTTCGCCTCCCTCCACGTCAACGCGCCAGTAATACGTCGTCGCAGGAGCCAGGCCGCCCGGATCATAGCTCGCCTCCTCTGTTGTCGCCGCAAGACTCACGGCCGCTGTCGTACCCATGTAAACCTTGTAAGTCGGATTGGCAAACAGCCCTTCACTTGGAGCTTGCCAGCTCAATATACTGCCCACCGCCACCTGACCTGCACCGTTGGCGGGGTTCGGCTGCCTCGCCTTGTAGTTGAGAACGAACCCGCTCGGATCGAGCCGCTCATTCGAAATCGCCACGCTGTAAATCACGCCGCCCCACTGCTCGGCCGCCGCCCATCCCGTGTTGCCGATCCAGAACTTCGACGTGGCGGTGCCCATATTCGCAGCCCTTGTGCCCGTCGCCGCAAGAACGCCATCGATATATACCTGCACCTGGTTGTCTGACTTCCTGTACCTCATTACCAAATGATGCCTCGTGGCGTCAGGTACATTCCACGGGTGCACCCCTAGCGCCCCAGCCGAATTCTGTACCCGAACCTCCACGTTCGTCTGGTTGGAATTCACCCCGAAGAAAAACGTCTGGGCCGCTTGGAACGACGACACATCCGACCCGAACACCGGCGCCCACGACGTCGTCCCCGTATAACTTGCCACAAATTCCACAGTGAAATCCCCGGTCAACGCACCAAGGCTCAGCGGCGTTGACACATAGCTCCGAACGCCGTCCGAAAGAAAACTCAAGCCCCCGCCGGCCACCCAGCCCTCGCTCGTCCCGAATGAACCCGCCCCCGCAGACGTATTGGCAAAACCCGCCAGAACGCCATGATTGTTGTTGCCCGAAAGGTCCAGCGCCGTCGTACCGCTGCCGTCCTGAAAATCATACAACAGCAGCGTAGCCCCAGATGCAAACCCCCCCACGATGCCAGCCGCAAAAATGCAAACACCCGCCAACCACAGAACACGTTTCATATCCATGACTCTTCTCCTTGCCTGTTTTCTACTTCCGATGACTTGTACGTTTTTCCAATACTTGGGCCGCCACGTCGCATCCATTCAGGCCGGTAAACTTGCCTGCTATCCCGCCGTCGGCCACTCCTCGCGCCGCCTCCCTCGAAACCTGATTCTGCCGTTCATCCACCTCCTTTCCCCTCTGCCAGAATCGACCCGCACCGCCGTTGGCGTCTGTCATTGCCGACGTACCCTAAGGGCGGGGCGGGGTCACCATCGCAGATGCGCAGGTGTCCTCCCTGGAATATAGTGCTTCTTCGCCCAGTCGTAGTCGCGCGGCTGGTCCGGCAGGACATCCTTAAACTTAACCAGCTCCGAATCGGATACGCCGTCTATCATGGCGCGTGCCATCTCCCGAGTCTGCTTCTCAACCCATTTGTGTTTCGCGGCATGTCCGTCAGCAAAGGCAAACGTGCTCCGCTCATTGTGCCAGATAGCAAAAGGATCGGTCCATCGCCTGTGGGTAAGGACTATGTTCCACGTCCGGTTGTTGTAGCCATACCCGTCCATTTCTTCCAGCCACGTAAACTTCTCAGCAGGACTGACGAATTCATCTCTCTTTCTGATCTGGCAATCTGCTTCTCCGCTTCCCTCCCCGCCCCACAACGACAGGACGGCGCCCAGCGAATAGCTGCGATACCCTCCGATGCCGCCGCCGGACCCCTGCGCAGGATAGAGATGTCGCCGATCTGAGGGGCAGTGATAGACTTTTGAGTTTTCCACGTACGGCCAGACAGCCCCTTTCTGAAATCCACGGACTTTGTCCTCAATGGTTTCGTTGCTGTAGGTGCCCGCCGCGCTCTGGGGACGCGACACGAAATTGTGCACCAGCACGCCTTTGTAGGTAGACCACCCCGAAAGAGTGTCGCCAGTGTCCCCATCCATGATGGAGTTGTCGTTATCTTCGGCGTACAGGTACCAGGAAGCACCCAGGCCCCTGATATTCGCCATGCAGACGATCGCCGTCGCCTGAGTCTTCGCCACCTGCAATGCAGGAATGATGATCGACAGCAGAAGGGCGATAATTGCTACAACTACCAGCAGTTCGATTAAAGTGAAGCCTGCATCCATTCGACCTTGGCGGCATGAAGATTTCATAGCGCGCTCCCTGTGAGAACTATCGCATTGTTAAACGGGGCAATAAAAACGACAGACACGCCTCCTGCGGAATCAGATTGCACTCCAGCCACTGCCCCGCTAATTCCGCCAGATCCAGAAGATTCACGATACAGTCCCCGTTCACGTCGCCCTGCAGCGGCGGATAACACGCCGTCGCCCCCAACAGCCGCGTCGGCTCCCCCCTCAGCGTAGCAAACAGGTCCATCTTCATCGCCGTCTGATCGATCTGCCGGATCACACGAACTTCCGAAGGCCCCTCCGTCTTCGTCCACCGATACCCGTTCGCCGGCCCCGCAACCACAACCGGCTCGTACTCCTTCACCCATCCGAGCCCCAACCGCTCGCTGATGATCGCCGACAGGCAGCTCGCATCGTAAAGCGCCTTGTTGCTCGCCGGCATGATGCTCTTGAGATACGCCCCTAACGCATTGTCCGGGTAAAGGTGCCCCTCCGTCGTCTTGTTGATCGCCACCCGCGCCCCCACCGGCGCCGGCATGATCCACGTCTCCAGCCCGCTCTGGCAGACCACGTACATCGACCACGGATCGTTATTCCCGTTGAACTCGTTGATGATCTCATTGTTCGACCCGCCTAACCACATGATCCGCACCCGGTCCTTCAGCTCGAATCCCTCTATCCGCGCCTGCAGAATCGCCGAAGCCGGATTCGTCCCCGGCCCCACCGGCACGATCCACACCGGATTCTCAGGAGACGCCCCTCGCGCCGCCGCCAAAATCGCCTCGCTCGCCTCCGTCACGATCGGCTCAGTATCGAACCACATCCCACTGCCCGGAACCGCCATCCGCGCATTCGCCCCGCGAAACACCATCGGCATCCGATCCTCGCCCAGCCCGCTCTGCCGCGACAGCTCCATCACGTGCACTATCTCCCCGTAGTTGACAGGCTCCTGCCCCCCGCCGTGATGCGTACTGTTGATACCAAGTATATCCAGTTCGCTGAACAGCGCATAGCCGATGTAGTGCTGGTCGTCCTGCTCGTTCTTCGCATCCGTATCAAGCAGCAGTTGCGGCACGCCCGCCGTCTCCGCCGTATGCGCCCGCACCAGCGCCCAACAACTGTGCGAATACGCCCCCGCCTTGACCGTCAGCACCACCTTGTAAATCCCCGCCTTCGCGAAAACATACTCGCATTCCGCCCCCGTCGCCTTCCCGCCGTCCCCGAAGTCCCACTGATACTCCTCGATCTGCCCAACCGACCCCGCTGCCGAAAACGCGGCCGCCCGCCCCGCCATCACCGTCTTCGCCAGCGGCACGATCCGCGCCTCAACCGGCGCCAGCACCCTCACCTTCCGCCGCACGCGATCCGTATGATCCCCGTCCGAGAACTCAAGCTGCACCTCCATTTCCCCAGTCGACGTAAACACATGGCCAACCGTCCGCCCCGTCGCCGTCCCCCCGTCCCCGAAATCCCACGACCACGACGTTATCTCCCCCAGCAGCGGCGTCGCCGAAAACTCCACCGCCTCCGTCGCGCGAATCGGCCCCGACGGAAGTTCGATCCGCGCCCCGATCGGCGGACAATACGCAACAATCCACGACTTCCCGGCCTCGCCCCTGAAATGAATGCTCTTGATCGCAGTCTTGTCGTCCCGGCTGAACACGCTAACCCGGATCGCATCAGCCGCCGCCGCCTCCGTCCCCGCCCCGCCCCATAAGTAATACCCCCGATCGTACCATCCACCCACGCCCCGCTCGTGCGTCCTCCACTGCCCCCCGCTGCGCAGTTCGATCTTCCACCCCGTCTCCGGCTGCGGCTGATTATCGTACACACCGCTCAGCGCAATCAGGTTCACCTGCACAGGCGCCGCCCACTCCGCCATCCACCACGCCGCCTGCCCCTCGCTCACCACCCCAAGGTCCGCCCCGTACCCCACGCCGTACTCGTGCCACTGCGAACTACGCAGAAAATCCCCCTTCTGCACGTCATAGATCATGTGATCCGCCGCCCCCCTCAGACCCTTGCCGAACGACGCAAGATTCCCCGAAACCTCCGCATCCAGAAGCAGATTCCGCGCCGTCTCCGAAATCCCAGATTGCCCCCATGCACCCCCCGACAAAACGATCACCGCCGCCACCGCAAAAACAATCAAACACCTCACCCGCGACCGCATGCCTTCGCACACCCGCTGTCCCATGATTGCCTCCAACTAAGATTGCGCTTGTCACGACCGACACCGGTATTATACCCAGCCCACGCCCCTCCCCGTCAAGTAAAAAAAAACCCCCGTCATCCTGAGCGCAGCGAAGGACCTCCTAAAAAAACCTCGCCGAAACCGCTTCCGCTCCATTTAACGCCATGAAATGGCGCCCCCCTGCACTTTCGCACCCCTCCACATGCCTCCCACCCACCTGTTCTCCCCCACAGTACCCCCCGCCACCAAAAACCCCGCCCCGCTCCATCCCCCCCGTCCATCAGTCCATGTCCATCAAGTCCATCTCGTCCATCGTCCATTAGTCCATCACCCTCCGCGCCTCTCACCGCGCCTCACGCGCCCTAACCGCTCGCTGAATCCGCCTTCCTCCTTGAACGCCCTCGCCTGCGCCGCCAACTGCCGGTCCAGCAAACTGCCCGCCACGCCGATCAGCGTCAGAGCCGCATTCGCCGCCGCTTCCGCATGGCTCGGCAGCGCGCACTCCGCGCCCGCCGTTCCTTGCGCATCCCCGTCTGCACAAACGCCGTGCACCCATCGCGCCACCACGCCGACGTCCGCCGGCCGCAGCGTCACAAGTTCCGCCCGCCGCGGATCATCCGCCCCCCAATCCCCTTGCTTTCCCTCCCCTTTGCACTATAATACCCCCATGACCAAAAACAAAACAGAACAATCCAAAAAGCCCGCCGCAGCAAAACCCTCCGCCCTCCTCGACACCCGAGTCATCTACTGCGGCGACAACCTCGACCAGCTCGCCAAACTCCCCGACCGCTCCGTCGACCTCATCTACATCGACCCCCCCTTCAACTCAAACCGAAACTACGAAGTCTTCTGGGGCGAAACAAAAGAAAAAAGAGCATTCGAAGACCGACACGCCTCCACCCAGGCATACATCGAATTCATGCGCCCCCGCTGCGTACAACTCCACCGATTACTCAAAACCACCGGCTCATTCTACTTCCACTGCGACTGGCACGCCTTCTCATACACGTTTTAAACACTGCCCATGCAGTCAAGTAACCGCGCTTAAGCAACTTTTTGGTCTCTGCTTCAAACTGCCACACGAAAAACATTTTCTTCTTGACATGCGACGTCTGGACGTCTAAGATCTTGCCGTGAAGGAAGCCGAAACAAGATATGCCCCTGGCCGTGTACGTGACGCGATTCTACAGGTGTTCTCGCTCACGCCCGAAGCACTGTCCGTCCAGCAGATCGCGGAACGCACGGCCCAAACAATCGGGCCAACGCCTCCATCATCCATAAGATCATATCTCCGTCTGAACACACCGCAGCTCTTTAACCGAGAGGCTCGCGGCATGTATCGTTTGCGAGAGCAACTTCCTGCGAACCACCAGGAACAGCGATCTTACTCGTGCGCTTGGGAGCAGCCAGTAACCATCGGCAAAGCCATCTTCGTTCATGCCGACTGCTTCGACTGGTTAGTTAGCTGCGAAGACAAGAGTATCCACGCAGTCGTAACTGACCCGCCGTATGGCTTGCATGAGTACACGCCCGAGCAGCAGGCAAAAATGCGCAACGGCAAAGGTGGCGTCTGGCGAATTCCCCCGTCCTTTGATGGGCACCAGAGATCACCCTTGCCGCGTTTTACAACTTTGACGGACACACAACGCGACGATCTGCGTACTTTTTTCTATACTTGGGCGCGGCTAATCATGCCCAAGTTAGTCCCTGGTGCCAATGTGGTGGTTGCCTCCAATCCTCTACTGTCCTACTTAGTATCCACTGCCCTCGCAGATGCTGGCCTTGAACGCCGCGGCGAGATCATCCGCTTGGTCATGACGATGCGGGGCGGCGATAGACCCAAAGCCGCCCACCATGACTTTCGGGAAGTAAGCGTAATGCCGCGCTCCATGTGGGAACCTTGGCTCGTTTTTCGAAGACCCATTGAAGGTCGCGTTCAAGATAACCTTCGCAAATGGAAAACCGGCGGCTTCCGTCGCCCCAGTGCCCACAAGCCGTTTGGCGACGTAATCGAATCGGCCCCGACAAGAGCCAATGAGCGCCTCCTTGCCCCACACCCCAGTTTGAAACCACAAGCCTTCCTTCGAAGACTTGTCAGGGGCGTGCTACCTCTTGGGGAAGGCGTCATACTCGACCCATTTGCGGGCGCAGGCTCCACCCTAGCAGCGGCCGAGGTGCTTGGCTACAAGAGTATTGGTATTGAGAAAGACGCTCACTATTTCGACGTCGGGCGTACAGGCATTCGCAAGCTGGTCGCCTTCGAACCAAGGTAACCATTAGAGCTTGTACAGCCAGTTTCCACGCAGCTTCTTCACGCCCTCGCGATGCAATGTTGCGGTTCGCGTCCCCAACTCCCCGCGCGGATTGTGCCTGAAGTCTTCAATGGTCACCCGACCTAAGTAGACCTCGCTAAATGTCATTGGAGATCGGTCGCGCGCCGGCTCCGTCTGTTCGTCAATCTGGTAGACAAAAACACACATCCATTGGTTCCTTGCTCCATGGGTATCCACCGCCCCGCCCGACTTACGAGTCGTCTTTACTTCCACACCCTCATCTCCAGCCTTCACTGCGTTATTCGGGTAAACTCCTTGTACAATTAGATCAGGATGCCCGTTGAAATACAGATTCTCCGTCAGCACACGAGAGTGCTTTGCAAGACTGGCTGTAAGCATATCCGATAAGACCCCCGACATAATTGCGGGGCGCAGCATGTCATCCAAACGTTGCAGGCCCTTGCGCGCAAGCAGAGAATTAACATCATAAAAGAAGTCATACACATCCTGCATTGCAATTTCGAAGTCCTGCTGCCGCAGCTCATACGGCAATTCCGCCTGCGAATTAAACTTCGTTGTGTCAACCAAGTTTCGGAGTATGCCCATTTCGTTTTCTGCTACCTCAGACGCCATCTCACACGGCACTGTGCCCTTAGTCTCCGCACAACCTCATTATCTGCTACAATCTCTTCAAAGTCAACACCGTTAATGAACCGGGAGCAATTAAAGGGGTCAGACCCTGGGTCAGACCCCTTTTTCGTCCAACAAGTCCCTATACCTTGCCACCTGCCACGCTGCCAACCCAAGTTGCCCCCGATTATACCCCCAACTAATCGACCCGCAACCACTATTTACAAATCCCTCCACCCCCCACGCAACAAATTCTCCCCACAAAAACCCTCCAATTCCCTCCCCCAGCCCGCTCGCCCAAATCGAAAATCAAAAAACAGAAACCACTAAACCCCCAATCCCACCCCTACTACTCGACTACTCGTCTACTCGCCTACTTTTCTACTCCGCTCCTCCACTACTCCACTTCTCTGCTATTTTCGCGGCTCCAAATCGCCCCCAAGCACAAAACCCCACCAATCCGAAAAAACCCCCAAAAACATTTGACTTCCATCAAACTTATGCTATTTATAACAGAGAACAAAACAACAAAGTAAGGAAAAGCAAAAAATGAACAAAACCGCCAACAACC
>Ga0334882_1003543_pt1 | contig 14208 bp, 16 predicted proteins | sample GraSluR1_MG_5_FD_207226 | JGI IMG/M metagenome (GOLD analysis project Ga0334882, IMG submission 207226) | Sludge microbial communities from methane-producing bioreactor in Wageningen University, Netherlands - Granular Sludge_15_04-R1 | ecosystem: Engineered > Bioreactor > Anaerobic >... | reverse complement strand
CGAGGACTCGCTCCTTTCTGGGAGTACGTTGTTTTGTAGCAAAAACATTGTACCAGAAAGGATGACGGGTCCTCAATTTTCATTTAAGTTTACAAAACGCAGAGGCGCAAAAGGAGCGATGAAGATGAAAAAATGGTTATTCACTTCGGAATCTGTCACCGAGGGACATCCAGATAAATTGTGCGATCAAATATCTGACGGCATTTTAGACGCAATAATAGCTGAAGATCCTGAGGCCAGAGTGGCCTGTGACGTAATGATCAGCAAAGGAATAGTTTTCATTACCGGTCAGGTCACGAGCAGCAGCAGAGTTGATATTACGAACATCGCCCGGGATATAATTAGGGAAGCCGGTTATATAAATCCTGAGCTCGGTTTCGACAGCAAAGCCTGTGCAGTGCTTACGGCCATTGATGAACAGTCGGAAGACATCGCTGCAGGTGTGGATGCCTCAACCGAATTCAAGTATAAGGAGGAAGACCTTTTAGATAGGCTGGGAGCCGGAGATCAGGGTATAATGTTCGGATATGCCTGCTCAGAAACGCCGGAATTTATGCCTTTACCGATCGTCCTGGCCCATAGATTGGCGAAAAAGATAGCTGATTTAAGAAAAAATGAAGAGCTTATGTACTTGCGTCCTGACGGCAAAACTCAGGTCACGGTTGAATATAATGGACAAAGGGTTGTTAGAGTGGATAGTGTCGTTGTTGCGTGTCAGCACGATGAGTATGTTTCTCATGAACAGATCAGCAGGGATATCATTGAAAAGGCCATTAAAAAAGTCATTCCTTTTCAATGGCTTGATGAAGGAACGAAGTATTTCATAAATGCAACAGGAAGATTTGTTATTGGAGGCCCGCAGGGTGATTCTGGTCTTACGGGGAAGAAGATAATGGTCGATACTTATGGCGGCTATGCTCGGCATGGTGGGGGATGCTTTTCTGGAAAAGATCCAACGAAGGTCGACCGCTCAGGAGCTTATGCGGTTAGATATGCCGCAAAGAATGTCGTTGCCGCCGGATTAGCCGCTAAGTGCGAGTTGCAGGTTGCTTACGTCATCGGCGTCTCTCATCCGGTGTCGATCATGGTTGATACTTATGGGACAAATAAAATTGAAGAAGAGAAGATCGAACAGCTTATAAAAAAGCATTTTGATTTTAGGCCCGCAGCAATAATTGCTGATTTCCAGCTAAACAGACCTATTTATCGACAGCTTGCTTGTTATGGGCATTTTGGACGTTGCGACTTAGATTTACCTTGGGAGAAAACAGACAAGTCATTTTTACTGCGTAAAGAGGCAGGACTCAAAGGGTGATCATGCAAGTACTCCTAAAGGGGGTATCAAAATGAAGGAAGCAATATATTTCCAGAAAATAGGTGGCCAGAGGATGGAAGTTCGATGCCGTGCTTGTGCTCATTCCTGTTTAATTCCTGAAGGCAAGAGGGGGATATGCGGCACAAGAGAAAATATTCGCGGCACGTTATATGCCTTGAATTATGGGAAAACGATCGCGCTGCATATTGATCCTATTGAAAAAAAACCGTTGTATCGATTTTTGCCTGGAAGCATGATTTATTCTTTTGCTGCTGTAGGCTGTAACTTTCATTGTTCATGGTGCCAGAATTGGGAAATATCACAGGATCCTAAACCGGATAAAACTATTCGCGGACAAGATATCACCGCAGCCGAACATGTTGACTTGGCTGTTAAAAATTCTTGTCCGGCAATAGCATGTACTTATTCTGAGCCAACGGTATTTCTCGAATATGCCTTTGACGTTATGCAGCTTGCTGCAAAAAAAGGACTAAAAAATGTTTGGGTAACAAATGGTTACCTGTCAGATGATACCATCGGACTCATCCTTCCTTACCTTGATGCTGTGAATATTGATTTTAAGGGCCCGGATGAAGAATTTTACAGAAGATACTGCGGTGGCAGTGCGGCTCCGGTAATGAATACCATTAAGAAATTATATGCGGCAGGTGTTCATGTAGAAATTACAACACTCATAATTCCTGGTTTGAATGACAAAGCGGAGCAGATCGAGCAAATCGCCGCATTTTTAAGTAAAGAGATTTCTCTTGAAGTACCTTGGCATATATCGAGATTCTTTCCGGCCTGGAAAATGAGTGACCTTGATCCCACACCGTATGAAACATTGTATATGGCGGAAAATTTGGGAAAGAGGGCCGGATTGAAAAATATATATTTGGGTAATATTAGATGATATATAAAAGCATTGCCATTCTGTCCGCAAGGAGCGGTGGGAGCATGAATTATAATCAGCTTGAAGATTTTGTGAATAATAAGCTCGATCGTGCCTTCTTTATTGATGGTGACCTTAAGAAATATGCAAAAATGGATAGGCCTTTGCCTATAGGTTGCGAGCAGACAATCTCACAGCCTAGTCTCGTTTTGAATATGAGTTACCTGCTTGATCTAAACAAAAATAGCAAGGTTTTGGAAATAGGCACAGGTTCAGGATATCAGACGGCTATTTTAGCGGAGTTCGCAAAACAGGTTTTTACTGTGGAAAGAATAGACGAACTTGCGCAAAAAGCAAGGGAGAGGCTCGAGAAACTGGGTTATCAAAATATACATTATCTAGTCGGCGATGGCAGCTTGGGTTGGCCGGAAAATGCTCCTTATGACCGGATCATAGTTACAGCAGCTGCTGTGAAGGTACCAAAAGAATTGCTTGAGCAGCTCAGATCCGGGGGAAAAATGATCATACCTGTTGGACCCTTTGAAGAGCAGGATCTGAAATTGATCATAAAGGATGAAACAGGCCTTCTGGCTTCACAGTCGCTAGCCGGCGTACGATTTGTTGAGCTGAAGGGCAAATATGGTTTTACCTCATAATAAGGTTATAATACCGGGAGAATATTGTGATGAGAAACATAAAGGAGGCAGCAGATGATTGTTGGTGTTGCAGAGATAACGATTTACGTACCCTGGGTACATTCTTTGAAAGAAAAAAGAAGGATAATCAAAAGCATCTGTGCCAAAATACGAAATAAATTCAATGTTTCAGTTGCCGAGGTCGATGAGCAAGATGTTCATCAAACGATAGTGTTAGGCATGTCTTTTGTATGTTCAACGACAGTGCATTGCGACAGCAGCATAGATAATGCTATAAAATTTATTGAATCAAATACAGAAGGAGAAGTAATCAGAATTATACGTGGGGTCAATTAGAAAGGAGCAGACATGTCCCAGAATGTTTTATGGTATTTTTTTATTTATGCTTTCCTTGGCTGGTGCATAGAGGTCGTGTATACTGCCGGTACTACAGGCAGATTTGTTAACCGCGGGTTTTTAAATGGACCTTTATGCCCGGTTTATGGGATCGGCTTTATTCTGGTGATAAGCATACTAGAGCCTGTAAAAAACAATATGATATACATGTTTCTTGGAGCGATGCTGCTTGCAAGTCTGCTTGAGCTGATCACCGGCTACATCTTGGAAAGGATATTTAAACAAAAGTGGTGGGACTACTCTGATAAACCGTTTAATCTGGGTGGGTACATCTGCCTGCTATTTTCGATTCGTTGGGGGTTAGCCTGTTTGATAATGGTTGACCGCGTCCATCCACATGTAGCATTTGGTGTATCAACGATTCCAACAAGTCTGGGCAAAATCATCCTGACCTTACTGCTGCTTATTTTTCTAGTTGATTTTCTGGCTACCATCCAAACGGTTATGAAACTCAATCACAAATTAAAGATCATGGATGAAGCCGCCCTGAAAATAAGCTATGCCTCGGAGAGTCTCGGAGAGAATCTGGCCAAGGGCACATTAAACTTGATCCAGAAAAAAGATGAGTTGGGAGAAGTGCTGGAAAACAAAAAAACCGCACTCAGGGATGACCTGACTGAGCTTAGAGAGGCAAAGGAAAAAGCCTTTATCCATCGGAAACAAGTTTTAGGTGAGCTTCAGGAATCATATGCTAAAATCCAAAAAAAGACTCATTTCGGACAAGAAAGGTTATTTAAAGCATTCCCTGCTTTGCGTTCTATTAATAATCATGAAGCACTGGAGAAAATCAAACACATAGCTTCTAAAAAAGAAAAAAGCTGAAACTGCATCCCGGAATTCATTCTATAAGAATAACCAGAGACTGAAAGCCATTATTGCCATACCTGCGATCAAACCGTATATTGAGAGATGATGTTCTCCGTATTCCCGTGCTGAGGGCAAAAGCTCGTCAAGAGATATGAAAACCATTATTCCGGCGATCGCAGCGAATAAAAGGCCGAATAGCGTATCGCTCATATAAGGGCGTAGGATCAAATAACCTATTAGTGCTCCAGCCGGTTCCGAAAGTCCGGAAAGAAAAGCATAGCCAAAAGCCTTGCGCTTGTCGCCTGTGGCATAATAAACAGGGATCGCAATAGCTATACCTTCCGGTACGTTATGAATAGCGATCGCGAGCGTTATCGGGATCGCTATGGAAGGCTGTTGAAGGGCTGAAATAAAAGTAGCCAGTCCTTCGGGGAAGTTATGTATCGCAACAACCAAGGCAGTGAATAATCCCATGCGCAACAGTTTGGGATCCTCATGCCCTCTTTGTCCCCGCGGGTCATGTATGTTACAAACATGTTGTATCTCGTGAGGATTTTCAGGGGATGGCACTGCCTTATCGATCAGAGCTATCAGAAGCATACCGCTGAAAAAAGCCAAAGTTGCGTATAATACTCCTGGTTTTAGACCGTATGCAACTGATAGGACATTTCTTGCCTCGAAAAAAAGCTCTGTCATTGAAATATAAACCATCACTCCTGCAGAGAATCCAAGGCCCAAAGAGAGAAATTTAGTGTTCGTCTTATGAGACAAGAGAGCTGTCGCTCCGCCTATCCCGGTGCTTAAACCTGCAAGCAGTGTCAAAATAAAAGCAAAAAAAACATTATCCATCTGTTTCCCCCGAAAATCTCTATTTGTGAAAAGCAGAAGGCTCATTATAGCTATATGATCATGCAAAAATGTATATGCTTATTACTGTCAGCGGCTGAACGAAATAAATCAATTGTTTTCTGAGCATATACATCTAAATTCTCATAAAAATCATGTTCGTGTATCAGCTGGATATAATGAATTTCGCTGGTTGTGCTTAGGATATCCCAAAGAGCATCAAGGTTTTTTCCGTAGTAATCGGGAAATTGCAGCGATTCCGAGAGGCACTGATGCAGGTCGGCCGGGGATTTGATTTTTCTGCCGTCGAGCAAAACCGTTTTAATATCGATCACCCCTCTGCATAAAGCGGTATTCAAAAAAAGTTTGATAATGATCTCCGGTATAAAAAATGAGCCCGTCATTCGAATAGACGATTCTTTCTCCTCCGCGATATCCGCCCTGATAGTTCACATCGCATTCATACCAAATACGATCGGCTTTTTGGGGCAAGTTCCCCTCGCGGTTAAAAAACACATTTCCGCCAATGCTCACTTGCCCGGCTACTTCCCAGAGGTTGCCGGCACTGCTTACCCAACCTGCAGCTTGTGCCTCTTCCTTTGTGATATAATTCGCAGGAAGTTTTTTATACTGATGGATGAAGAGGGCTACATCATCCGGCGAATCATATGACCCGTTTGGATCGAGCTTTGATATTGCAACAGAAAAAGGAATATCATTATCTTCGGCCACCGTATCATTATCAGTGCATCCGCTCAATAAAAAACAAAGAAACAATGCCGATAAAAGAATTAAAGAAAGAAAAAGAATGTGTTTGGATGATTTTTTTATATACATGATTTATTTTTTGAAAAACTTGCCTAATAAGCCGCCAACATCATCGATGATACTACCGTCATTATCGGAGTCCAGCAGATTGGAAGCAATATCCATGATACCACCCTCGGAGCCATGTGTGAGCGCTGACCCTAACAAGGAAGATATGCCGCCCTGGTCAAGATTATTTGCGTGCTTTTTTTTGCCTAACATACCGATCAACATCGGCGCAAGCTGGGTAAGCACACCCGAAACCTGAGCTTGTTTTAATCCGGTCTGTTTTGCTATATTACTCTGTACACGTTCATTGTTGCCGGAAAAAATATGTTGGAGCATTTTTCCGCCTTCTGCGGTATTGACCTTATCCAAAAAAATATTGACATCATCGACATCGTCGTCTTTGTGTTGATCTAGTGCCGCTAGCAAGGATTCGGCGCCTGAAGCGCTACTTGAGTTACGATTCAATGCTTGAAGCAGTGCGGGTAATCCATAAGCTGTTATTTCTTTGGCTTTTTCTGGAGAGACAGATGCCTGTCTGCTCAGTTTATTCAGCACATTTGGATCGTTTAGCTGTGAAGTCAAAAGATTAAAAATATCCATAATGATTCTCCTCTCATTATCTACCGGGTAAGGATACGGATTGGCTTCAAACCAATCCGTATCCTTAAAACATTTATGTAGTTCTTGCTGAAATAATTAGTAGCTCAGTGCTTTTGGAAGATTTGAGGCTTGTTGGATCCAACTCTCGATTTGTTTTTGTGCGGGCAATTTTCTGACGAGCTTTTGCGCAGCATTGACCTGCGAGAGTTTAATAAAAAGTTTATCTGCTTTGCGCTTAGAAAGTTCCGGGACAGTGTCGACGCCGGACGCTTCAAGTAGCTCGGCATATTCACCGCCGATTCCCTTGATCCGGAAAAGATCAGCATGATTTGCCCATTTCAAGATCAACTTTTCCGTAATCCCAGTATTTTCAGCCAGCTTGGTACGGTTCTTTTTTGAAGAACACTTGATCAATAAATCTTCGATGGAGGTTATTCCAGCTTCTTTAAGTTTTGTTTCGTACGCTGGGCCGATGCCCTCAATTACACTTAATTTTGCCATATTTATCCTCCTTTATAATAAAATCAACTACTATAAATAGATGGTAACATAATCCGACAATCGCCACAAGAAGCGGTGGATTTAGTTAAGAATAATGTAAAAATATGTATGTATTTGTACAAATAAGAAGAAATCACGATTATTATATTTATAAATCGATATTTCGTGCAATACTTAAAAGAAAGTTATAAAATAGATAGTGTAAGATTCAAAAAAGGAGTATGCAAAATTGAATAAAAAATATAGCTCGATCGACTTGGGCATTGCCGATCGGATATCAAAAGTAGGGTTAGGTAACGAAAAATACCATCTGGGAAGGATAATCGCCCAGCACAAAGATTTTTACCGTGTTGCAACTGAAAAATCGGATATGCTAGCCAAAACATCTGGGAAGATACTTTTTAAATCAAACGATATTAAGGATTTGCCGGCCGTAGGTGACTTTGTGTTTTTGGATCGCGACGAATCTTCAGGTGGGAACGCGATCATTCATGGCATATTGGAAAGGAAAAGCAGTTTTATACGGAAAGCGGCTGGGACATCTCAGCAAGCTCAGGTCATCGCTGCTAATATAGATACAATATTCATATGTATGGCTTTAAATAGAGATTTTAATTTACGCCGATTAGAGAGATATCTGGCAATAGCTTGGGATAGCGGAGCCTGTCCTGTCGTTGTTTTGACAAAGGCTGACTTATGCACAGATCTTGAGATGATGATTGCAGAGGTGAGTTCAGTGGCCATTGGCGCTGAAATCCTGGTTACATCTGGTTTGACATGTGACGGATCAAAGAGCATAAGAAAATATATATACCCGGGGCAAACAGTAGCTTTTATTGGTTCGTCCGGGGTGGGTAAATCGACATTGATCAATCTGTTGTTGGGAGAAGAAAAAATACTCACAGCCCAGACTAGAAGGGATGATCGGGGAAGACACACGACAACAAACCGAGAACTGTTCTTTATTCCTGGGGGAGGGGCAGTTATTGACACCCCAGGAATGCGTGAAATTGGTCTGGAGAATGCCGACCTTGAGCGTGCTTTCGCTGACATTGAAAAACTTGCTGCTTCTTGTCATTTCAGCGATTGTACCCATGAAAACGAACCAAATTGTGCAGTCAGAAGGGCTATTGATGAAGGGAAAATCGACCTTGAAAGACTTTTGAACTACAAGAAATTAATAAAGGAAGCAAAATATGAAGGATTAAACTCCCGGCAAATCGAGCAAGAAAAGGTAAATGAAATGTTTACAGCCATGGGTGGTATAAAAAATGTACGGGATCTTATCAAATCAAGAAAAAACCGCTAATTATTATTAAAGATCAGTGCTTGATATCTGATCAAGAGAAGAATGAAAGGATGTTCATGCACGGACGGCGAAATCATATATTGAACAAATAAGAAAACGGAGGTGAGCCAATGCAGGAGACTCATTTAAGACTCGGCAGACAAACCGTCAAGCTTGGTCTGGTTAAGGTTGTCCGGGAACTTTTCCCGCGGGATAATCTTAAAACGACCTATTCAATATTGGAGGGAGTTTTCTGCAATCTTACTGATTCAGCTCTTTCAGCCAGAGAAGTGGATTTGATCGGTGTAAAACTTAAAGAATGGGTCGATAAGAAAAGTCCAATCGAATTGATAAAAAAAAGCGAGGGCTATTACCACTACAAATTAGATGACTCGATAATAAAAACAGTCTATCCAGCTCATAGCAATGCCTCAATGGTGGATCCGTTCACAATTGTACCTTATTCTTATGGGTTCATCGTCGATTTTGGCGACATTGGGCGTGGAGCGTCAAGACCGCTTATCCCGCCGGATATGCTCTCCCAAGCTTTTGAGAAAGATCGCCGCTGGCTAAAGAATATTAACATAGAATTGGTTTCGGACGTCAATAAGTATATTCTTGCCGGTAAAAGCATGAAGCTTTTGAGTATAGCCGAAGCTCTGCATGAGAAAGAAATTTCGGATATTGCTGATCTTGTCTTGAATCAGCGAAGGGCTCTGCGCGTTCTGCTGGTTTCCGGACCATCTTCCTCGGGGAAAACCTCTTTTGCCCAAAGGATATCGACTCAACTCGAAGTGAATGGATTTAAACCGGTGCCGCTTTCGTTGGATGATTATTTTCTGGATCGAGAGAAGACACCTTTAAATGAAAAAGGAGAAGTTGATTTAGAGTGTATAGGAGCAATTGACCTAGAATTATTGAATGAACATATTATTAGTTTAATAGAAGGACGAAAAGTTGAAACTCCAATTTTTGATTTTGTCACCGGAAAGCGCAAACCGGAGACAAAGCCAATTCAGATAGGTCCTTCAGACATATTGGTGATTGAGGGCATCCATGCATTGAATCCAGAGCTGATCACCGGTATCAACAGAAATTTGCTCTATAAAGTATATGTCAGCGCTCTGGGCGGTCTGAACATTGATCTGATTAACCGTATCCCGACCACGGAAATCCGCTTGATACGAAGAATGGTACGTGATGACCTCTTTCGTGGAGCTGCCCCGGAGGAAACATTAAAAAGATGGACGAATGTTCGCGCTTCTGAGTATGCGAATATTTTTCTATACCAAGAAGAAGCGGATGTTATGTTCAACTCCAGCACTATTTATGAGCTGAATGCGCTGCGCCTTTTTGCCGAGGAATCTCTTCAGAAAATAAAAAAGGACGGTCCTTATTCAGAAACAAAAGAACGTCTGTTAAATTTATTATCCTTTTTTGAGCCGATTGATACTTCGAAAATACCATACAACTCAATATTGCGTGAATTCATTGGAAACAGCATCTATTTCTAGTACATCCTGACAATGGCTAATTAACAGTATTATGATGCCAAAATCAAATTTAATAAAGAAATCAAGAGTGATGCTTAAAGTACAAAAATGAGGAAAATTAAAGGATATCATGCCCAAGAAAAGAATATTGCAGATGTGTTAAGATAGTATAAAGCATCGACAAGAGAGGAGCGAGGACATGAAAAAGATAATCAAAAACAATGTATTTTGGGTTGGAAAAGTAGACTGGGAGCTCCGTAAATTTCACAGCGACGAACTCAGTACAAATAATGGGTCATCATATAATTCATATTTGATCCAGGAAGAAAAGAATGTGCTTATCGATACGGTATGGTTGCCATACGCCAAAGAATTTGTTGACAATCTAAGCTCGGAAATAGATCTTAAGAAAATAGACTATATAATTGCCAATCATAACGAAGTAGATCATAGCGGAGCGTTGCCTCTTTTGATGGAGAGGATACCGAATGTACCGATTTATTGTACTGCAAACGGAGTTAAATCCATAAAGGGCCAATATCATAGGGAATGGAATTTTAATGTAGTAAAAACAGGGGACAAATTAGATGTCGGGAATGGCAAACAGCTTGTTTTTGTCGAAATGACCATGTTACACTGGCCTGACAGTATGGCGACATATCTTACAGGAGATAATATATTATTCAGCAATGATGCTTTCGGACAGCACTATGCGACAGAAAAACTCTTTAATGACCTGGTTGACCAATGCGATCTTTTCAAGGAAGCAATGAAATATTACGCTAATATCCTGAATCCATTCAATGCCTTATTGAAGAGAAAGCTCAGTGAAATCACCGCCCTGAGTTTGCCTATTGACATTATCGCGACGAGTCACGGCGTTATCTGGAGAAAAGATCCAATGCAGATAGTAGCAAAATATGCTGAATGGTGTAACGATTATCAGGAGAATCAAATTACCATAATATATGACACAATGTGGAACGGAACGAAAAAATTGGCGGAAAAAATTGCCTGGGGAATTGGACAAGCTGATCCAGAGACTGATGTCAAAATATTCAATTTAGCGAAAAGCGATCCGAATGATTTGATTACCGAGGTTTTCAAATCCAAAACAGTTGTTATTGGATCGCCCACCATAAACGGAAGTATGCTTCATTCTATTTCCGGGTTTGTGCATCTGATGAAAGAACTTAAATTCAAAAAGAAAAAGGCCGCGGCATTTGGCTGCTACGGCTGGAGTGGTGAATCAGTGAAGCTGCTTCGGGAAGAGCTTGGGGCCGCCGGATTTGAAATTATCGATGAAGGATTCCGCAGCTTGTGGAATCCAGACGAGCATCAACAGGAAAAAGCAGCGGAATATGGACGAAAAATAGCCGGGGTGTAGAATTTCGGCAGATAATTCGCATAATATGGATAAACCGCTGATACAGAGCAAGTAAATTTGTATCAGCGGTTATTCTATAAGAAATATAAAATCAGTTGCCTGATATAAAAAATCATTGATCACTAAAATTATGAATCAGGGGGTATCAAGCGAAATGGCCAGAAAAATACACATCACTTCCTCGGATCGTGAACGGTTGTTAAAACTTATCAAAGAAGAAAGAGAATTTGGAACAGCCAAACAAAAACAAAACCTTAATGATCTTGAAAGAGAGCTTGAAAGGGCGAATATAGTAAAACCGCAAAAAGTTCCGCCGGAAGTTATTACGATGAATTCGAAAGTCATGCTTAAGGACCTTGACACCGGAGAGAAGATGATATATACCCTGGTTTATCCAGAAAAAGCTGATTTGCTTGAAAATAAAATCTCAGTGCTTGCTCCGGTAGGCACTGCTATTTTGGGTTTCAGCAAAGGTGATGTGATCGAGTGGAATATCCCTGCCGGGTCAGTGAGGCTTAGTATAGAGGAGATACTGTATCAACCGGAATCAGCTGGAGAAAGTGAGAGTCTATAATTCGTTTTTTCCCCAAAAAGCAATGATATCAGCCAACTCATTTTCCATAACGGGCATGCGGGTATTTTCGGCACCGCAATTTAAGCATTTGTCGTTCTTGAATCCCTGTTCAGTACATTTATCGGCAACTTCTTGGGTACATCCATAATTGCCGCATTCAGTGCATCTAAATATGGGATTTTTACATAAATGTGCGGCTTTCATACCTTGGCATCTAGCTACATTGCTCTTTTCTTCATCCGTCATCTCGTAATGCCTTTTTTGATTCAGCCTCCCGCTGCGCAACCAGGACCTATTTTCGGCTGGTACTTTTCTTGGCATACAAACACCTCCTAAATGTAGATAAATTTAGAAAAAGCACGATGCTATTTTCTGAGGATCGAACCCAGCACTCCGCGCACCAGCTCACGGGCTACCTGACGTCCCAAGCTAGATGCTGCGGATTTTGTCATTTTCTCCAAAATGCTGTCTGAACGTCGTGGGGATTTTTTTTGAAGGCGAGTTGACTTGCTTGATTTTACATCACTGCGTTCTGCAGCAAGCTTTTTTTGTAGGATCTCATATGCAGACTCTCGGTCGATAAGCTCAGCATAATGTTCTTTCAAAGAAGAAACGCGCATTATTTCTTGCTTTTCCTCTGCTGATATAGGACCAACGCGGCTACCGGGGGGAACGATATAGGATTTTTCAACCTCTGTCGGTCGACCATTATCATCTAAAAAGGAGACAAGTGCCTCGCCAACAGCCAATTCTGTAATAACTTTTTCAACATTATATTTCGGGTTTTGACGGAAAGTATTTGCCGCTGCCCTTATAGCTTTTTGATCTTTTGGCGTAAAAGCCCGCAAAGCGTGCTGGACCCTGTTGCCTAACTGACCAAGTACAGCATCTGGTATGTCTATTGGATTTTGAGTGCAAAAATATATTCCGACTCCTTTGGAACGGATCAGTCGAACTACTTGCTCGATCCTTTCGAGCAGAGCTTTTGGCGCATCATTGAAAAGCAGGTGCGCTTCATCGAAGAAAAATATGATTTTAGGCTGTTCAAGATCGCCGACTTCCGGTAGCTCCTCGAACAATTCGGAAAGCATCCAGAGCATGAAGGTTGAGTATAAGACGGGCGAATGAAAAAGCTGTTCACAGTCCAGAATATTGATGACCCCTCGCCCTTCTGTTGTGGTTTTCATAAAATCTCTTATATCCAAAGCCGGTTCACCGAAAAAAAGGCTGCCTCCCTGATCTTCGAGTACGAGCAGTGCTCTTTGGATAGCACCTACGGATTGCTTACTGATGTTCCCATACTCAACTGTATACTGAGAAGCGTTTTCGGCTACGTAGACAAGCATGGCTTTTAAGTCCTTGAGGTCCATAAGCAACAAGCCCTGATCGTCTGCGATACGAAATATAAGGTTCAACACTCCGCTTTGGACAGGGTTTAGCGCAAGAAGTCTAGATAAAAGCAACGGACCCATTTCTGAAATCGTTGTTCTCACGGGTAAGCCATGTTCTCCGAAAACATCCCAGAATTCCACAGGGAAACCACGATAGGCGAAGCCATCGAGTGATAGTTGCTTCACTCTTTCTTCAATTTTGGAGTTATTTCCGCCGGCAGCAGATAAACCAGATAAATCACCCTTTATATCCGAAACAAAAACAGGTGTGCCAATATTGCTAAAGGCTTCAGCCATGCGTTGGACAGTTACTGTCTTGCCGGTTCCTGTGGCACCTGTGATCAAACCATGACGATTAGCCATCTTGGGGATGATTTTTAATTCAATTGTGCTTTTTGCTATTAGGAGGACATTGTTGGACATTAACTCACCTCTGACTTGTGAATAAATACCGATAAGCAAAATTTCGACAATTATCATGTAATACCTTTATTTCGCAATTCCGCTGAACGATGACCAATATCTAAGCGTATATGTATCGGATAGATATGTATGTTTGAGGCGGGACATGTTATTATAAAACTGTAGACTTTAGTTGAAAAGTAAAATCATATAGAAGGGAAGAGAAGACTGATTGCTTAACAATTTTGAGATAAGAAGCATGGCACGCCGTGCTTTAAAAGGAAACTGGTTGATTGCAGTGTTGGTCTGTTTTATATATGCGTTAGTGTGCTCTGCCGGAACAGAATTGGGTACGGTCATTCCTGTTGCAGGTTTCTTCGCTTCGATGTTTTTTATCGGACCGGTCAATCTTGGAGTTAATGGTTTTTTTCTAAGCATGTATCGCGGAAGGACGATAAGGTTAGAATCTATCTTTGAAGGATTCCGCAATCTTTTGTCAGCCTTTTTGGTAGCCTTGATCACGTGGGTATTTATACTTTTATGGGCACTGTTGCTGGTGATACCTGGAATAATTGCTGCTCTGCGTTATTCTCAGGCGATTTATATTCTTTATGATAATCCGGATATCGGTGCTTTAGAAGCAATTGAGCGCAGCAAAAAGATGATGCATGGATATAAAGGGAAATTGTTTTTCCTGTATTTGAGCTTTTTTGGCTGGGCTTTATTGTCCATCCTGACGGCGGGTATCGGCTTTTTATGGCTGGCTCCCTACGTTAGCATGTCTCTGGCAGGATTCTATGAGGATTTAAAATTAAATCAGGCAATTGACTAAGAAGCTTTATAA
>Ga0334882_1003541_pt1 | contig 14213 bp, 9 predicted proteins | sample GraSluR1_MG_5_FD_207226 | JGI IMG/M metagenome (GOLD analysis project Ga0334882, IMG submission 207226) | Sludge microbial communities from methane-producing bioreactor in Wageningen University, Netherlands - Granular Sludge_15_04-R1 | ecosystem: Engineered > Bioreactor > Anaerobic > Unclassified... | reverse complement strand
ACTTCCCCGATTCTTTATTATGTTCCTTCCTTATGACATTAGGTTGTGCTATAGAATTATCAGCTTCCTTTTCTGCCTCATCGTAAAATATATTTACAACATGCTGTGCATTTTCTTCCATTCCTTTGGATTCATACCATCTTGGGGATTCAGGCATACTTTTTCTCATATACCATACAATTACGGAAAATACACCTACAAATACAAACATCCATCTCCAGCCAAACCGTGGTATTATAAGATATCCCAGAAATGCAGCCGCCGGTGTAGAAACATTTGTTATAAGCGAAAGCATGGACACCCACTTTCCCCTGGTTTTTGAAGGCACAAATTCTGCAAGTAATGCATATCCTGTAACAATTTCAGCACCAAGTCCAATTCCCATTATTCCCCTGCAGGCTATTAAAAAAATCATATTTGGGGAAAATGCAGCTACAAGGGATGCTCCACCAAATATCAAAAGGTTCAGCTGATAAGAAAATTTACGTCCAAAACTGTCTCCTAAAAGTCCAGTGATAAGCGACCCTATCAAAAGTCCTAAAAAAGTTACAGAAATAAAAACAGCATTTAAGCTTATGCTCGACCATCCACTTTTTAACAGCACACCTAAAACTCCACCTGCCAGATATACATCAAATCCATCTAAAAATATTCCAAGACCGATGAGCCATAAAATTTTATAGTGTAATTTGGATATTGGAACATAATCCATTTTTTCAGAAATATAATTGACTTCTTCCATTAAAATACCTCCATTTAGTAAACAAAAATTTAATATTTTTAATATATAATTTCACTGGCCAGTAAAAATTATTTTCCAAAATTAAGCATAAAAAATAGACCTTTCCATGGGGCGAAAGGTCTATCGCGGTACCACCCAAATTTATAGCTTGAATATTTTAACGGCATCATTGCCGGCAGAATCCTACTAATTTTCAGACTGCAGTTTAAGGGCGAGTTTCAATACAGTATAAATGTGCTTTTTCACCATGAGCACTCTCTTTAAAAGTATATCCATATTTACTTATCCCTTGCATTACTTTTACAATATTAGGTTTTCATCAAAATAAAAAAGCGGTATTGCTTCTCTTGGAGCGAGAAACAATACCGCGGTACCATCCAAATTTTTTTCTTTATAAAATAACGGATTCACCCGATACAGCCTACTTGTATTTCAACCGATAACTCAAGGACGAGTTTTCAATATATGAGTATTGTGAATTTGCAGCAAACATCACTCTCTTTAAATATCATATATTTACTTGATTCCTGTCATAGTTCCTAAATTTAATTTTTTCTAAATTATAGTACTAATTTTATGTATTGTCAAGAATTTAGAACTGTCCAATCTGCTGCATGCATTCTAGCATCCCAAAGGTTCTTATAAGTACCCGATTTTTTAATCAATTGCTTATGTGTTCCATGTTCAGCAACTCTTCCATTCTCCATTACAAGAATCTGATCTGCATCTCGAATTGTAGAAAGTCTATGAGCAATGACAACCACCGTCTTATTTCTAACAAGCTCATTTATGGCTTTTTGTATCTGTTGTTCATTCTCTGGGTCCAGGCTGGAAGTCGCTTCATCCAGAAGTATTATTGGAGCATCTTTTAAAATAGCACGTGCAATGGATATTCTCTGTTTTTCACCGCCAGAAAGATTTCCGCCTCCTTCATCTACAACCGTGTCATAGCCATCATCCAGGTTCATTATGAATACATGACAACGAGCTTTCCTTGCTGCTTTTATTATGTCTTCTCTTGATACATTTGGATTTCCAAATTTAATGTTATTTAAAATACTATCATGAAAAAGATAAACATTTTGAAATACCATTGTAATATTTTGAAGCAAACTATCACAAGTCATATTTTTCACATCAACTCCACCTATTTTTACTGAGCCTGACTGAACATCCCAAAATCTTGCAATCATACGCATAATAGTTGTTTTCCCACAGCCTGATACTCCCACAATAGCAGTCATTGTGCGTTCAGGAATTTTAAAAGTTAAATCAGATAAAATATTGTTTTTGTCTTCATATGCAAAAGAAACATTTTCAAATTCAATATCATGTTTTAAAATAGGAATATTACCTGCTCCTCTATCTATTTCAGGAAAATTTTTAACTTTTTCTACTCGCTTAAGAGATGCTTCCAACATATGCATCATGCTATATATACCGCCTATTGCTTCAATTGGAGCAAATATACTGAATGTTGCAATAACAATTATCAACATCTTCACAACAGACATTTGTCCATTTAATGATAAATAAGCTGCAGTAAATATAATTACTCCGCATATAATTTTAAGAATACTCATAAATAAAATGTTAAATGGTACAAACTTTAATTCTATTTCACAAGATTTTTTATCATAAGTTTCATAAGCCTTTTTTGTACGATTAGTATGATTACTTCCTATATTAAATAATTTAAAAACTGATATGCCTTGAATAAACTCCAGTGTTGCAGAAACTGCTTCTGTCTCAGCAAATTTTTGTTTTGGAAAAAGTTGTATGGATTTTTTTTGCATTATATTTATAACTATTAATGATAATAAAAGACCTATTATAAATAATATCCCTATTCTCAAATCAAAGATGCAAATAATAATACTCGTTGCTAATACATTTATAGTACAGTTTGAAATTTTATCCAATAGAAATGCTGCGTGTTTTTCTATATACTGCAAATCAGTTGTAATTGTTGTTGTTATCTCCCCCAGATTGTTCTGATTAAAAAATCCCATAGGAAGTCTTCTAAGTTGATCCCCTATTTTTAGTCTTTCTTTTGCTACCATACTATATCCTGCTGTTCCCTGAAATCGATATGCAAAATATTTAAAAATAATTCTTCCAATCAGGCCACAAAATAATATGCCTATACTAAGCCATATAGTATTACTTGAAAGCTGTATATTTTCTCCTATAGCTTTTTCAATACCATCAAACAAATAAAATATTGCTAGAATAGGAAATGATTCAAAAATTCCATCAACAGAGCAGAATAAAAAACTTACCTTGATTTTATTGGCATAATTCCCGGAAAGATCTAAAATTCTCTTTACTATTTTCCACATATTGTTTTTCCCCCTTCATTCATACTCCAGCTTCTTGCACCAATATGAGATTGCCACATTGAGTTGTAAAGTTCAGACTTCTTCAGCAATTCACCATGTGTACCTTGAGATACAATATTCCCATTTTCAAGAACTACTATATTATCTGAGTTAACAATGGTAGCTAATCTATGTGCAATGATAATCAAGGTTTTATTTTTTGTCAGATTATCAATAGAATGCTGTATCTTATCTTCACTTTCTGCATCCACAAATGCTGTGGCTTCATCTAAAACAATAATCGGAGCATCTTTTAATATAGCCCTTGCAATAGCAATTCTCTGACGTTCTCCCCCCGATAAACGGTTTCCTGCATCACCAACTCTTGTATCATATCCCTCTGAAAATCGTGAAATAAATTCTGTGCACTCAGCCTTTTCAGCAGCCTCTTCCACTTCTTTATCTGTAGCCTGAAAATTTCCTAATCTTATATTTTCACGAATTGATACATCAAATAAATAATTATCCTGAGATACAAAGCTAATGTTATCCATAAGCTGTTTAATTGGTATTGTATTAACATTTACACTACCTATTAATATGCTTCCCCCATTAACATCCCAAAATCTAGCGATTAGTTTTGCGATTGTAGATTTTCCTGAACCTGAAGGTCCAACTAATGCGGTGGTAGCATTAGGTTTCACTAAAAATGATATTGAATGAAGAACCTCTTTTTTTTCATAACCAAATGTAACATTTTGAAAAACAACTTCATTACTACATATGGAAGCCTCATTTAATGGTTGTTCTAATTCATTTTTTGATAAAATATCATATACTTTATTTTCCATAAACATAATTGTTGGTAGATTATCAGTAAATTCTACTAATTTCATTAGTGGAGGTGCAATTCCTAAAGATAGTACCATGCACATTATAAAATCCGAAATATTTATTACCCCATGTTGATAAAGTACTGAGCCTATAGGCAAAACAAAAGCTATGCTAGCTGGCATGATAACATTATATCCACTCAAATAAGGCCAGCAGTGGGCAAACCACTTAGTCATTACATCTCGAAAATTATTTACTGCATATTTAAATTTTTCCATAGAAGATGCTGTTTGATTGAAAGCTTTGACCACTTCCATACCATTAACATATTCAATAGTAGTTGAATTTAAAAGAGCACTGCCCGAATTATATTCTTTAAATACTTTCATTGCTCCTCCTTTCATCATCATGGCTATAATTAAGATCCCGATAAATATAGAAATTAAGCCAGCAATAGCCATACGATAATCTATTGTTAGCAAATAAACTATTACAATAATTGGAGCTAGTGCATTAGAAATAATCTCTGGAATAGCATGAGCCAACGGATATTCTAATTTTTCCACATCATCCATAATAAGCTGCTTGTAATCTCCAGATATCTGACTTTGCAAATCTCCCATAGATATTCTTGATAATTTTTCTACTATAGCTATACGAATATTTTTAAGTATTTCATAGGTGGATTTATGAGATAATGCGGTTGCTAAATTATAAAAAACGATTTTAAGCAGGTAACCAGCTGTTATTAAAACTGAACATAGCAAAATATCATGAATAGTTGCTGTGGAAAGTATCATATCTGATAATATTTTAGCCGTCATAACATAAGGGAAAAATCCTGCTGCGACACTAAAAATAGATAAAATAGCAGACAAACTCATTTGTTTTTTATATCCATCTGCAAAAGAAATAATACCTGAAATAACATTATGTTTTTTATTTTGCATAATATAATCCTCCTCTGTTAAATGACTATTTTTATATATTTAGTCATTTAATGATTTTAGGTTAGCATTATATAACCTGGCTGTCAAGTGTTTGACAAGATAAAAATTGTATGATATTTTATAAATGACTAAAACCAACTATTAATTCATATAAAAAGGAATGAGGAAAATTATGCCTCAAATATTTGATGAGGAAAAAAGAGCAGCTTTAAGGAAGCAGATGCTTGAAAATGGATTTGAACTAATAAAGCGATATGGATATAAAAAAACCTCTGTTGAAGACATAACAAAAATGTCTGGAATTTCCAAAGGAACATTTTACAATTTTTTTACTACAAAAGAAGAATTTGTACATGAAATCATTGTGCATAAGAGAGATTGTGTTAAAAATGAATTTCAGAAATTGCTGGATAAAGAAGGGTATTTGGATAGAATATCCTTCAAGAAATATTTAAAAAAAATCGTTTTTAATGATAATAACCTATTTACATATTTGAATGAAGACGAAATTGCAATCTTAAATACTCGTTGGCCAAAAGAATATTTTATTAATGATACCAACGATGAGAAAACAAGTACTTGGATTTTAAGTCATATAACTGGACTTTCTCCAAAATGTGATTGGAGAATTTTTGCTAATTACATGAAAGCAATTGCTATTTTTCAAGCTAACAGCCAAAAATTTATTCAAGAAGCTTATATTGAAACTCTAAATTGTCTAATTGAAAATGTATTAGACTATGTTTTTAAATAAATAATTAGTTCCATCTTCATTTTGAATAAAATTAGCATGGCAGAATAATCAAAAAGTATGTAAAATTTTTTCAGGCTCGGCTCAAAATTCACCTATTAATTTCCAAATCCTTAAATTTATACCATTCTTTTTCTACATTAAATCTTATGACTGCATCCTTAAATCTCCTAAAAGCTCCCTTTCCATTTAATGCATTCAATAGCTTATTGGATATTTTATCATTATCTATTGATTATCTTATCTGCAATTCCTATGTTTCCACTTATTATGGAAGTAAATGTCAAAGATATTATATCCTGCTTTGTAAGTTCCATACCTGTTCATTGATTTCCATTCTATACTAAAATATAAAAACAAATACTATTATAACAGTCAATTAACTGGCTATAATGTTGTAATAGAGGGAGGAATTATTGATGTTAAAAAAAGTAAAAGGAACCGATTTATTTTACCAATATTATTCACAATGGATTACAGTATACAAAGATGGTGCTATAAGAAAAGTAACCATGGATAAGTATCTTATGACGAAAAAGTGGCTCAAAAAACTTATTCCAAATCTTATAATTTCCGATTTGAATCGTATAACTTACCAGCAATTACTTAATGACTATGCTGCGTGGCATGAACGTCAGACAACAATGGATTTTCATCATCAATTAAAAGCCGCAATTTTGGATGCGGTGGATGAAGGTCTAATTGATAGAGATCCTACGCGAAAAGCAATAATCAAAGGGAAACCTCCAAAAGATAAAAAAACAAAATATCTTAATCAATTTGAGCTGCATACTCTATTAAGCAATCTTGATTTAAAGTCTGAAGTAAACTGGGATTGGTTTATACTATTAGTTGCAAAAACCGGGATGCGATTTTCGGAAGCATTGGCGCTTACTCCTAAAGATTTTGATTTTTCACATCAGATTCTTTCAATTAGTAAAACATGGAATTATAAAGGAAACGGCGGCTTTCTTCCGACAAAAAATCAATCCTCTGTACGCAAAGTAGCAATAGACTGGCAAACAGTAATTCAGTTTTCTGAGTTACTAAAGGGATTGCCGGAAGATAAACCTATATTTACAGAAAACAAAGTATATAATTCAACTGTTAATGATATATTAACAAGACACTGTAAGAATGCAAAGATTCCAGTAATTTCAATTCACGGATTACGGCACACCCATGCCTCTCTTTTGTTATTTGCCGGTGTGTCAATTGCAAGTGTTGCCAGAAGGTTAGGGCATGCTAGTATGACAACAACCCAAAAAACCTATTTACATATCATTCAGGAACTTGAAAATAAAGACGTAGATTTGGTTATGCGTTCATTGTCAGGGTTAAGTTAACTGGAAATCATTATCAGAAATGACTCACGCTGATGAAGGGTGATAAGATCGTCAAGATCAATAAAAAATGTGCCTATCTTCTTCTGTTCTTCATAACTTGGTAACACTACTTTAATAGTATAAAATTCAGAATGGTTCAAATCTGGTATTGTAGACGTTCCCGCTCTAGATAAAATTTCTTTTTGTATACAGACTGTATTTAAAAGATAATACAAAAACATTTTGTCATACTTTGAATGATTGAAATCAATCTTAAAAAAGTTATTATGATAGGCACCACTCACATTTGTAACTATTTTCCCAGTATTTCCCGTTCTAGTCATTAATATATCATCTTTTGTTGCTAATACATTTTTAGGTGGATTTTTAATGTAATATTTTTTATTGCTTTTAGGATTTAGAAATTCATTTGTAATGTAAAAGTATTTACTACCATCTATATTTTCTGTATATCTTTTACTTATTGCAATCTGTAGCCCTTGTGATAATTTTGTAAAATCTTCAAACTTACGCTGTTCCCAAGCAAGTGTTGGAAAGTAAATGTATCAGCTCCAAATTCAATTTTAAACTGATCGAATTCGACCAGTTTAAAATTGGGTATAATCATACTTCTAAATTCGTTTATCCGTTTAACTGTCTCGATAAGCACTGTGGAATTCATAGTATCGCCATTTTCTCAAACATAATAATAAACATCTACTATAAAAGTAAGTACCTATTTATGATTCAGTTCCTTAAAAGCTTCTATATTTTCTTCAATAATTTTATCTGCAATCCTATCAAGGGTCTGTTCTTCAGATACAGCTTCTTTAGTGAATTCTTCGAAGTCCAAAACCACATAAATTGGAGTTTCTTCTTCAAAAGTGTGAACATAACGTGATAACGTGGAATATTCAAGTTAAACTCATTTTACCCGATTTCCTCAATTGATGTCACATGGGCATTATTTAACGTCATATTGTTATATAGAACAAACTGTCCTAAAAATCTTTTATATAATAAGTTTCACTTATAACTTCATTTTTAGCCTTCTACGAAGATTCTAATAACCCTATCTGTTACCTCTTTTATTTTTTCTTCATTCAAATGCCCAATTTTATACAAAACTATATCCCTGTCAGCCGTAAATATCTTATTAGGTCTGATATTACTATTTTTTATCAATGATCCCTCTTCAAAGTCACTATTCTTCAATTTTATTGAATATGAATCAAATACATTTTGACTTGTTATTTGGGAAAGAATTAAATCATATCCTTCTAGATCAGCTAATACTAAGGCCGGTCTCTTCTTCGATTGCGATAAATCTGAAAAGGGGAAAGGTACAACGACTACGTCACCCTTTATAAGTCTTTCCATGCTTTATCCTCCTCAGGTTTAAGCCAATCTTTTGCTAGATTCTCTTCACTTGCTAATGTTATATCATCTATCTTTAAGTTGCTTTTTCTATTTTTTTTAAATTCTATATAATCTATATAATCAGCTACTTCCTGCAATAAGTAAGGTGGTAATGTTTCAATTTTTTTTACTAAGACATCCTTATTAATCATATAAATCACCTTCCTGTATATTCTTTATTTTACTATTATTATACCATATTAACTAAAATATCATTGTCTAACTTCGTTGGTTTCATATTACAATGCCGTACCTTTTTTCGGAATATAGAAAAAATCCTGATATTCCCTTTCTATCTTTAATAACTCTATTTTTCTGTCTATGTCGCCTGCATATCCCGTAAGGAACTTACCACCACTCACCAATGTTATTTTTCCAAGTGGTGAATTATATCTTTCTATATAATTTCATATTCTACACCTCGTCCATTTTCCCGTTTTTATTGTTCCAACGGGAAAAAGTTTGAAATCCGTATTCTTTTCAGTTACTTTATCTGAAATTGCACCTAACTTACACTGTTCCCAGCACCAGCAAATCTAAATTTTTACACCTAAAATCTTCAATTTTTCATTAATCTTTGCTTCAAGTTCTGCAATTTCTTTATTGTCTTGCTCTAACTGCTTATTTACTTCTTCCAAATCAATTGGAGCTTCTTCTTCAAAAATATCAACATAACGTGGAATATTCAAGTTAAACTCATTTTCCCTGATTTCCTCAATTGATGCCACATGGGCATATTTATCAACATCTTTGCGTTCCTTAAATGTATTGATGATTTTATCTATATTTTCATCATTCAAGTTATTTTGATTCTTTCCCTTTTCAAAATCATTGCTTGCATCAATAAATAATATGTCTTTAGTTTTACGATTCTTCTTAAATACTAAAATGATTGTAGGTATACTTGTCCCATAGAATAAGTTAGCTGGCAGGCCAATAACCGTATCAAGGTAATTTTTTTCAATGAGAGTCTGACGGATTTTGCCTTCTGCTGCACCACGAAACAGCACACCGTGAGGCAAAACAATAGCCATTGTGCCAGTGTTGTTTATATGATATATACCGTGCAATACAAAAGCATAATCTGCTTTTGAGGCCGGTGCCAATTTCCCATAATCGCTAAAACGTGGATCTTTTAATTTGGTTTTATCATTATCCCATTTCGCAGAATATGGCGGATTTGCAACTACTGCATCAAAACTGCGCGGGTGGTCAATCCCTTTTCCATCTGGTCCATCCGGCCAATCGTTTTCCAGAGTATCAGCATTATTTAGTGTCATATTGTTATAAGACACATTGTGCATCATCAAGTTCATACGAGCCAGATTATACGTTGTTGTATTCAACTCCTGACCAAAATACTTCATAGGAGTACCATCAGGCAATTCTTGTCCAACAGTAAGCAGCAAGGAACCCGAGCCCATTGCCGGGTCATATATATTGAAAAATTCATCTGATTTTTCTACACCTCTGGTGACTATTCTAGCCAAAATCTTACTTACTTGATGAGGTGTATAGAATTCCCCACCCTTTTTACCAGCACTTGCAGCAAATTTACCGATTAAATATTCATAGATTTCACCTAGAACGTCTTTTCCATCATCTCCCTTGTATTCAATTTCATCCACTAATTTAACTACATTGTTAAGTGATTTTGCCCGTTCATTTGTAGAACTTCCAAGACGTGAATCTCCCAGGTTAATATCGTTGAATATACCACGAAAATCCTTCACTGCTTCTTTATTTAATTCCGCATTTTTATTAAAGTTATCAAAAATAGTCTGGTAGTCGCTGGGAATAACTTGTGAATCATTAATTTTATTAATCAAAGACTCCCATGTATCATTTGGCGCAATTGCATACCCCAAACTTGATGAAATATCCTGTAAATAGTCATCCAAATCTGCACCTGCCGCCTGTTTTAGATAAGCATCATTGATAGATTCTCCCTCTGCAATGTCAATAACATTATTTTTCACTAAATACTGCTCTTGATGTTCCGAAAGATATCTATAAAACATAAATGCCAGAATATAGTTTTTGTACTCTGATGCATCCATTGTGCCGCGCAGTTCATTTGCCATAGCCCAAAGTTTACTTGTAATTGTTTGTAGATTATTGCTCATTGTTTTAATTCCTTTCTTTTAAATTATTTCATATAAACATCTGTTGTAGTAATGCTTTCTTTTGTTCCTGCAAATGATTTAACTTACGTTGATGAATCGTAATGAGAGTGTCAAATTGTTCAAAGAAGTATCCAATTTTTTTCTGTTCTTCCAAATTGGGAAATGGTATTGGCATTTCTTTAAAAACAGAATCTTTAATCGCAAAACGATCAGCACGTGCTCCCGAATCTCCATTTATTTTCATGAATCTATGCCAGCAAGTTGCATCGAAATAATGCTCTAAGTAGGTTTTATCAATATCGTGTGTTCGGAATACATAGTAAAGTGGCGACATTACACCTGTTCTTGCTAATTTATTCCTTTTTATTGGTCCCACAGGGGCAAAATTTGAAATTCGTGGATTATAAACAAAATCATCGTTTTGAACTACATAATATCCATTCAAATTCTTTGTATTGGAGATATCTTTGTCAAAAAAATATCTTTGGGTGACAATACCAAACTCTGCTGAATTAGTAAAAGTTTCATTATAAAAATTTTCCGTATTTTTTTCAGTTACCTTATCTGAAATCTCCCCCAACTTACGCTGTTCCCATGGGTCAGTAAATCCCGGGAAACGAAGTTCTGGAAAATTTTCGCCATTTTTAGGGAACATTTTTTGTAACAAACCTTTCTTCTTATCCTGCAGGTGGTTTAACTTACGCTGATGAAGGGTGATAAGTTGGTCAATATTATTGAAAAATCGTCCGATTTTCTCTTGTTCAGCCTTATCTTTTGGTATTGTTAATTCTGTTTCAAAGAAATCTGAAGCGGCAATATTTAATAGGCCATGATTTCTTGCTCCCTCAGCTGCGTGTTTTGAAACCTCATGATACCAGTATGTCGTATCATAGTATTTTGTCAAGAAATCACTATTCACATCAGTTAGCTTGAAAACGATGTAAAGCGTTGATAATACGCCCATATCATAACGATCAAGACGTTTAACTGCACCCCAAGGATAACCATTTGAATATGATTTGTTATAAGCAAATTCACCATTTTTCACTAGATAATATCCACTTACATCACGACTCGCAATAGTCTTATTAAAGAACATGTTTTGGTCTACTAATCCATCTTGTGCAGAAATTGTTAGCGGTAATGTTGACTCTAAATCTTTGTTCTTTCGAGTAACACGTTCAGCAACTTCACCCAACTTACGCTGTTCCCAAGGGTCGGTAAATCCTGGAAATCTTATTTTAGGTACATTAGCTTTATTTTTATCCATTTTATCTCCTATCTTAACTGTCAATTGATAATTAGCAGTTCAATAATTAATTTTAAAGTTTTATTAGATATAAATTAGCTTTCAGCATGCTCATCAGCCAATTCATAGATGGCTTTACGCAAACCATTACGGTACTTGATTTTAGACAAAGATTGTATCTTTTCGTCATGTGCCAACGTCTTATAGTCAACGCTTGCTTTGGCAATTATATCCCGTATTTGACCAGCATCATCTAAATCCTGCATACCATAACGATGATGACTAAATAATTCACGCATCTGGGCACTTGTGATAATATCTGTAATTCCCCACTTCACCCGAAAATCCAGGAACATTCTATCAAGGCTGACATTGTTGGCCGCTTGAATAATTTGTTCACTATCTCTCAATTTTACTGGATATTTAAGATTAAAGCCTTCCGGTGGAAAATGCCCTTTAATAATAGCGATTGCTGCATTCATGACCTTTACAGCATAATTTCTGTCTTCCAAACCAGTGGCAAACTGATCAATTTTCTCTTTCGTAGCTTGCGCCTCCTGGCTCTTGCCCTCATGCACCTGGTTTAATAATTGTTCAACCAGTTCAGTTAGATAATCATAATCTATTTTCACATCCTTCACATGGGTCATTTTCAACTCAATTTGATAAAAAGGAATTTTCTTTTTCTTTGACATATATTGTTTAAGCTCATTGGTTAAAACTGTGGTAAGCATGGTTTCCTGAGCACTTGTCATACCTAATTTTTCAACTAATTCATCAGGGTTGTCGTAATTGAAACCTACTGTATTTCCATCAACTTCTTCAGGGGTATATTGTTTTAATTTAGCCATGCCAGCATTATAATCACGCAGCAAATCAAACATATATTCTTTTTGTTTCTCAGAATATGGTAATTGCTGGAATTCATTAGTTAAGCTGTCTAATTTCTCAACAAACTTTTTAACTTCATTAAACTCATCTTCAAAAGGTTTAGCGATAATACCATCTTTTTGATTGGATTTACGCTGCTCATTTTCTGATAAAATTGCGGAATCTTTATTGGCATAAATTGCGAGAGCTTCATTCATCAGCTTCTCATTTTGAGCAGGCCAGCGATAATTTATAATACGCCCCCAGGGTTTTTCCTGCATGTCAGCAATACGGTTTGTTCTTGAATAGGCTTGAATAAGTCCGGCTCCTTTAAGTGTTCTATCTACATAAAGTGTATTAAGTTCCGGTGCATCAAATCCAGTCAAAAGCTGATCTACCACAATCACAATATCCAGGAAGTTCTTATCTGTAGCAGTTTTATTCAAACGACTAGTAACATCTTGTGTATATCCAGCTGCATCATCCATTCCAAAGCTTGTACCAAATTCTTTGTTATAGGCCTCCATAGCATTATATAAACCTTGATTGGCGGCAAGCATACTATCATTATTGGATGCGTTCTGGCTGAATGTAACTGCTACTTTTAATGTCTGACCACCACTTTTTCTATTCTCATCATTTACCCGCTGAAATTCATTGAAATACATCATTGCCATTGGAGTACTGGCTTTCCCGCCGCCAACATGAGTGGTAAAGAGGGCATTATACCTACCTTCATTTGAACGATTTCTCCAGTTCTTGAAAATATCTTCAACTACTAATTTGATATGATCCGGATTTTCATCATAAAAGCTTGGTTCAACCGCGTCATCCATATCTTCCTGACTTAGATTATTGATCTTATCTTTAATTTGTCGTTCAGTCCACTTCGAATAGCGTTCCCGGTAGAAATTTGGCAGATATTTGGTTTTCATCTGCTCTTCATCAATGGTGGTTTCAAAATCCACTTTAAAACCTAAAACATTTCTGTCTGCAATTGCTTCACGAATAGTATAGGCATGTAGCAGTGGTCCAAAAATATCTTTAGTTCGCAAACCGCTGGTAGTTTCATCGAACATGGGTGTCCCTGTATAACCAACCCAGGCGGATTTCCTGAAAGCCTTTTGTATCTTTGCAAAACTTTCGCCGCCAGTTGAACGGTGTGCCTCATCCACGATAAATACAATATTTTTATCAGGTGCTTTAAAAGATTTACGTTTCACTAAAGTATCAAGTTTTTGAACAGAAGTAACAATGATACTATTATCTTTGCTCTTTAATTTACGGCTTAAATCAGTAGTATTATTGGTATCTTGAACACTTCCAATCATATCTTCACCAGCATCCGGGTCATAGGCCCTGTAATTTTCATTTGTCTGTTTCGTTAAAGCAATTCTATCCACTACGAAGACAACTTTGTCAACTTTGGGCATGCGGCTTGCAAGCCATGCTGTTTTAAAACTGGTTATGGTTTTGCCGGAACCAGTGGTATGCCAAACATAACCTACTTTATTTGTACCCAGTTCAAAATCAACTTTCTTTAATTTTTCAATTACATTCTGAGTGGCGTATACCTGATATGGACGCATTACTTTTAACATTTGTTTGTTTTTTGTGCCATCCAAA